>Ga0182024_10010889_pt1 | contig 18416 bp, 23 predicted proteins | sample P32metaG_FD_120480 | JGI IMG/M metagenome (GOLD analysis project Ga0182024, IMG submission 120480) | Permafrost microbial communities from Stordalen Mire, Sweden - P3-2 metaG (Illumina Assembly) | ecosystem: Environmental > Terrestrial > Soil > Wetlands > Permafrost | place: Sweden: Stordalen... | reverse complement strand
GTCGATCACGGCCACGATCGCACCAATTCGCTCCGATGCCGTTCCGAGCTCGTGCATCTTCTCGACGACCGCTTTGATGTCGTCGGCGACCTCGCGTGTCGATCGCACCAGCCGTTCGACGGCAACGCCGCCGTCTTTGGCCTTGCGATCGGCCTCGAGCGAAAGCGTCGACGCATCCCGCGCGCTGCTGGCGACTTGGTTCACCGAAACTGCCAGCTCGCCGATCGCCGAACTCACGTCACTCACGTTGTCGGCCAGGCCGTTGATGTTGCCCGAAACCATGCTGATCGAGGCCACGGTTTCCTCGACTGCGGCTCCCGCTTCCCCGAGACCGGCGGTCAGGTCGGCGACGGCGCTCCCAGCCGCGCGCTGCTCGGTCATCGCCCCGTCGAGGGCATCTTGTGCCGTCGTGCCCGCCTGATCGCGGCTGCGGATCGCGTCGATGATCGTCCGGTGGCGGTCGGTCAGCTCGTCGATCGCCGGCTGAAGTCCGGTGAGCGCCTCGCGGTCGCGGCGAGCGTCGAGCAGTGCGGCGGCGACCTCTTCCAGTTTCGCCACACCGGCTACGTCAAGCGCGGCCCGCAGCACCGCGCGGCTTGCTTCAGCCTGGCCCGCGGCGCGGCGATAGGCAACCGTGGCGGCGGTCGCTGTGAGCGCCGCGGCGATCGCGACGAAGACGAGGACGATATCGAGGGAGCTCATTCCGTGCTTCCACTCCGGACGGCGAACGAGGGGGTAACCGAAGCAGACGACCCCTCTGTCGCGAGGCCGTCTCTACCGAATATCGGCCGGTCCGGAGCGCAAGTCCAGCCGGGCTCCCGTCGCAGGTGCCGCGGCGAGCGTTGACTCCGGGAACCCGGGCCCGTATACTGCGTAGGTTGCCGTCCTCGAGCCGCCCGGCTCGTGCTAGGACGGCGTTCTTGCCTGCTCTGGACCCGCTCGCCGGGTTCAACGGACCTCATGCGCACCTATCAGCAGAAGACAGCGGAAACTCAACACGACTGGTACATCGTCGATGCGGCCGGCCAACGGCTCGGAACGCTGGCGGTGCGGATCGCGCGTATCCTGTCGGGTCGCACCAAGCCGACCTGGACCCCGCACATCGACGACGGTGACCACGTCATCGTGATCAACGCGGAAAAGGTCGAGCTCGCGCCGCGCAAGTGGACGCAGAAGATCTATCACCGCCATTCGGGGTTCCCGGGTGGTCTGCGCACCGAGACCGCCGGGCAGGTCCGCGACAAGTATCCCGAGCGCCTGATCGAGCGCGCCGTCCGCGGGATGCTCGCGACGAACCGCATGCGCGACGTGCAGCTCGGACGCCTCAACGTGTATGCCGGCGCGGATCATCCGCACGCGGCGCAGAAGCCGGAGCCGCTCGCCTGATGCAGACCCAAGGCCAAGACTATTTCACCGGAACCGGACGCCGCAAGCGCGGCGTCGCACGGGTCCGCCTCACGCTCGGTCAGGGCGTCATCACCATCAACAAACGCCCCGTCGACGAGTACTTCCCGCGTCCGTCGCTGCAGATGATCGTGCGCCAGCCGCTCGACGTCACGCAGTCGCTCTCGCGGTTCAACGTCGACGTGAAGTGCGCAGGCGGCGGCGTCTCGGGTCAAGCCGGCGCGGTCCGTCACGGTATCGCACGCGCGTTGCTCGAGATGGACGAATCCTTACGCGAGCCGTTGCGGCGCAACGGATTGCTGACGCGTGATCCGCGCGAAAAAGAATCGAAAAAGTACGGGCGTAAGAAGGCACGGAAGCGGTTCCAGTTCTCTAAGCGCTGAGTGGCGGGTGTCGCCGCGACACCTGGCACGATCGTTGAGGTCGCGGTCGCTCGGCTCCGCTCCGTGGCGGATTGCGCCCGTTGGGTTGGTCTAACTCGTGGATGGATCCGTGTGGACAACGTCGGTGGTGAGTTCGATGCCGCCGGATCGGCGAGCGACGAAGTTGAAGACGACGCAGACAATCAGGCCGCCGATGAAGCCTTTGACGGCCAGGCCGATCGTCGTGACGATAATAGCGACGAAGCCGAGACCATAGCTCGGTCCGACGATCGACGCCATCGGTGAGCTGAAGATCGCGAGCGACGCCACGACCGAATCGACCAAACCGATGGCGGCGAAAGCGAGGCCTGCGGCGAGGGCGACTGGGAGCGTGCTGATTCCGCGGATGTGAGTTACCATGACGTGCTGTTTCCCCTCAGGACATCAAGTGCTGATGGCGTAGATGGTGACGGGGTCGGCTTTGCCGCGGATCTTGGCGATGAGTTTTTCGCTGGCCGGTTTTTCGTGCAGACGTTGATAGGTGGGTTCGTCGATGTAGGTGCTGTTCGGGGGCGCGGCGCTTTGGAGGCGGCTGGCGAGATTGGCGGCGTCGCCGATGACGGTATAGTCCATGCGGCGTGCGCTGCCGATGTGGCCGGCAACGACGTCGCCGGTGGCGATGCCGATCGCCAGGCGAAGCGCGCTCCCATCGGCTTGGATGCCCGCGGCGGCGCGGTGCAACGCGGCGGCGACGGCCAGTGCGCGCGCGGCGTCGTCCTCGCGTACGCGCGGTGGGCCGAACACCGCCATGAGACCGTCGCCGTAGAACTTGTCGAGCAAACCGTCGTGTTCGAAGACGATCTGCACGGCCGCCCCGAAAAACTGGTTCAAGACGTCGACGACGCCTTCGGCGGCCAGACGTTCGGCGAGTCCGGTGAAACCGCTGATGTCGGCGAACAGGATCGTCGCGAGCGCGCGTTCGCCGCCGAGCGCGACGCCGCCGGGCGAGCGCATCAACTGTTCGACGACGTGCGGCGCGAGGTAGCGGCCGAAGGCGTCGCGGATCGCGCGGCGTTGCTCGACGTCGGCGGCATGGAGGCGTTCGAGTTGCCGCCGCTCGGTGAGATCGGTGACGGCAATTGCCCAGCCGGACTTCTCCGTGCCGTCGGGGAGGTCGACCGGTGCGATGCGCAGCTCGAGTGCCAGCGTACCGCGCGTCGGGTGGTTCGCCTGCATTTCGAACGGCGCGGTCGGCGCGAGATTGTCGGACAAAAGCGTCGTGATGCCGGGCATGAGCGCTTCGAGCGCGCGTGCGGGCTTGGCGATCATCGTCGCGCCGGCGACGCCAAACGTCTGCGCCGCAGCGTCGTTGAAGCTGCCGATCGCGCCGTGACCGTCGATCGTGATGACGCCGTTGGTGATCGAGCCGAGGACGCGTGCCTGCAATTGCTCGAGCCGGCTGATCTCGACCACGCGCGCGCGGAGGTCGTCGAACAGCCTCGCATTTTCGATTGCCAGCGCGGCCTGGTTCGCGAAGGCGGTGAGCAGATCGGGATCGTGCGGCGAGAAGAGGCCGGGCGCGACGCGCGAGTCGAGGTAGACTACTCCGATCGTGCGCGCTTTGATCGCCAGCGGAACGCAGATGATCGAGCGCAGCCGCAGCGCGCGCACCGAGGTATTGATGATGAAGCGCGGATCTTGTTGCGCGTCGGTGGTGACGGTGGGTTCGCCGGATTCGAAGACGCGCCTCACCGTCGTTTGCGAGGGGCGCATGTCGTCGCCCTCGACGGTCGCGCGGTCGATTCCGTAGGTCGTCGTCAGTTCGAGGACGCCCTCGGCATTGGCGATCATCAAAAAGCCGCGCTCGGCTTGCATCACCTCGACCGCGGTGTCGAGCACGCTCCGCAGGACGACGTCGAGCTCGAGCGATGAGTTGACCGTCTCGGCGACGCGTCCCAAGGTGCGGAGCTTCGCGAGTTCGCGCTCTGCGTTGGTCGCCGAGGCTGCGAGCCGGCTCTGGAGATTCGCCCGCTCGAGCGCCATCGTCTGATACGCGCGGTCGGCTTCGGCGAGCGCCGCAACCATCGCCGCGTCACCGCTCGCCGCGGCGCGCCGGCGCAGTGCGGCGAGCGCGTCGGAACCCGGCGTGGTGCTCACGCCGTCGTCTTTCCTCACCTCGCGGCAACGTCCCGCTCATGCCGATCCGCGACGATCGCACCATGTCGAACGATTCCCTGATCCCGAGCGCCGGCGCCGCGCTCGCCGCGCGCGCGTCCGTCGAGCGGCTCGCGCCGGCCGTCGCGCACGACGAGCACGCCGCCGCGCGGCTGGCCAAAGCCGCGCTGTTCGAGGAAGCGCTGCTGGGCGCAATGCGCGCGCGGATCGCCGAACTGCGCAGCGTCGCGAAATGAGCGAGTTCGATCTGCTTTCCGTCGCGGCCGACGGGATGAGCGTGCAACGCACGCTGCTCGACGTGGCCGCGCGGAACGTCGCGGCGGCGCAGGCCTCCACGCCAGAGCATCCGTATCCGCGCCTGGTCGCACGATTCGCCGCGTCCGGCAACCGCGACGACGTACCGTTCGACCCGCCGGACGAAGACGAACCGGACGGGCGGGAGACGCGCTTGGTCGCGACCGTGCCGAACGGCGAGACCGCCGACGCGCTGACCGAGATGATCGCCGTACTCGAAGCGCAGCGCGCGTACGAGGCGAACGCTTCGGTTTTCGACGTCGGCAAGAAGCTGGCCGAACGGACGCTCGACGTCGGTCGCGGCTGATGCGCGTCGACGTTCTGATCCCCGACGCGGCGCCGCGCGGCCCCGCGGCCACGAATGCGCCGGCAAACGCGTTCGCGCAGCTCGTCGACGCCGCGGGCGCGATCCTCGACGGCGCGGATCGTGCCGAAGCGGCGTTCGCGGCGCATCGTGGCGGGCTGGCGGAAATGGTCGTCGAGCGCGCCCGTGCCGATCTCGCGCTACAGGTCGCGGCGACCGCCGCCCAGCGCACCGCGCAAGCGATTTCGACCGTGATCGGAATGCAGGTGTGACGGGTGCGCTCGCTCCGCTGGTCGCGCGGTTGCGCGCGTATCCGGCGCGCTCGCGCGCGATCGCCGCGGCCGCCGTCCTGAGCCTCATCGGTATCGCAACGTTTGGTGTTGTTGCATCGCGCGACACGCGCGTGACGTTGTTCGCGACGCCGTTGCACACCGAGCAGCTCGCGGAGGTCGAACAGTGCCTGGCGGCTTGGAACGTTCCCCACGCCGCGACCAGCGACAACGTGCTGGTCGATCGTGCGAGACGGAGCGAGTTGATGTTGCGCTTGTCGCTCGCCGGCGTGCCGCACGCGCACCTGGCAGGAAGTGACGAAACGCTCTCACGGGTGGGTGCGCTCACGCCGCAAGCGGTGCTCGAAGCACAGACGCGTGACGCGCTCGCGGCCGACCTCGCACTGGGACTGCGCGGGCTGGAGGGCGTGGTCGACGCGCGCATCGTGATCGCACCCTCGAGCGGCGGTGTCTACGCCGACGAACCACAGCGCGACGCCAGCGCGAGCGTTCGCATCACGACGGCGGCGGGAACGCACCTGGGCGCGCGCGCGGTTGCGGGGATCAGAGCGTTCGTCGCCGGCGGCGTTCCGGGCCTCGATGCGGAGCGGGTGACGGTGTTGGATGACCGCGGTCTTGCACTCGACGGGGATGCGGGCGATGATGCATCCGACGTCCAGACCGCGCTGCAAAGCGCGCTCGATGCGGCGTTCGGTGCGGGCACGACGATCGTGCGCGTGCACCGGGAACCGCTCGGCGAGCACCGCGACGTGCACGACGTTCACCGGTCGGCACTCGGCGGCAGCCTCGCCCGTGCGTCGAGCGACGAACGCTACGCGTTCGGCACGAAGAAGTATTCGAAGACGAGCGCGACCGAGGACCACGGCAGCGAGACGCGCGAGGAACGTCGCATCGCGGCGCCCGGCACGACCGCCCGCCTGACGGTTGCGGTGTTCGTCGACCTCGCGCGCGGCCTCGACGTCGCGAAGATTCGTGCGCTCACCACGGCGGCCGCCGGGATCCGGCCCGAACGCGGCGATGCCGTGAGCGTCGAAGCCGTCGCGTTCGCCGGCCCGGGTTCGGCGGTGCACGTGACGAACGCGCCCGCCTGGGCGCTCGCCTTCGCCGGCATTCTGCCGCAGGCGCTGACCGTGTTCGCACTCGTCGGCGTCGCCGCGTTTACGGGCCGGCCCCTCATCGCGGTCGCGACGCGAGCGGTCGAAACAGCTTCGCTGCGCGGCGTCGTGCGCGACGTAGCGACGATCGCGCCCGAACGCGTGCGTGGAAAACTCGACGGCGAACCGCCGCACGTTGCAGCAGCCGTGATCTCCGCGCTGCCGGCGGCGACTGCCGCGGCGGTGCTCGAACTGTACGAACCCGACGAACGCGCCGGTATCGTGCGACGCCTTGCCCGGGCCAACCCGTCGCTGCTGCCACGGCCCGAAGAGCTCATCAGTGGCTGAGTTCATCTCACTTGCCGACCTGTTGCGTCCGCCTGCGCCGGCCGTTGTGACGACGGTCGACGTTGAGCCGCCGATCGTCGAACCGCCGGCGATGCCGATCGTCGACGACGCGACGTCGCTGCGACACGACGAATCGACGAACCGCGAGATCGTCGCGGCGCTGCGCGAGACGCGGCTGTTTCGCGCGCGGCTTGCCGACGCGTTCGAGGGCGCGCGGCAACGGCTGCTGCGCGAGCTCGCGACCGACGTGCTGGCGCGCGAACTGCGGCTCGCTTCGTGCGATCTCGATGCGCTTGCGCGGCGCATCGCTGCGGAAGCTCCTTTCGTGCGCATCCGCGTCGCGCCGGCCGATGTTGGTACGATCAGCGGTGCGCCGGTCGTCGCCGATACCGAGCTCGACGCCGGCGACGCGATCGTCGAGCTCATCGGTGGTTCGGTGGACGCGCGGCTGGGAGTTCGCTTGGCCGTGGTGCTCGAGGCGTTCGCATGATTGGGCGGCCGCTCGGCACGATCTGTGCGTTGCGCGGCTCCGTCGCGGAAGCCGAGTTACCACGTGCGCGCGTCGGAGACGGCGTGCGCATCTGCGCGCGCGATGTCGTCGTCGGCGCACGCGTCGCCGCGCTGCATGGCTCGCGCGTCGTCTTGACGCCGTTTGGATCGTTCGACGGTGTCGCCGGCGGCGATCGGGTCGAGAGTGACCCGGCGGTGCTCGCGTTACCGCTCGGAACGATACTGCTCGGTCGTGCCGTCGATGCGGTCGGAGTACCGCTCGACCGGATGCCGCCGCCGCGCGGTGCGAGCGTCGCCGTGACGGGCGCCGCGCACGCCGTGACCGACCGGCGGCCGTGTGACGCAATCTGTTGGACCGGCGTGCGCGCGATCGACGGCCCGCTCGCGCTCGGCCGGGGCGCGCGCATCGGCGTGTTCGGTCCGCCCGGTGCCGGAAAGTCGAGTTTGCTCGATGCGGTCGTGCGCGGTACCGGGGCCGACGCCGTCGTCGTCGGATTGATCGGCGAACGCGGACGCGAAGCGGAACGGCGACTCGCGCGGCTCGACGATCGCACGACCATCGTCTGCGCAACGAGCGATCGCGCGCCCGCCGAACGCGTGCGCGCCGCCGAAGTCGCGTTCGCGCAGGCCGACGCGTTGCGTGCACGTGGTTTGCACGTGCTGCTCGTCGTCGATTCGTTGGCGCGGGTCTGCGCGGCGGCCCGCGAGCTCGCGTCGTCGGCCGGCGAACCGGTCGGGCGCGCCGGCTTTCCGCCCAGTGTGTTCGGGTTACTGGCGCGTCTGCTCGAACGGGCCGGGGCCGTCGGGCCAGGGAGCGTGACGCTCGTCGCGACCGTGCTGTCCGACGGACCCGACGAGCACGACCCGGTCAGCGAGGCGGCACGCGCGGCGCTCGACGGTCATCTCGTGCTCAGCGAGCGGCTCGCCCGGCGGGACCACTTCCCGGCCGTCGATTTGGTCCGCAGCACGAGCCGGACGCTGGTCGAAGTCACAAGCGAGGAGCATCGCCGTGCTGCCGGCGTTCTGCGGGCTGCCGTCGCGGCGCTCGACGAATCGGCCGAGGCGCGCGCCCTGGGCCTGCCGGTCGCCGATCCGTTTCTGGCGCGCTGTGTCGCGGCCGAGGACCGTATCGCGGGGTTCCTCCGGCAAGACGGCGAGCCGTCGGACCCCGGCCGCACGCTCACAGAGCTGCTGGGACTCGCCGATACCCTCGATGATGGACGTCTTCGCTGACATCGCCGCGGTCCAGAACCGGATCGCGGAGATCACCGGCGCGCCGCCGCCCGGCGGCTACCCGGTCCCAGGTGCCGTCGCGCCCGGCTTCGCCGGGGCGCTGGCCGGCGCGCTCGGATCCGGCGCGGGGGCGCAGATGCCGCCGGCGGGCAACGTCCCGGCACCCGCGCCGGTGCCGCCGGCGCAGATCGACGCGCTGGTCGAACAGAATGCGTCGACGTGGCAGGTCGATCCGGCGCTGATCAAAGCGGTCATCGCCAATGAGTCGGGCTTCAACGCCACGGCCACGTCGAACGTCGGGGCGCAGGGCCTGATGCAACTGATGCCCGAGACGGCCGCCTCGCTCGGCGTGCGCGACGCATACGATCCGGTCCAGAACGTCGCCGGCGGAACCCGTTACCTGCGCGGCTTGCTCGACCGGTTCGGCGGAGACAAGCGGCTAGCGATTGCCGCCTACAATGCGGGACCGGGTGCGGTGGAGAAGTATGGGGACATCCCCCCGTACCGCGAGACCCGAAACTACGTTCAAAACGTCCTGGCTTCTTTCGACAAGTACAGCAGCGGCGCTCGTTAGCGTCTCGCTGCTCGCCTTTAGCGCGCCCGCGCGAGCGACGCGCAGCGCGGAATCCGAAGTCTCGGTCGCGACGATCTTGGCCGCGTACGACAGAGCGACCCACGCCGACGACATCGCATCGTTCGTCGCCGAAGGGACGTTGAGCGGCGAAGGTTTGACCGGATCGTATCGCGTCGTGCGCGACGGTGTGAACCAGCGCGAGGACGACATCCTCGGCCCGCGTCATGAAACGACGCTGCAACTCGGCGATCGCGTGTTCGTGCGCAACGCCAACGGTAACGTGCGCGAGCTGCGCGGCTACCTGCGCCGGCGGGTCATGACCGAGGATCTGCTCGACTCGGGCGAGTTCGTGAAACACCCCGAGCTGTCGCGGTTCATCGGCTGGGGCGATGTCGGATCGATCAAAGCCTGGCGCTTGGAAGTGAACGCGCAAGGTGGCGAGCCGGAGACGTTGTGGATCGACCCGTCGACCGGACTGCCGCTGCGCCTGGAGTACCTCGACGGCGACGGACCGTCGTACGTCGACTATTCCGACTGGCGCGATGTGAAAGGACGCAAGATTGCGTTTCGCAACGTCGTGACCGACGGCGACCATCGTTTCGACACGGTGCAGCAGACGACGTCGGTTGCGATCGGCGAGCCGATCGATCCGGCGGCGTTCGCGCCGCTGGACGCGCGCGCGCTCGACACCGACCGCGTGCACACCGTCCCGCTGATCGAGCGCTACGGACACATCGGGGTGACCGTCCACATCGCGGACAAGGATTGGTTCTTCATCCTCGATACCGGTGCGCAGTCGATCCTCGTCGACGCGAGCGTGCTGCGCGCGGCCGGCCTCACGGGCCAGGGCGCGATGGAAGTGCGCGGCGCGGGCCGGAGCGGCGGCCTCGAAGTCGCGACGCTGCCGCGCTTGGACGTCGACGGCGCGAAGATGGACGACGTTATCGTGTCGTCGCTCGACCTGTCGCGCGACCTCGCCGGCGGAATGAAGATCGACGGCATCCTCGGTTATCCGTTCTTCGCTTCGGCGCTGGTCGAACTCGATTTCCAAAATCACGTGCTGCGCTTCGGGCCGCCGGGCTCGTTCGTTCCGAAGGGAACGCGCATCGCGCTCGACGTCGACCGCGAGCTGGCCGAAGCGACGTTCCAGTTGAACAACCGGCTCGACGCGCCGTTCATCATCGATACCGGCAACAGTTCGGAGATGCTGCTGTACCGCCCGTTCCTCGACGCGCACCCCGGCGTCGTGCCGTTCTCGGCGACCGCATCGTGGAACTACGGGATCGGCGGCACCAACGCCACCTATCGCAGCTCGCTCGACGACCTGCGGCTGGGAACGTTCCACCTCTACCACCGCACGGTCGACGTCGTGCTCGCGAACAGCGGCGCTTTCGCCGACCGGGTCGACGCCGGCAACGTCGGCCTGGGCGTCCTGCGCAACTTCGAGGTGACCTTCGACATCGGAAACGGCGCGATGTATCTCGCGCCGAATCCAGCCTTCGACGACGGCCGAAGCCGCGGCCACTAGCTCGTAACAACTTCGACATCGCGTCGTCGTGGCGTATGCCTACCGTTGAGGCGGAGGCAAACCGCATGCAACGCACGGACCGAATCGAAGTTCTTACGACGCAACTTGCCGCAACCGACCGGCGGGCATTGTCCCAAGCCTGGTACAGTGCCTTGCATCTCGCCGAGCAGCCGGCGCGAATGGCATCCGTTGGACGTCGTGCGGAAACCATGCGATCGGCCGAGCCGTCGAGAGCTCCTTCGGCGCCGGCCCCGGCTCGCGTCATTGCCGATCCGGCGCGCACGGTAACGCCAACATCGCGCCCCGTGACGCGCCGTGACGGCGTCGACTCCGCTTACGCCGAACGGCGAGCTGCGAAATCGACGCTTGCGCGCAAACTCGAACGTGCGCTCACGCACCGCGCCGGTCGCGAACGGCTGTCGTCGTTCGCACTGCGAACCGCCGGCGGGCGCATTCACCTGATGGTCCGCAACGACGGTATTCGCATTCGGCTCGTCGCGATCTGCGCGCCGTCGTTGCGCGATCGCGTGGAGCGCGCGTTGGCGCAGGCACGGTTCGCGCTGGCCGGCCAGGGCGTGACGGCGGAGGTAGCCTGAGATGCTGAACGCATCACCGGTCGACGCGTACGACCGGATAGCGTCCCGCGCCCAAGACGTGCGCGACGTCTTTCGCGCGGGCGCCGTTCCGCTCAACGACGACGTCCGTACTGTCCCCGCCGTCGCACCGTCACTCGATCCGCTGAGCGTGACGCCGCCGGCAGGCGCCTGGCTCGTAACGCGCGGCAACGACGGCATCCGCAGCTACGAGCGGGGCGGCGCACTGTCGCTCGACGACGGTGTGCTGCGCACGCGCGATGGTGCCGAAGTGCTCGGCTACCCGCGCGGCGACGCGCGCGGCGCGGTACCCGTTCCGCTGCGCGTGCCGCCGGTCGACGCCGCACTCGGCCGCGCGGCCGAAGCGCGGATCGACGCCGACGGAACCGTCGCGTACACGCGCACGGCGATCGATCCGCGCACCGGTGCGCGCAGCGCCGAGCGCGTGATGCTCGGACGCATCGCGCTGGCGCGCTTTCCCGCCGGAACGCACCCCCAACGGCTCGACGCCGTGCGCGTCGCGGCACCGGCCGGCGTCGCACCGCACCTCGGCACTCCGGCCGACGGAAGGTTTCCTGCGGTGGCGACCTTCAGCCGCGACACCGGAACGATCGATCTTGCCGCGAGCGTCGCGAAGCTCGACGAAGCCTATCGTGCGTTCGAAGCGATCGGCGCGGCGGTTCGAACGCAGTCGAGCGTGACGAAAACGACGGTGGATCTGGTCAAATGATCGCCGACGCGAAGTTCGAATCGCCGCGGCACGGCGTGCGCTGGCTGCGCTTCGTACCGCGAGCGGCAATGCCGCTCGATGCGGCCTGCCGGGTCGCCAACGGAATACGCGACACGCTGCGCGAGCTCTTCGGCGAGATGTGCGAGCTCGATCTCGGCGAGCCGACTGCAATCGGCGCGCAGGCATGGTCGCAGCTCGCGCGCGAGGCGCAACTGTTCCTCGTTCACGGACGTCCGACCGACGTCGTCCTGATCGTGCCGCGGCGTGATGCGCGGCGCCTCGTTCTGCACGTCTTCGGCGAGGCCGAAGCCGCCGAAGCGCCGGCCGCGCTCGACGCGGCCTGTTCGGCGCTCGAGCTGCAAGCGGTCGAGCGGATCGCCGGCCGCTGTGCGCCGGCACTCGGACCGCTCGGCGTCCGTCCTACCGAGGGACCGCAGCGCGTTCGCTCCGGCGACGCCCCGTCGTGCGTCGCCTATTTCGACCTGCGAATTCGCTCGCCGATCGAGTTGACGGTGGGCGTCGGGGTCGTTCAGCCGGTCCCCGAGCCGTGCGCGCCCGAGCGATTCCCGGCGGCAGCTCTGGACGGCGTCGGCCTTGAGGTCCGGGCCGTTTTCGCCGAAGGATTGATCGATGCGGCGGATTTCGTCTCGCTTCGGCCGGGTGATCTCGTGAAGTTCGATACCAAGGTCGGTGCTCTCGCATCCTTGAATCTTGAGTCCGGACGCCTGGCTACGGGCGTCGCCGGCGTCGTTTCCTCGCGCACCGCTTTTCTGTGCCGCGACCTTGCCGTCGGAACGTTCCCCTCATGATCATGACCGAGCAAGGCAAGAATCTCGACCTCCTGATGAACGTCCGGCTCAAGGTCACGGCGGAGCTGGGGACGTGCAAGATGCTGGTCAAAGACATCCTCAAGCTGAGTGCCGGTTCGATCGTCGAACTCGACCGCGTCGCCGGCGGACCGGTCGATCTGCTGGTGAACGATCGTCTCGTCGCGCGCGGCGAGGTCGTCGCGATCGACGAGAACTTCGGCGTCCGCATCACCGAGCTGATCGAAAAACCGTAACACCGCCGTCACCGCCCGGTGACGCCCGATCGTCCACGATGGGTGGATGGACGATCTTCTGCGGATCGCGAACCATGGGCATGGATCGCTGCCGCTCGACGTGCTCGCGGCGCTCACGCTGCTCTCGGTCGCGCCGTTCGTGCTCGTGCTGTCGACGTCGTTCGTGCGCATCGTCGTCGTGCTCTCGCTGGTTCGCTCGGCGATCGGCGCGACGATGCTGCCGCCGAATGCGGTGCTCACCGGTCTCGCGCTGGTCTTGACCTGGGTCGTGATGACGCCGACGTTCGAAACGATCCGTCACGACGCGATTCGGCCGTATGCCGACGGCCGTCTCTCGCAGTCGGCATTCATCGAGCGCGCGAGCCAACCGCTGCGCGCCTTCATGCTGCGTCAAACGAAGGCGCACGATCTTGCCGTCTTCGGCCGTATCGCGCATCGGCCGGCCGGCGAACCGGCCACCAGCGCGCCGCTCACCGTGCTCATCCCCGCGTTCGTCGTCGGTGAGCTGCGCGCCGCGTTCGCGATCGGCGTCGCGCTCTATCTGCCGTTCGTCGCGATCGACCTCGCCGTCGCTGCGATTCTCATGGGGCTGGGTATGGTGATGCTCAGCCCGCCGGTCGTCTCGATGCCGTGTAAATTGCTGCTATTCGTCATGGTCGACGGCTGGGCACTCGTCTGCCAAGGCGTCGTGCAGACGTTTCGCTAGGGACCGTGCATCGCGGAAAAAAACGCGGCGTGATCGGCGACGACCTGTTGGATCGTCGCATCGTCGGGCTCGAGCCGTGCGTCGCCGTGCTGGAACGTTCCGCCCAGCACGATCCCGTCGCTGCGGGGAAACATGTACCGATTCCCGTGCAACACCATGTAGTCGACGGCGGGCTGCGGCGCGAGTACCGAGAGCTGACCCCGTACCGGTTCGAGCTGCTCGTCGCCGAAGAGTTCTTTGGCGCCGAGCCCCGTGCAGTTCATCACCAACGGTTCGTCGAGCGCGAGCAACTCGCGCGCCGCGCTGAACCGGCGCACGACGAGCTTCCCGCCGCGCCGCAGATAGTCGCGTTGAAGGGCCCGAAGGTAACGGTTCGGTTCGATCAGCATCGTCAGAAACCGCGTCGCGTAGCGGGTGGGAAACGGGTGCTGTCCGGGTCCGTAGGTCAGGATCTCCGGATAGAGGTTCCGGATCGCTTGTTCCGCCGCGTTCCCGAGAAACGGTGAATCGGGCTGGTCGTGGCAATCGTAGTTCTCGATCCATCGGACCCCGTAGTCGTCGCCGAGGAGCGTTTGGTAACGCGCGTATGCGAGCGTCGCAGCGCGAACGTACTGCGCACGAAAAGCCGCATCGATCCGGTCGGCGTCGAAGAGCGAGCTCGGCGTCCACTGTGCGCCGGAAACGTTCGACGTCGTGTTGGGCGGAAGATCGCGCGCATAGAGCGTCACGGTAAACCCGGCGTCCTGCAGGGCGAGCGCGGTCGACAGCCCGATCACGCCGCAGCCGATCACCGCGGCGCTGCGCTTCTCGGTCGCCAAGGCGAGCTGGGTCGCGAGCAGCGCCGTTCCCCACGAGAGTGACATCCCGCCGCCGCCATGACCGTAGTCGTGGACGATCGTCTTGGCGTCGTGGCCCTCGGCGCGCAGGACGAACCCGCTCGGGCGGTAGGGCCGCAAGCCGACCGTCGTGCGCGTAACACGATCGAGTGATGCTTCGAGTGGAACGAGCCGGCGCGCGGCAGGGCTCGTTTGCGCGAAGCTCGGCCGGACGCCGAACGATCCGGCCAGCGCGACTGCCGAAGCGGCGGCGCGCACGAACGCGCGGCGTTTCATGGGTATTCCGCAGCGGCAGTTTTCACGCGGCACCGCCTTCGCCGTCCCCGCTCGCACTCGCTGCCTTCGCCCGGCGGTCGGGTCGGCTTCGCCCAGACCGTCGTGGACCGGCGTCCGACGTCCAAGTCGGCCGAATGCGCGACACTTGGACTCGGCTCGAACGGTGCGGCGACGGACGCCGTGGAAGCGGTGAGGACGTGCGAAGCAAACGACTCGGCGGCGAATCTTAGTGCGGATCTCGGAGAAGCTGGGGACCCGGCGGCCGTTCTTTTCGTTCGAGTTCTTTCCGCCCAAGGACGATGCGGCGGAACGGACCCTGTTGGCGACGATCGACACCCTCAAGCCGCTCGATCCGGGGTTCGTCTCGATCACCTACGGGGCCGGGGGCTCGACGCGGACGCGCACCGTCGAGGTGGCCAAGCGGCTACGCAGCGACGCCGGATTCGACGTCATGGCGCACGTGACGTGCGGCGGCTCGAGCGTCGACGAACTGCGCACCCTGTTGAACGATCTGCGGCGCGCCGGCATCGAGAACATCATGGCGTTGCGCGGCGATCCGCCGCGCGGGACCGACGCATACGTCGTGGCCGACGGCGGCCTGCGCTATGCGAGCGATCTGATCGCGATGCTCAAGTCCGGCTTCCCGTTCTGCGTCGGCGGCGCGTGTTATCCCGAGAAACATCCGGAAGCGGCCAGCCTCGACTCCGATATTCAAGCGCTGTGCACGAAGGTGCGCGCGGGCGCGGAGTTCCTGGTGACGCAGTTGTTCTTCGATAACGCGCGCTATTTCGAGTTCGTCGAGCGCGTGCACAGTTGGGGGATCAACGTTCCGATCTTGCCCGGCATCATGCCGATCACCAACTACGATCAGATCGACCGCTTCACGAAGATGTGCGGGGCGACGATTCCGCCCAGCTTGCGCGCCGAGCTCGAGGCGCGGCGTGACGATCCGAACGCGATCGTCGACCTGGGCGTTGCGTACATGACGCTCCAGGTCGCCGACTTACTGGCGCGCGGCGCACCGGGGGTGCACTTCTACACGCTCAACCGCTCGCCGGCGACACGTGCCGTCGTCTCCGCGCTCATGGCGGCGCGGCGCGCATGGTAGCCAATCGGCACGCCGGAGAACCCGCCGGCAGGGGCCTTTCCGTCGTCTCGGAGTAATGCGCTGACGTAGCGCACGCCGCGCCGGCCGCGGCGAGATCGTCGCGGCCGGCAGGCACGTAACGTCCCGGTAACACGCGCGCGCAATCATGCGCGAATGGAAGCGTTCGATGGGCTGCTGCGCGAGGCGCTGATCGTGACGGCGTTGATCGCGCTGCCGCCGCTGCTCGTCGCGACCGCCGTCGGCGCAATCGTCGCGGTGCTCCAAGCCGCGACACAAGTGCAAGAACAGACGCTGACGATGCTGCCGAAGGTGCTCGCCGTCGCGGCGACGTTGGCGTTGTTCGGACACGCCGGCTTCGCGTTGTGCGCGGTGCTGTTTCGCGAGATCGCCGGCGCGCTGCCGCAGCTCGCGCGCGGATGACGCAGACCACGTTGCTCGTGTTCGCTCGCGCGGCGGGCCTGGTCTCGCGCGCGCCGGGTTTCGCCCATCCGTCGGTTCCGGTGGTCGTGCGCATGGCGTTCGCACTCGCGTTGGCATTCGCGGTGACGCCGACGGTCAGGTCGCCCGGCGCGGTAAGTCTCGTTGCGTTCGTCCTTGCCGTAGCCGCCGAATTCGCGCTCGGCGCCGCGATCGGATTCGGCGCGGCGTTGCTGTATGACGGCGCGTACTTCGCCGGCCGCACGATCGACGACTATCTCGGCGTTCGGGGCAGTCTCCCCGGCGCGCACGTCACGAGCGCGCAGGCCTTCGGCCGGCTCTGGTCGTCGGTGTTTCTGGCGGCGTTCGTCCTGCTCGACGGCTGGGTGCCGCTGATCGGAGCGTTCGCGGCGTCGTTCGACCACGTCATCCCCGGCGCGTTAGTCGACGGCGCGCATTGGATGCGCTATGCCTTGGCGATGCCCGCGACGATTCTGCGCGCCGCATTCGTCGTCGCCGCGCCGGCGATCGCGATTGCCGCAGCGCTGCAACTCGCGCTCGCGGCCGGGGCGCGCGTCGTGCCGCGCTTCTCGAGCGTTAGCCTCGCGTTTCCGGTCGTCTTTGCGGGCGGTCTGGCGATCACGATTGCGACGGCAGGCGTCGTCGGGCAGCTCGGCGCGCGTCCATGGCTGGTCGTTCCGTGGGGTACGCCGTGAGCGGCGAAGACAAGCGGTTCGACGCGACGCCGTCGCGACGCGAGCGGGCGAAGCGCGAAGGCAACCTCGCGCAATCGGCCGAGCTCAACGGCATCGCGGCGTTCGCGGCGGCGACGCTCGTCGCGAGCGCGTCCATTCCGTTCGGCGCCGGCGCCGTCTCCAACCTCATCCGCGATGTTGCGTCACACCCCTTGCGCGACGGCGCGCCGGCGATCTGGTGCAGCATCGCGTGCGCGGCATTGCTGCCGGCCGCGGCGGCGGCGGCGGGCGGCACGAGCGTCTCGCTGTTGCAACGCGGCGGCCTGCACGTTGCCGGGCTCAAGCTCGAGGCGAAGCGACTCGATCCGTTCGCCGGACTCAAGCGCATCGCGGGCGCGGAGACCGTCATCGCGATCGCCCGGGCAACGCTCGGTTTCACCGTCACGCTCGCCGCCGTCGTTCCGCCCGCCGCAGAGATGCTCGGTGCGGGTAGGCGGCTCGGCGCGCCGTCGGCCGCCGCAGCCCTGGTCGGAACATTTGCGCTGCGCGCATGCTGCGCGGCGCTCGCCGTCGGCCTAGCGTTCGCCGCGGTCGATTACGCGCTCGCGCGGCGGCGCTGGCTGCGCGGGCTGAAGATGTCGCTGCACGAGATCAAGCGGGATGCCAAGGAAAACGAAGGCGATCCGCACACGCGGGCCCGGCGCAAGGGCGCGCACCGGGCGATCGTGCGCGGTGCGATCGGCCGCGTCCGCGAAGCGTCGTTCGTGGTGGTGAACCCGACGCACATAGCGGTCGCGATTCGCTACGCCCCGCCGGTCGTGCCCGTACCACAGATCCTGGTACGCGCGTTCGACGAGGCGGCGCTGCGCGTGCGCGCGATCGCGCGAGAGCACGGGATCCCGATCGTCGAGGACATCGAGCTGGCGCGATTGCTGCTGTCGCAGGGCGAGAACGGCCGACAGATCCCACCCGTCGCGTACGTCGCGGTCGCTCAGCTCGTCGCCGCGCTGACCCGCGACGGACTCTTTGCGTGACGCGCCGCGAACGCCACGGTCCGCGGAAAGACGCGACCCGCAGTGGAGGGCGGCAACCGACCACCGGACAACGACCTGTGGACGATGAATCGGACCGTGCCGTTCCCGGCGCTACTTACGATGTTCATCTGTGTCGCATCGTTCCAGCCGGCAGCTGCCGTCGGAGCGCCGCCATTGGGGTCCCTCAACGTGGTACACTCCGCGCGCCCCTGGAAGCTCTCGTGCACCAACGGCATCTCGGGAGCGTTCGCGAGTGCCGTCACCCCGATTCTCCACAAACCCGCCGGGTCGGCGACTCCAGGCCCGAAGCCTACCGCATCACCGCAACTGAACGTGGTCGTGCTAACGAACGGGAAGGTCAACGCGTCGTCTGCGGCGTGGAAGAACTCCTTCGGACGCGGAACAAACTCCCCGCCGCAACAGTGCACGCTCGAATTGCACCGCGACCCGCAATCGGCGCAGCACTACACGCTCACCGGCGCGCAGCCGTCGAAGCTGGTCGACGGTGCGGACGGTCAGGTTTCTGAGCTCGTCCTCGTGTACAGCAGCATCTCGCTGCAAAACCTTCAGGTAACGCCGTAGTCACACGCCCGCGCGATGATACGCGGGTGCCGAACCGTCTGACCAGCGCGTTCGCGGTCGCCGTGCTGGGCGTGGTCGCGATCCTGATCGTCCCGCTGCCGCCGCCGCTGCTCGATGCGCTGCTGGCGCTCAACGTCTTCGGCTCATCGCTGGTGCTGCTGGTCAGTCTGCGCGTCGAAGAGCCGCTGGAATTCTCGGCCTTCGCGCCGACGCTGCTGCTGGCGACGCTTTTCCGGCTCGCCCTCGACGTCAGCGCGACG
>Ga0182024_10010888_pt1 | contig 18416 bp, 17 predicted proteins | sample P32metaG_FD_120480 | JGI IMG/M metagenome (GOLD analysis project Ga0182024, IMG submission 120480) | Permafrost microbial communities from Stordalen Mire, Sweden - P3-2 metaG (Illumina Assembly) | ecosystem: Environmental > Terrestrial > Soil > Wetlands > Permafrost | place: Sweden: Stordalen... | reverse complement strand
CCCCGCTCTCGGCAACTCGCCTCCCTTCGATCTTTTCGGCAGTTCGCCCATGACCACCCAGGAGGTAGCCGCGGACAGTGACGAAGATCTCGCTGTGTCAGGCCAAAATGGATGGTAAGCGGGTCGACTTTCGCTGTCAATCATCCCCGAGTCCTGCGGCGTGGCGGCGGAAACTGCCAGGTCGAAAGAGGCGTGGCCGGATGGGGTCCGGTCGGCTCCGGACCCCCTAAGCCAGGTCGCCCAGGTTGGCCGAAGGGTCGCGGTGGAACAGCCGGTCGACGGCGTCGGCGATCCCGCCTTCCTGGTCCATCGCCCGTTTGATGATCACAATGAGCGCCGGAACGGCCCAGAAGTCGCCGCACACCCAGAGGATGGCCGCGCCGATCTGCTGATCGGCGAAGGGGGCCAGGGTGACCCCCGGTACATGCGCGTAGACCGAGTACCAGCTCGAGGCGGTGAAGATGCTCAGCGCCATGGCCAGGACGAACATGACGATGTTGGTGCTGATGATCGCCCCGGCCTGCCAGATGGGACTGGCCTTCAACCGAAACGGGTGGGACGGGATGATCTGGAGCCAGAAGAGGATGCCGGTGACGAAGAAGCTCCCGTGCATCAGCCAGATGTGGACGGTCTGGTTGTTCTCCGCCAGGTCGAAAAGCGCAGGGACATGCCAGATCACCATCACCAGGTTGAACGAGATCAGGGCGAACCAGGGACCGGCGACCCCCCGGCCCACCGCTCGCAGGGGGATCGACCAAGGCCCGAGCATCACCCAGCGGCCGATTCCCCGGCGGGCGCCGACCGGCAGGGCGAACAGGAGTGGGATCCACGGAGCGCCGAACACAATGAGAATCGGCGCGTAGAAGGCGATGAGCAGATGTTCGACCATGTGCACGAAGAAGTAGTCGCCGGCCCAGTAGTCGATGGGCGAATCGATGGCAACCAGAAGAAGGCCCAGGCCCGCGTAGAAGGAGAGTGAGCGGAGCCGGCGCTTTTTGGTCCGTACCGGCTCCGATCGATGACGGAGACGGGCGAGCCCCACTTCATGGGCGACCACCACAACGGCGACCACCACGAGAAAGGGGTCGAACGACCAGTTGTGGGTTATGTAGTCCAATGTCATGCTCCTCGACCCGCCGGTCGGGCGTGGACCGACCCAACGGTAGTCGGCCGGACCTCGATCAGCCCGAAGAGCCGTACTGGATCGGCACGCTCAGCGACTGGGTGTGCGTCCACTCCCCGCCTCCCAAGGCGTAGACCTCGAGGACGGCCAGGTTGGAGACCAGCGCATCGAATCCCCCTTCCGGAGTGGCGACGACCGCCGCCGTGCCGGCCGGTGGAGGAGCCAGGTTCTGCCACCCGAGGGATGCCTGGTGGATCACCGCCGCGGCGAGCCGGCCGGTGGTGCGGTAGGTCACCACCAGTCCGCCATCGGCGGTGGAGCCGGTGGCGATGACCGTGCCCCCGGCCAGCGCCAGCCGGGAGGAGACCGTCCAGCGCTGAGCACCGTCGTCGCTCCACAGAGCGATCAGGTCGGCCACTCCCCCGCTGTGCGCAGCCACCAGGGCCGTCGCCCCGCGACCGGTACCGAGGAGGCGGACCACCTCGGTGGGCCCCGCCACTCCGGGGAGCACCGGCCCGACCGACTGCCAGCCGGTGCCGGACCGCTCGAAGATCCCCGGACCGTCCCCGTGCGCGCAGGCGCTCCCCACCATCGGCGCCCCGACGGTACCGCCGGCGGTGACCCCCACCGCGGTCAGCCCCTCCATCCCGCACCCCGAGGCCGAGGTTGCCCGGGCCAGGGCGGACTCGGTGACCAGTACCCGCCACCCGGCCAGACCGCCTCCACTCTGGACGACCGTCCCGCCGGCCTGCCGCAGAAGGGCGATCGCCGCACCACCCGAAGAAGCCAGCGCATCCGGCCCCCGGGCCAGCCCGCCGGGGAGCACGCCCTGCTGCCAGGTCGCCCCCTGGTCGGAGCTCTCGGCCAGCGGTGAGACCAGGAGGTCCTGGGACGGCTCGAAGCCGGCGAGCACCGACGCCCCGGCGCCGACCGACAGCACCAGGCCTCCGTTGCTGGCCACTCCCGGCGGGGTGGCCAGCGCCCAACGCTGCCCTCCGGCGGGAAGGGTGACCAGCTGCCAGAACGTGTCCAGCGGGTCGTCCAGATGACCCATGGCCAGCGTCACCCAAGTGGCGGAAGCCGATGACGACGAGCTGGTCAACGGGAGCGCTACCGAGGTGCCGGCTCCGTCGGAGCTGTCGCCCGAATTACTGGCGGGCGACGAGCACGAGGCCAACCCCCCGAGCAAGAAAAGGACGCCCGACACGATCATCGACCGTCTCCTGACGGAGACTCGACGGCGGTCCCGCCGCCGATCTGTGGGTGCCGTCACGACTGGGCGAATCGCTGCACTTGGCCGGCCAGGAGCGTCGAGAACGAGGACTTGCCGGTGGCGCTGCCATCTCCCGGGTCGGCGTTGAGGATCTCGCGGGTCTGGCCATGGCGATCGATGATGTACACGATGTCACTGTGATCGATCATTGCCCCGCCCGGAGCCACGGCGACCTGGACGCCATAGTCGTTCCACACCTTCTCCAGCTGGACGGGCGAACCGGTGAGGTAGCTCCAGTTGGCAACCTGGTCCAGTCCCTCCTGTCGGTCAAAGGCGTTGGTCACCGCGGTCGAGTTGTACAGGGGATTGGCCACCACCGCCACCAGATCGACCGTGGATGCCTGGTCGCCCAGCATCTGATCGGTCACCCGGAGCTCCTGGGCGATGAGCGGGCAATCCGACGTGCATACCGGATCGAGAAAGGTGAGCACCACGGTGTGGCCGGCCAGCGACTCGAGGGAGACCTGGCGCCCGCTCTGATCAGTCAGGGTGAACGGGGCCGCCGGCAGGTCGACGACGTTGGGCGTGCCGTTGGTCGCCTCGGTCACGATGGCGTCGGCGTTCCGGCTGGTGGCGGCCAGGGCCATGGGGGCCGCCCCCACCAACACCACACCGATGGCGGCGACGGCGCCGAGGGCCCGGACCAGATATGACGGGGAGAGGCGGTCGAGGGCCCCGACCGTCCCGACCACCGCTGGTTGCAACGCCGTGGTCGGTGGAGGTGCGGACACTGCGACAGGCAGCCGGACCACTGCGACAGGCAGCCGGACCACTGCGACGTAGCCGGCGGAGAAGATGGCGATCATCGGGATCATCGAGTTGGGATCGGTGCCCACCCCACCCAGGAAGCCGAGGTCTTGAACCAGGACCCAGTCGGCGAGGCAGATGACCGCTCCGAGGATGACCCCGGCTCGCAACAGACCCGGTCTTCCGCTCAGGAAACAGACGCCCACAGCCACCAGGCCGACCACCACCGCCAGGTTGACCGCCCATCCATGGGCGGCATCGAAGGAGCCGAAGGATCGGACCCACGATGCGAGCACCGAGGGCTGGGGGACCTGGGCCATCTGGTTGGTCATCGAGGTCAAGGCCCCCGGTGTCGACGACGGGTTGGGCTGACCTGACCAGAACCCGCGTCCGGGCCAGGCCTGCAACACCCCCATGGCCACGAAGAACAGACCCATCCCCCGGAGCAGTCTCTTGCCCAGCCGGGGGGTCTCCCAGCTCGAGTCCCGTAGCGCGACCAGCACGCCGGCCAGGACGTAGAACAGCACCGCCCCGGGAAATCCGAACAGCCAGCTGCTCCCGTGTCCGAAGAGGTTGCCGAAGGCTTCACCGAAGACCCAGACGATGGCGCCCCAGCCCGCACTCAGCGCACCGGCGGCCCTCGACCAGTACCCACGCGGGGCGACCAGGAGAAATATTCCGATGCCGACCTGGATCCATACGGTGGCGGCCGCCGCGGTGATCGGATGATCGGACCAGGTGGTGGCGCCCCAGTTGACCAGATGCTGCACCCAGCCCGGCGAGGAACTGGCGGCCGGGGTGAGCACGGAGCCGGGCAAGCCGACCGGCATCGAGGTCTGCGCCTGGAGGAGGCCGTCGAAGACCCAGATGATGCCGAAGGTGATCCGGAGGATCCGCCGGGCCGCCGGCTCAGGGTAGGGCCAACGTTGGGAGATCGTGGTGTCGAGCGAGCCTGAGGCGACCGCCCGCCGGTACTGGATAGTGCGTACGACATTCCAGGCCACGGCCAACCCGGCCGCCAGAGCCAGGATGATCAGGAACTGGTGGTCGAGGGCGGTGCGGAACGCCGACACGATCAGTGGGTTGTCGGTCTGGAGCCCGTGCCCCATCCCGGACACGGGTTACCGATCCCCCTGCGACCCGGCGGCGCCCTGCGCCCGGACCGGCCTCGCCGACGACTTCACGACGAAGATTGTAGGCGTCACCCCGGCTGCCTTTTCGGCGCCCCCGGGTAATCGTCCCTGGTAAAGAGGCGACGTTGTCGACCGGGCTCGGCCCCTGGATGGCCTCTCCCCGCCGGACTGGCTCCCGTCGAATTCGCTCCCCGCCGGAGGTGGCTCGCTCGCCGGACGTGGCTACTCGCCGAACAGCAGGCCGTAGTTGGCTCCCCGGCGGAGATGGTGACCGCCGTCTATGGCCAGGCTCTCGCCGCTGATCCACGCCGACTCAGGACCGGCGAGGAACCGGACTGCGGCGGCAATGTCCTCCACCGTCCCCAGACGGCTGATCGGCATCTGTTCCAGGTAGTCGTCGAGCAGCGGGCCTCCAGCGGTGATCGGTGCCATCAGCTCGTCGTCGACGATCCCGGGCTGCACGGTGTTGACCCGCACCCCCGAGCTCCCCAGTTCCTCGGCGGCGTACTTGCACAGCATGTCGATGCCGGCTTTCGCCGAGCCGTATGCCCACAGATACCGGTGGGGAAAGGCGCCGGCACCCGAGGACATTCCGATGATCGAGCCGCCTCGAGCCTCCCGACCGTCGACGCCGGCACCCACCCCGGCGGCCATCAGCGGCGCACCGTGCTTGATGCAGAGGAAGGTGCCGATGAGGTTGAGGTCCACCGTCGCCCGCACCTGGTCGAGATCGGCCCCGGTGATCGGGCCCATATGCATCGCTCCCCCCGCGTTGGCGAACAGGATGTCCAGTCGTCCCCGCTCCGAAGCGGCCACCGACACCGCCTCGGCGACCTGTTCCTCGATGGTCACATCGGCGACCACATAGGCGGCGGTGCCCTCCGGCGAGCCCTCCGGGCCCGACCCCCTGGCCACCTCCTCGAGTGACGCCACTGCCCAACGCAGCCGTTCCTCGGTGCGGCCGCATATGGTCACGTGAGCGCCGTCACCCACCAGTCGGGTGGCGGCCCCCAGCCCGATGCCACTGCCGCCTCCGGTGACCAGCGCCGACAATCCGGCCACACCCAACTCGTCAGTGCCGCCACGCTCCATGTTCCACGCTCCTGTCTGGTCTGCCCGTCGAACGATGGTCGAGCGAGCGGTGGGACGTGCTACAGATGTCCTGTCGGTCGACGGTTCCACGGAATGGGTGTGGTGGCAATCTTGCCGCGTCGAGGTGAAGAGGAGGGGTTCGTGAGCCCGAGGCAGTTCAATCTGGCTGACCTGTTCGAGGTGGTGGTGGACACCGTCCCCGAACGCCTGGCTCTGGTGGCCGGAACAAGGCGCCTGAGCTACCGCCAGCTCGACGAACGAGCCAACCGATTCGCCCATCACCTGGCGGCGGTGGGGATCAGGCCCGGCGCCCACGTCGGCATCCTGGCCCACAACTGTTCCGAATGGGTCGAGACGATGATCGGTTGCTACAAAGCCCGTGTCGTACCGGTCAATCTCAACTTCCGTTATGTGGCACCAGAGCTCCGCTACGTGATCGACAATGCTGATCTCGAGCTCCTTGTGTTCGAGCAAGCCCTTTCTCCGTTGGTGGCGGAGTCTCTCACCGACACCGAGCGTGCCGGTTCGCTCCGTCTGGTGATGATCGATGACCCCACATCGGGAGTGGACGCCCCGCCGTCGGCCTCCTACGAGCGGGCACTGGCCGGGTCTGGTCCCCAGCGCGACTTCGGGCAACGCTCGGGGGACGACATCTACGCGCTCTACACCGGTGGCACCACCGGCATGCCCAAAGGCGTGCTCTGGCGTCAAGAGGACATCTTCTTCGCCGCCATGGGCGGGGGTGGTTGGGGCGCGGCGCCGATCAGCACCGCCGATGAGCTCGCCGACAGGTTGAACAGGGACGACGCCGGTCGGGTGGTGATGCTGGTCGTCGGTCCTCTGATGCACGGCAACGCCCAGTGGGTCATGTGGAACGCATTCATGATGGCGGGCACAGCGGTGCTCTACACCGAGCATCGCTACGACCCGGACCGGCTGTGGCGACTGGTCGCAGATGAGGGCGTGGTCTCCATCGGGCTGGTCGGAGACGCCATGGCCCGACCGCTGGTCGACGCGCTGGCGTCGGCCAGTCCGGGGACCTACGACACCTCCTCCCTGGCCGCATTGGGATCGGGCGGCGCCATGTTGTCGGCGACGGTCAAGGACGAGATCAGAACGCAGCTCCCCAACGTGATGATCATCGACCGGTTCGGGTCGAGCGAGAGCGGGGCCCACGGAGCGGTGGACGACGGGGTAACCGGGCCCAGGTTCAAGATGGGCGATGAAACCTCGGTGCTCGATGCCGACCTCCACCCTCTGGCACCGGGTGACGGAAGGATCGGCCGTCTGGCCCGCACCGGGAGGATCCCGCTCGGGTACTACAAGGACCCGGCCAAAACCGAGGTCACCTTCCCCGTGGATGCCAACGGCGTGCGGTGGTCCATCCCCGGCGACCTGGCATCGGTGGAGTCCGACGGAACCATTACCGTGCATGGACGGGGCTCGGCGTCGATCAACTCCGGTGGGGAGAAGATCTTTCCCGAAGAAGTCGAGGCCGCGGTCAAGTCCCATCCGGATGTATTCGATGCCGTCGCGGTGGGTCTTCCCGACGAACGGTTCGGCGAACGGGTGGTGGTGGTGGTGGCCCCGCGACGACCCGGGCACCCTCCGGTGCTCGAGGATCTGCAGGCGCACTGTCGCGGCGCCATCGCTGGATACAAGATCCCCCGTCAATTACTGGTGGTGGACGCGATCCCGATGACCGCAGCGGGAAAACCCGACGCCAAGGCGGCCAAATCCCTGTTCTGACAACAACGGTGCTCCGACGACAGGGACCCCAAGACCCGACGCCACCCACCGGCTGCGCTGCTTCCGATCCACTCAGGACCTGGACCACTTCGCGCCGATTGTGGTTCGCTCATCACCGTCAGCACCGGATGCGGGCAAAGATCGAACAATTGATTGACAATCGACGCTCCCGCCTTTAAAGGTTGCTGCATAGCGCCACTCCGGTGCGGGTCGTCTCGGACGACAAGGAGGGCTTACCCATGAAATGGCTGAGGTTCGTGCCAGTCATCGCACTGGTACTCATCGGTATGTTCACCACGACAAACGTGGCCGGGGCTGACAACCAGAATCCCGGGAGCACCTACAACTGCACGGGTGCCAGCGGCGGCATCGTGCCTCCGGGCAACTACGACTCGATGATCATCACCGGTGTCTGTTACATACCGGCGGGAACGATCACCGTCCGGGGGAACCTCACCGTCGCGCCGGGGGCATTGCTCGACGCCGCCGCCACCTTGGGTGACCCGACTGACAATCCCAATCCGATCCTGCCTGGGACACTGGTGGTCGGAGGGAACGTCAACGTTGGGAAAGGTGCGGTTCTGACCATCGGCTGCTCGCCGGCCGGCGGATGTCACGGCATCACCAATGACCGCATCGGCGGGAACCTGACCGCCTTCGGGGCCCTCGGAGTCCTGGTCCAGCACGTCTCCATCGGCGGCAGTGCATCGGTGATCGGCGGCGGCGGCGGTGTCGCCGGTGGCGCCTCGTCCGGTGCCTGCTTCGCAGATCCCATGCCTGCGCCTTGGTCGGAAGACGCTGCATTGAGCCAGGGGCAGAACGGCTCGCCTCAATACACCGACTTCGAGGACAGTTCGATCGGTGGCAATCTCAGCGTCATCGGTGTGCAGACCTGCTATCTCGCATCGTTCAGGGACCAGGTCCGCGGGAGCGTCACCTTCATTGGAAATGCGACGAGCGACCCCGACGGCATGGAGGTGGGCAGCAACCTGGTGGGCGGGAACATGACCTGTCTGTCCAACCTCCCGGCCGTGCAGTTCGGGGACTCGGGTGCTGCTCCGAACGTGGTCGGAGGATGGGGTATCGGGCAGTGCGGATTCAACGTGATGCAGGTGAACCCGGTGGCCAACCCGGATTTGCCGCAAAACTTCCCGCCCTTCCACCCCGCGGGACCCCCCGAGCACATCTCGGTGAGCGCCTGGAGCCTCCGGACCTTCTATGGGACCCACACCCAGACGCAGACCAACTCGCTCAACTCCATGCTCGGGCCAAACGTCACCGAATCGGGTGACACCCTGTTCGCCGCGTTGAATAGTGACGTGCTTGCGGGGACCGGCCTCACCGGCTCGATCTCGGCGGTATTCCCCCCAACCCTGACCGCACCTCTGGGAAGCACCGGTGAGATTCTCGTCGGCACCGAGCATGTCGATGGTTCCGAGTCGTTCGAGGCCTCCGACAACTGCACCTGCAGTTTCGATGGCCAGAGCGGCCCTGTGACGATCGAGGCTTACGGGACAACGTCCGACCACGGTGTGACCAACGGCACATTCCTGATCGTCTCGGGCGGCGCACTCTACGGCGGTGGACTGGACGCTCTCGCCGGTTACGGAACGTTCTCCAGTTGGGGTGAGCCGGCCGGAACCTTGCGGCTCGTCGAGCATCTCGGGATCACCGGAGCTACCGGCGGGCCTCCCTCCGGCCACGACCATGATCCCGACCTGGGGTTCCGGGACTTCCCGAGACGTTGACGGGCGCATAGCTGGCATCGGTTTGAACTATCAGGCGTCGGTTGGCGATACGGCGTCGGCGATCGCCCGCACGGTGGCGACCGTTCGATCGGCGGCCGCAGCCAGCAACTGATCGCCGACCTCGGCCACCCGGTACTCCCCGGCATCGGGCCACAGCCCCACCACCCGGGCCGGCACCGGCCGGGCCGGTGAGCGCAATCCGGCCACCATGGCCAGGTAGGCGAGTTCCTCCGCCCAGGTCGGCCCCGGACAACCGCTGGACAGGGACACCAACGCCGTCGGCGAAGCGACCGAGTTCTCTCCGCCGGTGCTGGTCGGCTCGTGGGCCAGCGGCACCCGCACCTCGCATCGGCCCTTGAGACGGACGCTCCGGGCGGCGGGACAGGTCCACTGGTCGTCGGTCCCGCCGAAATGTGGGGGCGGAGAGAACGCCTTCCAATCGAGGGACGACCACAGCGCGGTGGCCCAGCTCACCGCCTCGGCAAACACCATGGCCCGCGATCCGGGGGCCAAGCCGGCGAGCCACGGCTCCCAATAGAACCGGCGCCACCCGGTCCGCTCCCAGTCGGACACCGCCTCGTCGGCCACCAGTCCTACCGCGTCGGCCGGCGCACGGAACCGCCGGGTGGCACAGGCGTTGACCACTTCCAGACCGAGCGATCGGCGCACGAAGACCGGCTTCCATGCGAAGGGCTCATCCGGTTGCATCAGTGAATCCGGGCGGACCAGCGCCTGGCGGAGCGTGGGCAACGTGACAACGATCTGCTCGCCGGGAGGGAGGCACTCGGCCAAAGGAGCGATGCGAGCCGACAGATCGTCCCCCAACCGGGCGCGGACGCCGTCGTCGACCGGCGTCGGTGGCGCGGCAACCAGGGCGCTGGTCACCTCGGCAACCCCGATCACCGGGGTACCTGGTCCCGGACCGGGCCCCCATCGGCGACTCCGGTGTGCCGTCGGCCGGGGTCGCACTCCGGAAGTGCTGCGCACGACCCGCAAAGCCCGCTGGGCGTGCGGCGGGGTTCGGCACCGGCGGCGAGCTGCCGCAACGATCGGATTCCCGCCAGGGTGCGCCTCGCCGCAGCCACCAACAGTTCCCCGGACACCGGGTCGACATCCAACTCCCCGGTCCGGGAGTAGTAGGTCGCCACCACAAACGGAGGGGCGGGATTCCGCAGTGACTCGATGAGCGCGTAGAAATGAAGGTCGGCACGGTGCTCGACACGGCGAGTCCCCGACTTGACCTCGACGATGGCGACGGAGGCCCTGTCCTCGACCGGCCTGCCAATGGCCAGGTCGACCCGGGCCGACAGCTCGACGGCGCCACCGGCCAACCTGACCCGCATGGCCTCCTGGGTTCGCGGCATCCAGCCGGGGTCCAGTGTCGGCCAGCGCCGAATCAGGCCACCGGCCTGACGTTCGACCTCGGCGAAGAGCTCGTCCCTCGCCGGGTGGGGCAACCTCCTGATCCACGAGACCAGGTCCCGCTGGCTGTCATCGACCGAGAGGGCCGACAACCCGTCGGCCACCGGGTCGTCGATCGAACCGACCGTGACCAGTTGGCGGAAGAGGACGTCGATGATCGCGCCGCATGCCAGGGCCGTCGTATAGGCACGGTCGCCGAACTCGGCGGCGGCGTGGTGGGCCTCGCAGGCCAGGACCCGGTTGAGACGGTCCTTGGTCACCACCAGGGGCGGCACCACCGAGGGATCGACATCTCCTAAGTGGTCGACCCCTGTCCGGGAATCGGTGTGGGTCTCCCCCGGCTCGTCGGCGACGAGCCCCTGCTCGAGACCGTGCCGCAGGGTAACCACGAATTGAGGGTCGGGCTCGGGACGAGGCCTTCCGGTGATCCGGAGGCGATCGAGCAGCGCGGCTCCGGCCAGTGGCCGCCACTCGTGACTTCTCCGACGGGGCGCTGGATGTGGCACCGGGTGGGGCGCCGGAGGCGCACCGGAGCGGTTGGTCCGGGGACGGGCCACCGCCCGACCGGGCACGGGAGGAGACATCGGCACCTCGGGCTCACAGATCTCTGAACCGGGGTCGACGTCGATCACCACCATCAGGGCATTGTGTCCGAGGGGTGCTACACCCGGTCGGGAGTGGTGTCGACGGTAGCCTCTTCGACGATGATGCCGGACGCCGCGATCACCGCCTTCGCCGTCGTCTTCACCGTATTCGTCGTGGTGACCGCGGTGCTGTTGGTTCTGGTCATCCGGTTCACCCTCCACTGGGCATCCGCGTCGAGGGCAACATGGTTGGCCGGACTGGACGACGCCGACACCACCGATGATCCTGCCGACGACCACCGTGAGTTGACCGCGCTGGTCCTGTCCGGTGGGGGGACCCGCGGCGCCGTCCAGATCGGAATGCTCCAGGTGCTCACCGAGCACGGCTTCGTCCCCGATCGGATCTACGGGTCCTCGGTCGGTGCCGTCAATGGGGTGGCATTCGCCGGCGACCCGACCCGGCGCGGCGTCCAACGGATGACCGAAATCTGGACCGGGCTCACCCGTGACACGGTCTACCCGCAGGGTCGTCTGCACGGGCCCTGGCTCTACTTTCAGCAGCGCGACTCGGTCTATCCCAACAGCGGGCTCCGCAAGATCGTCACCGACGGGATCGACTTCGAACGGCTGGAGGATGCGGTCGTGCCGGTCGAAGTGGTGGCCACCTCCCTCACCGACGGACAGGAGCGGTGGTTCACCCACGGCTCGGCCGTGGATACCGTATTGGCTTCGTCGGCGGTACCGGCCATCTTCCCTCCGGTCGAGATCGACGGGGATCGGTTCATCGACGGAGGAGTGGTCAACAACGTTCCCATCCGGCGGGCGATCGAGGCCGGGGCCACCCGCATCGTGGTACTGCTCTGTGGCCCGCCGGCCTATGCACCGGTGGCTCCGAGACGCCCGGTCGAGGCCATGTTCAATGCCCTGATGATCTCCATCCATGCCCGTTTCGCCCGTGACCTGGCCCAGCTGCCTCCGGGCGTGAACGTCTTCGTCTGCACCGGGAGCGAGGGTGGTATCCGCGACTTCGACGACTTTTCGAGCACCGAGGCGCTCATCTCCGAAGGGAGGGAGGAGGCGTCAGAGGTGGTGCGTCGCTACGGGCTCGGCCGCCTCGACCCTGACTCCGATGTCACCGCCCCCGGAGCACCGGAGGGAACGCCCGGCTCGGTGGACGGGATCTCCGTCGGCACCCCGTGGTCGGTACCCGAGGCTGCGCCGCTCGTCGGTGGGACGGACGGCGGGCAGCCGGTGGAGTCGGTACCGGGGACCCAACCTGAACCGGGCACGTAGCGCCGGACCACACGCGCCGGGACCCCGGCGATCACGCAGTGGTCCGGAAAGTTGCCCCGCACCACCGCTCCCGCTCCGACCACCACGTTCCTTCCCAATTTTGTACCGGGGAGGATCACCACGCCGGTTCCCAGCCAGCTTCCGGTGCCGATCAGAACCGGCACATCGCTCGGCCACTGGGCGTGCACCACCCGGTCGGGATCCTCGTAGCCGTGATTCTGGTCGGTGATGTACACATAGGGACCGGTGTGGACATCGTCACCGATCTCGAGCTGGAAGTGTCCGACGATGTGGCTGCCGCGGCCGATCATGCAACGATCGCCGATCCGCACCACCGGGTCGGTGACCATCCTCTGACCCGGCACCATGCCGGCGGAGATGCTCACGTGGGGTCCGATCAACGTGTCGCGTCCAACATGGATCCAGCGTTCGCCGAAGAGCGCCCCGGGCGGGAAGGCGAAACAGCTGCCGGTCCCGAACGAGCCGAATCGGGTCGCCGGGACATCACCGGGCCCGATCGCCCCGTGCCGGGACACCCAGTGCCACCCGGCGTGAATGCACGCGTTGGCCCATCGGTGCAGCCGGGTGGGGCGGCTCCGTGCCGGTGGGCCGGCCCACGGCCCGGGCGAACCTTCGGGCCTGCGGTCCGGGGGGATCGGTGCCGTCGGTCCGGACGATCGGTCGCCACCGGGGCTGCCAGCGCTCACTTCCCGACGCTAGCTGATTCCCCTCGTCCCAGGCGATCGGCGATCGGTCGGACAGACGGTGTCGGTACGGGAGCGGCTCGGCTACCTTCGCCGCGTGGACACCAACGAGGCGATGGCCGCACTTCAGAGTGTCGATATCGCTTCGGCCCGGGTGACACCGATTCTCGGCGGTTGGGCCTATTGGACATTCGATGTCGATGCGCAGCACATCGCCAGATTCCCGCGCAACGATGAGATTGCCGCGGCGGCCCATCGCGAACTGGCACTTCTGCCTGCGCTGGCTGAGGATGTCTCATTCATGGTGCCTGATCCATCGCACAAGGGTATTTGGGTAGATCGACCCTTTGTGGTGTACCCCCGCATACCTGGACGGGCTCTCACCCGGTCGGACCGGTCGCCCGAACTCCTCGGTCGGCTCAAGGACATGCTGGCGGAGCTTCACCAATTCTCCCCCGAGCGAGCATCACAGCTGCTGGGTACCGGCCCACCCCGGGATGCATGGCGGAAACACTTCGAGGAGCTGTGGCCGGTCATCGAGACGCTCGCCCTCCCTACGATGGACGACCCGCTTGCGGACCGCGTCCGAAGGGAGTTCGGCTGGTTCCTGGAATCACCCTTCGACGTACCGTGCTGCCTGATCCACAACGACTTGGGCCCTGAGCACATCCTCATCGATCCGACGACCGGGCTGCCCACGGGACTGATCGACTTCGAGAGCGCATGGGTCGGAGACCCAGCCATCGACTTCGTTCCCTTGAGGGCACATCTCAGTCCTCGAGACTTTGATGCGGTCCTCGGCGGTCGGGATCTCGGCGACGGGCTGGCCGAGCGGATGCGGTTCTATCGGTGGATGGGAAGTGTTCACGCCATCATCCATGGAGTGTCGGAGGACCGAAAGGACGAGCTGGCGGCCGGAGTCGAGGAGCTGCGCCGACGGCTCGACATCCCCGCCTGATTTCGCGTTGACGAACAGTGCACGGGCCACACGCCGACCGACATCGGGATCCACCCGACCGCCACGCCGCCGATTCGCCCATCCGCCCTCAATAGAGTTGTCCCATGGCCGACGTCGAACCACCGGATGCCCCTGCCCGAGAAGCACTGGGTCGGGCCGGATTCGCCACCGGCTCGGACATCTACGAGCGGGCCCGGCCCGGCTATCCCCTCGAAGCTGGGACACACCTGAGGGCAACCGTCGGGATCAGCACCGGCACCCGGGTCCTCGACCTCGCCGCCGGTACCGGCAAGCTGACCCGCCAGCTGCGGGACGACGGGGCAACCTGTGTGGCGGTGGAGCCCTCGGCCTCGATGCGCGAGGTGTTCGAACGGATGGTTCCAGGAACCGCTCTGGTCGGTGGTACCGCCGAGATGGTTCCGGTGGCCGACGGCACCATGGAGGTGGTGGTCGTCGCCCAGGCGTTCCACTGGTTCGACCCGACCCGGGCACTGCCCGAGATCGCCCGGGTCCTGCGCCCCCGAGGGTGGCTCGCCCTGATCTGGAACGAGCGGGACGAGTCCGATCCGGCCGTCGCCGAACTGGTCCGTATCAGTAAATGGGATGTCTGCCAGCCCTATCCGATCGGGATGGACTTCGGGCCGGCCATCGATCGATCCGGCCTGTTCGGGCCGGTGGAGCGCACCAAGTTCAACTTCGTCCAGCTGCTCGACCGGACGTCCTTCGTCGAGCAGGTGGCGTCACGCAGCTACGTCCAGGTGCTACCCGAGGGAGAACGCGCCGCGCTGCTCGACGAGGTTGCCGCCTTCGGTGCGACACTGGGTGAACCGATCGCCATGCCCTACATCTGTGACCTGTTCTGTGCCCAGGCCTCGGGATGAGAACGGGTGTCGGGATGAGGAAGCACCCGAGTATGCGGGTACCACACCTACCAGGAGGGCCTCGATGATCAAGCTGACCTGTCTGTTGAAGCGGAGGGAGGGAATGACCCCTGCAGAGTTCCAGGCCTACTGGAAGGATCATCATGCGGCCCTGATCGCCAACACCCGGTGTGGGAGCCACGTCATCCGCTATGAGCAAAACCCCCGGCCGCTCGACGCCTACCGCAGCGACGACGACCGCTCCGGGTACGACGGAGTCACCGTGCAGTGGTTCGCCTCCATGGACGAGTACCACGCCCACATGAGCGAGGACGACTCGGCACAGATGTTCGAGGACATCCCCAAGTTCCTCGACCCCGACCATCTCGACTTCGTCCTCACCGAGGAACCCCGGGTGATCATCGACGGCACGGTCGACTGGACGCTCTGAGCAGGCACACGGTCCGATCCGGACCGGCTCGGCGCACCGGCCCTGCGGCTCTTCCCACCGCCCGTCCGTTGACACACCGTCAGATCGGACGTACGATCCTTTGGATCGGACACCGTGTCCGATCCACGACAGGGGGCATCCCACATGTCACAGACCGGCACCGGCACCCACCAGATCGACTTCGGCGACATCGATCTGACCGATTCCAAGCCCTTCGCCACCGGCGTGCCCCATCATTGGTTCGCCTTCCTGCGCAAGAACGCCCCGGTGTGGTGGCACGAGGAAGCGGATGGACCCGGATTCTGGGCGGTCACCTCCCACGCCGAGTGCACCCAGGTCAATCGCGATTTCGAGCATTTCTCCTCCGCCCGCAAGGCCACCTACCTCTGGGAGCTGGCCGACGATGACCTCGCCCAGCAGCAGATGCTCATGTTGAACATGGATCCACCCCTTCACACCCGCTACCGCCGCCTGGTCAACAAGGGCTTCACCCCGCGCATGGTCAACCAGCTCCATGACCGGATCAACGCCGCCGCCGACACCATCATCGACTCGGTCATCGAACAGGGACGGGCTGATTTCGTCACCGACATCGCCGCCGAGCTCCCCCTGGTGGTAATTGCCGAGCTCCTCGGCGTACCCAATGAGGACCGCCACCGCATGTTCGACTGGTCCAACCGGATGATCGGGAACGAGGACCCCGAATACCAGACCGGTGGCGAGGCGGCGATGCATGCGTCGATGGAACTCTACGCCTACGCCTCCGAGCTGTTCGCAACCAAACGGGGCGATCCCCAAGACGACTTGATGAGCGTCCTCACCCAGGTGGACATCGAGGGGGAGAAGCTCTCCGAGCTCGAGCTGGAGCTGTTCTTCCTCCTGCTCACCGTGGCCGGCAACGAGACCACCCGGAACCTGATCTCGGGGGGTATGGCCGCGTTCTTCGACCACCCCGAGCAGTGGGAGCTGCTCCGCAACGACCGATCACTCCTGCCCAGCGCAGTAGAGGAGATGCTGCGGTTCGTCACCCCGGTGATGAACTTCCGGCGCCAGAGCACCAGCGCGTTCCAGCTCGGCGACCAGTCGATCGGAGAGGACCAGAAGGTGGTGTTCTTCCATATTTCGGCCAATCGTGACGAGTCGGTCTTCGAGGATCCGCATGAGTTCGACATCACCCGCGACCCCAATCCCCACATCGCGTTCGGGGCCGGCGGGCCCCACTTCTGCCTGGGTGCAAATCTGGCCCGCATGGAGATCCGAGTGATGTTCGAGCACGTACTCGATCGGATGCCTGACATCCACCTCGACGGTGAGGTGCAACGACTCCAGTCACAGTTCATCAGTGGGATGAAGCACATACCGGTGGCGTTCACTCCCTCCAAGCGCATCGCTGCCTAGATGGCACCGAAGAAGGCGGCCGAGGACCTTAAGGAGGTCATCCGCCACTTCCGCCGGGATCAGGTCATCGCCGTGGCCCGACGACTGTTCGGCGAGCGGGGCACCACCGATGTGTCGATGGACGAGATCGCCGCTGAGGCCGGAGTGGCCAGGTCCACCGTGTACGTCTACTTCGCCAACCGCGACGAGCTGTTGCGAGCCTGTCTGAAGGACATGCACGACCAGGTGCTGGAGGACATCGCCGACACATGGGAGGAGGACGCCGAGCCCGCCCACCGTCTCGAGCGGCTCATCGAGGGACTGCTCACCCGGATCGATGACGACCCCGCCTTCTTCCGGCTGGCGCTCATGACCCAGGGGAGCATCACCCTGGGGAGCGAGGCGGTGGGTACCGAGCTGGCCGCCATCAGCCTCAGCATCGCCGGCCTGATGCGCGACCTGTACGTCGACGGTGTGGCGGCCGGCGTGTTCCGCGACATCGACCCCGACGAGGCCGTCGACCTGATCGGCCAGCAGATCTACGGAGCCATGACGGTCCGGGCCGGTCAACCGCTCCCCCGGCCCGCGGCCGAATCGGCCGCCAAAACCTGTTCGTTCATCCTCTCTGGCCTGGGGGTCTAGCGGCCGGCGGGACCACCGGTGACCCCGCCCTCGGGTCGGCAGACCACCCGCCGACCGATGCTCAGATTCCGGACGTGGCCGCGCAGTTCTCGCACAGGCCGCTCAGCGAGAAATGGTGGGGATCGATCACGAACCCGGTTTCGGCCCGAAGCCGCTTCCGCAGCGGATCGAAGGTCGAATCGGGTATCTCCTCCACCCGGTCGCAGGACTCGCACACCAGGTGGTGGTGGACGTCCCCGGCCAGGTGCCAGCGAGAGGGACCGTGGCCGAGGTGGACATGAAAGACGATCTCGAGGCGCTCCAGCAGCTCGAGGGTCCGGTAGATGGTGGCCAGGTTGATGTCCGGGTGCTCCACCCACACCGCCTCGGCCAACTGTTCGGCAGTGACGTGGTCACCACTGCGATCAAGGGCCTCGACCACCGCCCTCCGGTCGACGGTGATCCTGCTGCCCGAGTTCCGGATGACCGTGATGGCCTGATCCACCCGTTCTGACGACACCCGAGGAATCGTAGCGGTCGACCCCTTTCCTCCGGCTCAGCCGCGTTCCCATGGAACCCCCGGCTCGACATGCGACCCCCGGCTCGACCACCGAGTGGCGGATCAGCCCCCGGCGACGGCCGGCACGATCGACAGGGTCTGCCCGTCCACCACCGGAGTCCCCAGCCCGTCGAGGAACCTGACGTCCTCATCGGCCAGGAAGACGTTGACGAACCGGCGTAGGCCCCCGTCGGCGTCGAAGATGCGGTCGGCAAAGCCCGGATGGGCGCTTTCGAGCGCCTTCAGCACTTCGCCGACCGTGGAACCCTCGACGGTGACCTCGCCGGCCCCGCCGGTGAGCGGGCGGAGCTGAGTGGGGACCCGGACATTGACGCTCATGGCCTGCTCCCCACGGCGCCGTCCCGTGCCAGCTCCTCGGCACCGCCGATGGCCGCACCAAAGGCCTCGAGCGTCGGGGCGATGGTGGCCGTCGGCACCGCGGTTCCCGAGAGTGCCTCGACCGTCTTCAGCCCGTGCCCGGTGACCAGGGCAACCACCCGCTCGTCGGATCGGACCACCCCCTGGCCGACCAGTTTGGCCAGGGTGGCAATGGTCACACCGCCGGCCGTCTCGGCGAAGATGCCCTCGGTCCGGGCGAGCAACTGGATCCCGTCGATCACTTCATCGTCGGTCACCGAGGCGCAGGAGCCGCCGGACTTGCGGATGGCGTCGAGCGCGTACCACCCGTCGGCGGGATTGCCGATGGCCAGCGATTTGGCGAT
>Ga0182024_10010887_pt1 | contig 18418 bp, 15 predicted proteins | sample P32metaG_FD_120480 | JGI IMG/M metagenome (GOLD analysis project Ga0182024, IMG submission 120480) | Permafrost microbial communities from Stordalen Mire, Sweden - P3-2 metaG (Illumina Assembly) | ecosystem: Environmental > Terrestrial > Soil > Wetlands > Permafrost | place: Sweden: Stordalen... | reverse complement strand
GCCGCCCAGCACTTCCTGCTGCTTCTTGAGTTCCCGCTCCCGCGTTTCCATGTTGTAGTCGAAAACAGATTCGGGAGTGGTCAGCGAAGTGTAGCCGAAGCGCAGGAGTTTGGTGTTGTATTCAGCGTTCGCGCCAACGCCCGCGGTGTAGACAGGTTCCGGAAATTCGATGTAGTGAACGTCGGCTGAAGGGCGGCCGTGGGTGAAAGTCTGAACGCGGATCTGGTTGAGCCCGCGATCGCGCTCTTCGATGACCAGATAGTCCTTGAATGACGTAACGCTTTCGACGGTGACTTCGGCGCGGGCGGGCAGGACCTCGATCCAGTTCGCCTTCGACGGATCTTTGACGGGCGCTTGAACCACTCGAAACGTTTTTGCGCCGTCGTTAGTGCGGATGAAAAAGGAACCGCTGTCGTGATCAATGTGATGCGAAACGTCGTACTCGGTTTCCTGCACGCGCGGCAGCACCACGTGAAACGGATCCTTGGGGCGATCTGCGCTGACGTAGCGGACTTCAGATGTGAGCGAACTGCCGATGTTGATGAAAATGTATGCGCGGCTCTGCGTTTTCGAAAGCTCCACAGTGAAGCGCTCATCGGTCTCGTGGTAAACCAGCGTATCTTCCTTCACGCCGAGCGAGTGACGAAAAACCTTGAACGGACGCTTGGCGGGGTCGAGCACCGTGTAGAAGAAGGTGGCGTTGTCGTTGCCCCATTCGAGCGAATAGTAGGTATTGGGAATCTCGTCGGCAAGCAGTTTGCCGGTGACCAGGTCCTTGACGCGAATCGCGTAGGCCTCGTCGCCTTCATAATCGACGGAGTAAGCCAGCAGGCGGTGATTCGGGCTCACGGAGAAATTTCCGACGCGGAAATACTTCTTGCCCTCGGCCATGGCATTCCCGTCGATCAGAATCTCTTCGGCCGCCTGGATCGACGCGTGCTTGCGGCAAAAAATCGGGTACTGTTGGCCTTCCACGGTGCGCGTGTAATAGAAATAATCGTCGCGCTTGGTGGGGACGCTGAGGTCGGTTTGCTTGATGCGGCCGAGCATCTCCGCATACAACTTGGATTGAAGCGCACCGGTGTGCTTCATGATGGCTTCGGTGTAGCGATTCTCGGCGTCCAGGTATTGGATGGTTGCCTGATTGTCGCGATCGCGGAGCCAGAAATAATTGTCGGTGCGCGTGTCGCCGTGAACGGTGACGGATTTCGGCACGGTCTTGGCGATGGGCGGGGCGATATCGGCAGCAATCAGCGATGTGGTCATGAGAGTAAGAAGAATCGTTTCACGAAGCATCCGTTTCTAGCTTAGTACCGGACTCGCGGGCCTGGAGCGGCCGTTTGCTACCCGCGCGCTGGTGGTCGCGCGGCGAGCAGGCGGAGCGCGATACGAGTTGACTGCTCCCGGGAGATCGCTACACTCCCGGAGATCGTCGAAATGATGACTGGCCCGGATTAACGGCCGAAATAAGTGGCGTTGCGCTGCGCAAAGTCCGCCCACTTTTCAGGGAGATCGTCAAGCGCGAAGATCGCGGAAACAGGGCACACCGGAACACAAGCGCCGCAGTCAATGCATTCCACTGGATCGATGTAAATCAGTTCTTCCGTCTGAAATTTTTCGGAGTCCTTCTTTGGATGGATGCAATCGACCGGGCACGCGTCCACGCAGGCCGCATCCTTCACACCGATACAAGGTTCCGCAATCACATATGCCATAGAAAAATTCTCAACTGTAGCCTGGACCGATCTGGCAGGGGCTGAAACTCTATTTAACCACAGTGCCCGCCGTGTGACAATATTGCATCGCGATGTTGGGTGCCGATAAATGGAAACCATTCCTTATGTTGGCGAAGCGAGCGCTGTTTCGCGGTGCGGTGTGGTAGGGACGGGCAGATTCGAACTGCCGACCTGTCGCTTAGGAGGCGACCGCTCTATCCATCTGAGCTACGTCCCCGCAGTCTTTACTTGATTCTAAACTAGTCGACATCCGACAGACGCGCGGCGTTAGCGCTGAGTCCGAGCGACCGCCATTGCTTTGGCGAGAAGAGAGGATATGAAATTGTGAAAACTGAGCTCCGTCGCGGGCTCTCGGTATCTACCTTGCTTTCCGTCTGTTCCGTTCGACATGAGAAAGCATGCTGAGTCGTACAATCGCTCCCCGAACCAATTTCGTCAGCAGAATTTCGTAGCGCTTCGCATATGAGGCTTCCTTGAATTCGGGAAACACTTTGAAATGCGGTTCCCGGGCTCGTACGGGATTCATCGAGCGCCGAGTCTCTTCGAGAAGCATTAAGTAACCGAGCCACGGTCGGTTAGACGGCTTGAATGCGCCCTCCCTGTACGCCGCCCATATATCCGTCGCGCTTCCAATCGCCTCTTCTGTGCGGTTGTTGTAATTGTTCCCGAACGATGGCCCGATCTGGGACTTGAACTCGATGCCGGCGAGGAGTTTTCCGTCAGCCACGACAAGCAGGTCCCACTTTTTCTCGGGGCGATACCAGCCAGGAAGTTCGATGCATTTCTCGCAATAGACATGGGCCTGCGGAAGTCCACCCTCACAGAGAACCTCCCGCACCAGATTGACGAAGCCGTTCATCTGGGCACCGCCCGTAACGGCCGAACGAGCTCCGGCATCCTTGCTTCCCGATGACGAGCCTTGCTTTCGAGCTTGCGCGTCGCGAGTGTTCCAGAAGTGTCTGATGGCTGCGCTAAGGCGTCGATCGAGTTGTTTCATTCCTTCGCGCTCACCTTTCGAACCTCGATGACAGTTCGACTGAACAGGGAGGAGGTTTCGTTCGCGATCCGCTTGTGTGCCAAATCGAAGTAGTGCTCGTCAACTTCGAAGCCGATGCTGTTTCGTCCAGCCTTCGCGGCAGCGACCGTGGTGGTACCAGTTCCAAGGAAGGGATCCACGACTGTATCTCCAACGAAGCTAAACATCCGTATGAGCCGCGCTCCGCCAAGTCCACCGGGTACGGAGCCGGGTGATTGCGGGTAGAGGCTCCGGTAACTCCTGACCAAATCTGCTGAAACCATTGCTTGTGGTTTTCGCCGGAGATTACGCTCAAAATGCGAGTTGGAATGTCGGGAGCCCGATAGCCACCAGGCTTTCGCTGCATCAGTATGAATTCGATATCGTTCTTGATGACCGAGTTGGGCTCATACGGCTTACCCAGGAAGCCAGGACCACCCTCCACTTCGTAAACTGCGTTTGAAATCTTGTGCCAGATTATCGGCGCGAGGTTGTCGAAGCCTAGCTTTCTGCAATGCTCCTGAATAGAAGCGTGAAGAGGCACGACGGTGTGCCGGCCGTTGTTTTTTCTGCGTGAGAGGCAAACGTCTCCGACCACGCAAATCAGACGGCCACCCGGGGCAAGAGCTCGTAAGCAGTGAGACCACACTTTGTCGAGCTCAACAAGGAACTCCTCATAGGCCGCAATGTGCCCCATCTGGCCCTCAGCATCCCGATATTCTTTTAGGGTCCAATACGGTGGAGAGGTGACGACGAGGTGAACGCTTGCTGGTGGGAGTTCCATCATCGCGCGGGCGTCACTGAGGTGGAGAACATGTGCCGTTGGAATTCGACGTACCGCTTCGTCAATCAACTGAATGAGTTTCTTGTCTTTTGCGATGCGGGGAAGGTCGGTCTGAGGATTGTGGAGTGGGTACACCTCGGCGGGAACGAACTCGGCGAGGCCCGCCGTGCCGCTAACCCTTTCATCCAACGCGTCTTGCTCGTCCGTTTGTCCTGGGGCTAAGCTCATGGAATAGGAGTGCGATCGTTGCGTTGATCCTCTCGTATCAGATCGTACTTGCCACTTGGTCGTCAAGCCCGATCTTCGATCAGTTCTCCGCCGGCCATCGCTTGAGGCCCTTTTGCGCGATGTCGCGGCGATAGTGCATGCCATTGAACTGAATGCGTGCGACCGCGGCGTAAGCATTCGCGACCGCCGAACGAAGATCGGGGCCTGAAGTTGTTACGCCCAGCACTCGTCCGCCGGATGTCTCCAGGCCCTGCGCACCGAGTTTCGTGCCGCCCTGAAATATTTGTGCGCCGCAGTCGCCCATTGCGTTGTCAATGCCGGTAATCGCGTCGCCCGTGCGGACCTTGCCCGGGTATCCTTGCGCCGCCAGAACTACACACACGGACGGATCGGGCGTCCATTGGAGGCTCGCGCCAGCGAGTGATCCGGTGGCCGCGCGCATCAGAACGTCGGCGAGTCCGGACTGTGGTGCAAGGCGATGCATCAACGGCTGTGTTTCAGGATCGCCCAGGCGCACGTTGAACTCGAGCACCTTGGGACCATCGGCGGTCATCATCAATCCCGCGTAGAGAAATCCGGTGAAGGAAGTCGTGTGGATCACGGGCGCGATGATGGTATCGAGAATACGCTGCGAGTCAGCGGACGTGAGAATTCGCCCGTCGCAATAAGCGCCCATGCCGCCGGTGTTCGGTCCGGTGTCGCCGTCGCCCACGGCCTTGTGATCCTGAGTCGCTTCAAAGGCCACGACGCCGCGGCCGTCGCTGATCACGATGAAGCTGACCTCTTCACCTTCGAGAAATTCTTCGATGACAAGCTGCGGCCCGAGCGTGCGGACCGCCGACTCCGCTTGCGCTCGATCGGCCGCGATGATCACGCCCTTGCCGGTCGCGAGGCCGTCCGCTTTGACGACGACGGGATAGTCAAAGCGCGCGAGCGCGGCTATGGCGTCATCGCTGCTGGGGGATTGCACGAATCGCGCCGTGGGAATCGCCAGACGCTGCATGAACGTTTTTGAATAAATTTTGCTGGCTTCCAGGCGGGCCATCTCACGCGTAGGACCGAAGATGGCGAGGCCGCGTTGACGAAACTCGTCTACAATACCCGAAGCAAGAGGCCCTTCCGGTCCGACGACGGTGAGATCGGCGCGCAGGCATTCCGCAACGGCGAGGTAATCGGTAGACGCGACGATTTCACCGAGTCGCGCGATGCCGGGATTGCCGGGCGCAGCGGAGATGGTATGGCCTTCTTCCGCGAAACGCCACGCGAGCGCGTGTTCGCGGCCGCCGCTGCCAATGATAAGAATCTTCACGCCGTGATCACGCTCGAACAGCCAGTTTAGCGCGGGATGTTAGAAGTGTGACACGACAGAATTGAGCCACGAGAGAATCGCGGCACGTTAGAATGATCAACAGTGGCAAACTGTTATGAAGTAATCGTCGTCGGAGCCGGACATGCCGGATGCGAAGCCGCGCGCGCCTGCGCTCGTCTCGGGTTGAAGACCGCGATGGTGACGATGAATCTCGATCTGATCGCGCAAATGTCGTGCAATCCCGCGGTGGGCGGAATCGCCAAGGGGCACCTGGTGCGAGAAATCGATGCGCTGGGCGGCGTGATGGGCGAGGTGACCGATGCGGTCGGCATTCAATTCCGGCTGTTGAATACCAGTCGCGGCCCGGCCGTGTGGTCGCCGCGCGCGCAGTGCGACAAAAAGCAGTATCGGCTAAAGATGCGAGAAGTGCTCGAAAGCGAGCAAAATCTGCGTATTTTGCAGGCAGAAGTCGCGCAATTGCTGATATCGGATACGACTCCCTGCCGAGTCTCAGGCGTGTTGCTTCGTGACGGTCGAACGATCGAAGCCGATGCTGTCGTGGTGACGACTGGTACATTCCTGAATGGGCTCGCGCATGTTGGTGAAGAGAAATATAGTTGTGGGCGAAGCGGCGAAGCATCGTCGAACTTGCTGGGTGATCAACTGCGTGCGCTCGATCTCCAGTGGCGACGGATGAAGACCGGGACGCCGCCGCGCTTGGACGGCCGGACTATCGACTGGTCGCGATTCGAACCGCAGCATGGCGACGCGGAGCCGACGCCGTTCTCGTTCATGACGCCGCGGATCGATCGGCCACAGGTGCCGTGCTACCTTGCTTATACCACTGCGGAGACGCACCGGATTCTTCAGGAAAGCATACATCGATCTCCTCTGTATAGTGGTCAAATAGAAGGAGTTGGTCCTCGTTACTGCCCGTCCATCGAGGATAAGATTGTCAAGTTCCCGGATAAATCCCGGCATCAGATTTTTCTGGAGCCAGAGGGGTTGGACACCTACGAAATTTATGTGAACGGGATGTCGACGAGCATGCCGGTTGACGTGCAGACTCGGATGGTAGCATCGGTGCCGGGACTGGAAAATGCAGAAATGATGCGTCCCGGTTATGCAATCGAATATGACTCCATCGATCCGCGAGAACTGTCGAGCTGTCTTGAAGTTAAGAAAATCAAGGGGTTGTTTCTTGCGGGACAAATTAATGGCACGTCAGGTTATGAGGAAGCTGCGTGTCAGGGACTGGTGGCCGGGTTGAACGCCGCAGCTTGCGTAGGGTGTTCAAAACCGGTGGTGATTGAGCGCACTCAGGGTTATACCGGCATTTTGATCGGCGATTTAATCACCAAGGGCGCCGACGAGCCGTATCGAATGTTCACATCCCGTGCGGAGTTTCGTTTGCATTTGCGAATCGATAACGCCGACGAGCGGTTGACCCCAATCGCGCGCAAGATCGGATTGGTGTCGGAGAAACGCTGGGCGCTGTATCTGCAAAAAAAGAGGCAAAAAGATCGCGTGCTGGGCTTGCTTGGGACTACACGTCTGTCAAGGGATCAGTTTCCAGGAATTGACTCCGCTGGCGGGGATCGGCCGACGCTGGCGATTTGGATTCGGCGACCCGAGGCTAGAATGGGGCAGATCGCGGAGTGGGTTCGCCGGGAAATAGGGGAGCAGCCGGTGCATGGACTCCTGCAGACGATCGAGACGGAATTGAAGTACTCCGGGTACATCGCGCAGCAGCAGCGGCAAGTGGATCGGCTTCGCGACGCCGAGCGGAGGCAGATACCGGATGATTTCTGCTATCAGGACATTCCTGGGTTGTCGCACGAGGTGCGGGAGAAACTGGACCGGGTACGCCCAGATACATTGGGGCTAGCATCAGCGATACCGGGTGTAACTCCTGCTGCGGTTGCCGTACTTGATGTTTACCTGCGGCTTGAGCGCTAACGTGCACGGCTTTAAGGAGCTGCTCGCGGCTGAGTTCGCGCCTTTCGGATCGCTCCTGGAGAGCGAGATTGCGGCGTTGGAGCGGCACTACTTCCTGTTGATGCATTGGAATCGGCGGATGAATCTGACGCGAATAGAAGAACTTGAAGACGCCGTTCAACTACACTACTGCGAGTCTCTGTTCCTGGGGAAATCCCTGCCTGCCAGTCCGTTGCGGATTGCCGATATAGGAAGCGGGGCTGGATTTCCCGGTCTTCCCGTAGCGGTCATTCGGGCGGAGAGCGAGGTGGATCTTATTGATTCGCATCACAGGAAGGCCGTATTTCTTCGGGAAGCGTGTGCCGGGTTGGGGAATGTTCGAGTGATCGCAGAGCGTGCCGAGACGTTAGGCGCAAGGACCTACGATTGGGTGGTCTCCCGGGCGGTGCGTCCATCCGAGGTGCTCGCCTTGAGGCTCGCACAACAGGCTGCCGTGTTGATGAGCGCTGCCGATTTGGCCGCATTGGACCAGAAGCCTGTCATGGTCAAGCCCCTCCCTTGGGGAACGGGGAGGGTACTGGCAATCTTCAATACATCGCCCTAGTTCCACGTGAAACAACCCCTCCGCTGTCAGGGCTCTCTGCGGTTCCGCGTGAAACAGATGGACAGTGGATGACTGGAAACATGATAAGATTTGAGACGCTGTGGCCAAAGTAATCGCCATTACCAATCAGAAGGGCGGCGTCGGGAAGACCACTACCGCCATCAACCTGGCAGCCTCGCTAGCAGCCAACGACCTTAGGGTCTTATTGATCGACTCTGATCCTCAGGGAAACTCCACTAGCGGTCTTGGTATCGAAAAAAACCCTGAGAATTTGACACTTTACAACGCACTGCTTGATAGCGTGCCCATCGATCAAACCATCGTCAACACCGGTTGCGACGGTCTTGATCTGGTTCCGGCAGACAAGAACCTGGTGGCTTCTAACCTGGAGATGGTTGATCTCCCGGATCGCGAATACCGTTTGAGAAAGTCGCTCGTTCCCGTGCTGACGAACTACGATTACATCCTGATTGACTGTCCACCGGCGCTGGATCTTCTGACACTCAACGCACTCGTCGGCGCTGATTCCGTGTTGATTCCGATCCAATGCGAGTTTTTCGCGCTGGAGGGGATCTCGCAGTTAATGGATACGATCGATAAAGTCCGGGAATCGTTTTCTCATCCGCTGAAAATAGAGGGTATCTTATTGACAATGTTCGACGATCGGACCAATTTAACGAGGCAGGTCGCCGATGATCTCAAGGACTTTTTTAGGGAAGAGGTCTTGTCGACGGTGATCCCGCGGAGCGTCCGTCTAGCGGAAGCGCCAAGCTACGGGAAACCGATCATTATTTACGATCCGCGCTCCAGGGGCGCGGAGAGTTACATCAAGCTCGCCAAGGAGATACTTGAAAATGAACAGCGCAACCGACAAGCCACGCAAAGCGCTCGGTAGGGGTTTGTCAGCGCTCCTCCCAGCCAGGCCTGGGGGAAAGGCGTCCGGGACGGCGACCGCACTCGCACAGCAGCGCCCCACCCGGCTACCTATCGACGCGATACAGCCGAATCCAATGCAGCCCCGGTCAGTGTTCAACTCGGACCGCCTGGACGAGTTGGCGGCCTCCATTCGCGCGAACGGCATCATCCAACCGTTAATTGTGCGGCGACATGGCGACTCGTATCAGCTTGTCGCCGGAGAGCGCCGCTGGCGTGCGGCTAAGCTCGCTGAGGTACGCGAAGTGCCGGTGGTGGTACAGGATGTTGCCGATCCCAGCCTGCTGGAGTTGGCCCTCGTCGAGAATATCCAGCGTGAGGATCTCAACGCAATTGAAACCGCGCACGCCTATGACCGACTCAACCGGGAGTTGGGGCTGTCGCATGAAGAGATTGGCCGCCGAACCGGCAAGGACCGCACGTCCATTGTGAACATGATCCGCCTTCTGAAATTGCCCAAGGAGGTGCAAGGCTTAGTTGCCGTCCAGCGGCTCTCGATGGGGCACGCGCGCGCGCTCCTCGGATTGGCGACACACGCCCAGCAAATCGAGATCGCCGAGAAGGCGGCGGCCCAAGGCATGTCAGTCCGGCAAGTAGAGGCCTTGGTGCAACAGATGGTGCACGACTCATCGCGCGGAGGAAAACCAGATGGGCAGCGGGCGGAATCGAAGCTCGACCCGAATACAAAAGCAGCGGTTGACCAACTGGAGCGGGCCCTGGGAACTCGTGTGCGGATTGTGCCGCTCAGCGATCAACGCGGACGGATCGAGATCGAATATTACTCGCAGACGGAGCTGGATCGCCTGTTTCAGCACATCATCGGGTCTAACTAACGACAGGATCCAGCTAAGCGACAGCTAAACGGAGTGGTGCCGGCGGCAGGAGTCGAACCTGCGACCTACGGATTATGAGACCGTCGCTCTAACCACCTGAGCTACACCGGCGCAGTTACCAGCCTAGGCAGGGGCTGCTTTTGTTGTCAAGTTATAGTCTACAATCTCAAATAGTGCCGGCTCCCGCCATTGAATTCTCGCGTGTGTCCAAGAGCTACTCCATCTATGCCGCGCCCGGCGACCGCTTGAAGGAATTGGCGACCCTTAACCGCAGACGCTTTCACACAGACTATTGGGCCCTTCGCGATGTGAGTTTCGAGGTGCGGCGGGGAGAGACGTTCTGCATCGTCGGTGAAAATGGCTCGGGAAAGAGCACTCTGCTTCAGGTTTCCGCAGGGATCCTGGAACCCACCACCGGAACGACAACTGTGAACGGACGCGTGGCAGCGCTGCTGGAGCTGGGCTCCGGGTTCAATCCCGAGTTCTCCGGCCGCGACAATGTTTATCTGAACGGCGCGATCCTGGGGCTCTCCAATAAGGAAATGGACCGCCGCATTGGAGAGATCGAAGCATTCGCTGAAATCGGTGAGTTCATCAATCAGCCGGTTAAGACATATTCCAGCGGAATGGTGGTCCGGTTGGCGTTCGCGGTGGCGATTCACCTGGATCCTGAGATTTTGTTGGTGGATGAGGCGCTGGCCGTCGGCGACATCTACTTTCGGCAGCGTTGCATGCGCAAGGTCCACGAACTACGAGCGCAAGGAATTACTATTCTGTTAGTTTCTCACTCGACCAGCGACGTTAAGGCGCTGGGCGATCGCGCACTGTGGTTGGAGCGCGGTCGCGCGATGGCAATTGGAAGAACGGATCTTGTTATAAACAAATATCTTGCAGCAATGGCGGAGAAGGATGGGACCTATCTCACGCATGATGCCGAGATTCATCAAGACCACCGGCAGAGCCCTCCTCCGGAGGTCATCGAACACATCCCCAACATCGATCATCGGTTTGGCGATCGACGCGGAGAGGTCCTTGGCATCGCGATCTACGACAACTATAGTAATAAAATCACCACATTGCGCCCAGTATCTACAGTTGTAGTAAGGGTTAGTGTAAAAGCCAAAGCCAACCTTGATCGGCCGATCGTTGGGTTCATGTTCCGGAACAATCTTGGTGTCGATTTCGCGGGCACGAACACGGCACGTGAGGGATATATTCTCCCGCCGCTGGTGGCCGGGGAAGTCTGCACCGTGGATTTTTACGTCGAGTTGCCAGCGCTGTATCCATCCACCTTCTCTTTTTCCCCTGCCATCGCGGATGGCACGCTCCTGCACTATACGATTTGCGACTGGATCGATAACGCGGTGGTGCTGCCGATGGAGCCCGGCGACGCACCCATCTACGGCCAGTTCCACTTTCCGTGCCGCGTGGAGGTGAATTCGAAGATTGGAGCGGGAGCGCCGGCGCCGTGAACGAATTCACCGGCGAGCGGGTGATCCCGGGCGAGGTTAACGACGACCTATGGGCCGAGCATCTCTCGCGCTATGCCTTCGCCGCCCGATATGCGCCGGGAAAGAATGCGCTTGATATCGGGTGCGGCGCGGGCTATGGCACGGCGGAACTGGCGCAACACGCGCACACGGTTTTCGGTATCGATATCGCGGACGACCCCCTGCGCTACGCGCAAACGCACTACGCGCTCCGAAACGCTTATTTCGCGCGGGCGTCCGCTTCGGCCCTTCCGTTTGGAGATGGCTCGTTCGAGGTCGCCACGGCCTTCGAAGTAATCGAGCACTTGAGCGATTGGCGCGCGCTGCTTGCCGAAGCGCGCCGCGTGCTCCGCCGCGATGGCGTCTTTTTTGTCTCAACCCCGAATAAGAGTTATTACGGCGAATCGCGCCGAAAAGACGGGCCCAATCCATTTCATTTACACGAGTTCGAGTTCGATGAATTTGAGACCATGCTCGCGGAATTCTTTCCGGGTGTTTCGATTTTCTTACAGAACTGGTCGGAGTCCATCATCTTCTCACCTGAGAAAAACTTCTCCACGGAACTCGACGCACGCGTCGATTCGATCAGCGGCTCGCGTGACACCGCGCACTTCTTCCTCGCGATGTGCTGGACTCACGCGCATCCTGAACCTCGCGGCTTCGTATATTCCCCCAACGCATCCAACCTCCTGCGCGAGCGCGAGCGGCACATACACCTGCTGGAAGGCGAGCTCGCGCAGACGAAGGACTGGCTGCACATCGCGACCGCGGAGCGTGACGCGATGATCGCACTCCACGCGGAACAAAAGCAGCAACTGGAGCAGCGCAACCGCTGGGCTCAGAAATTAGACTCCGGCTGGAAGACCGCCGTAGCGCGCGTGGCACAGGTTCAGGAGGAACTGCGAGCGGCCCAGGCTCGCGGCGCCGAGGTTGCCGCCGCGTATGCGCGGAAGGTCGGCGAGCTCGAAGAGGGGAATCGCCAGGCGACCGAATGGGCGATGGACATTGAGCGGCGCCTGTCAGCCGATCTCGCCGCGAAGTGCGATGAACTCGCGCAAACCGTGGGCTTTCTCGATCGCGCCGAGGCGACCGTCACCGAACGAACGCTGTGGGCGCAGCGCGTTCAGGCCCGTCTGGATCAGCTTGAACCGCAGCTCCACATGATCCGCGAATCCCGGTGGGTCAAGCTCGGACGCACCCTGGGGCTCGGTCCGCGGGTGGAAGGTTGATGGCCCGACTGTTCGGAGCGACTTTCCTAAAAGGCGTCTGGCGAATCCTCAAAGGACTCCCGCTCGCCCTCATTTCGCCGATCCTCCTCATCGCCGCCGCAATCTCCCTGTTCCTGTGCGATATCGCGTGCCGCCTGCGCTCTCGCCGGCCGCTGCCCGCAGCCGCCAAGCCTGACACGCGCGCCGCCACCATCGTGATTCCCAATTGGAACGGCCGCGACCTTCTCAAAAAATACCTTCCTCCGCTAATGGCAGCGGTGCAGCAATGCCCGGGCAGCGAAGTCCTCGTGGTCGATAACGGCTCAACCGATGGGAGCGCCCAGTTCATCCTTGAAAATCATCCACAGGTGCGTCTGGTTGCGCTCAAGGAAAATCTCGGCTTCGGCGGCGGATCGAACGAAGGCTTCCAGCACGCAAAACACGACATTGTGGTCCTGCTCAACAGCGACATGCGCGTGGAGCGCGACTTCCTGCGCCCGCTGCTGGACGCCTTCGGCGATGAACAGACGTTCGCCGTATCGTGCCAGATCTTTTTCTCGGACCCCAACAAGCTCCGCGAAGAAACCGGGTTGACGGAGGGTTGGTGGCAGCAGGGATCCCTTCGTGTGCGCCACCGCACGGAGGACGCGATGCGCGATCCGTATCCCTGTTTTTACGGCGGCGGCGGCTCCTGCGCGTTTGACCGTCGCAAGTTCCTGGAACTCGGCGGATTCGACGCCCTGCTCGCGCCGTTTTATCTCGAAGACACCGACATCGGATACCTGGCCTGGAAGCGCGGATGGGCGGTGTTGTACCAACCTGCGAGCGTGGTGTATCACGAGCATCGCGGGACCATCGGGCACCACTTTAGCGACGCCTACATTCAAGCAGTGCTGAAGAAAAACTTCCTTCTGTTCACCTGGAAGAACATGCATGAGTGGCGGCGGCTATGGTCACACTTTTTTTTCACATGGACCGGCGCGATCCTGAGTTGGCTGGCCGGCGACTCGCCGGAGCGCACCAATTTCGCGGGAATTGCGCGCGCCACCTGGCAGCTTCCTGGAGCGATCGCTTCGCGCGCACGGGCCCGATTGCTCGCGACGGTATCCGACACGGAAGCGTTTCGCAGACCGCTGGGCGGTCATTTTCGCGACGCCTTCGCGCTGCAACGCGCGCGCCCGGACGGTCGCATGGGTGTTCTGTTCGTGTCGCCATATCCCATCTGCCCGCCGGTCCATGGCGGCGCGGTCTTTATGTACCAGACCGCGAAAGACATGGCGCGTCTGTGCGATTTGCACTTAATCGTGCTGCTGGATCATGCGCATGAGCGCGAACCGCATGCCGAGCTCGAGCGAATCTGCGGATCGGTCGAATACATCGTGCGGATGCAGGGGACGCCGAAAGCGATCGGATCGATTGTGCCGTTCGCCGTGCGCGAATTTCGCAACGCCCAGCTCCAGTGGATGATTCAGCGCAAGATCTATCAGAACCGCATTGACGTGCTCCAGCTCGAATACACCGTGATGGGGCAGTATGCGTGCGGGTTCCGGCACATCCCCAGCATCGTCTTCGAACATGACGTCTACTTTCAATCGGTGGCGCGGCGCATGCCGTTTATTCGGGGCGTTTTCCCCCGCATCCGGGCACGCTGGGAGTATTTGCGCGCGCTGCGCTACGAACTGCGCATGCTGCCGAAGGCGGATCGGGTGCAGGTTTGCAGCGAGGACAATGCGCAATACCTCACTTCGTTTCTTCCCGGCCTTCGCGGCCGGATCGACGCCGGCTTTCGCGCGGGCATCGACACGTCTGCATATGACTTTCGCGAGGAGGGACGCGAACCGTTTACGATGCTGTTTCTGGGCAGCTTCCGGCACCTGCCGAATCACGAAGCGCTGCAATGGTTCGTGGAATGCGTCTTGCCGAAGATACGCGTGAAGGAGCCGCGCGCGCGTTTGATCGTGATCGGGTCGGACCCGCCGCCGCGGCATTCGCTGCCGGATGCAGAGGCGATCGAGCTTAAGGGTTTCGTGGAGGATGTGCGCGAGCCGCTGGCCCGCTACGCTCTCTTTGTGTGCCCCATTCTCAGTGGATCGGGGGTGCGTGTCAAGCTGCTCGAAGCTTTCGCCATGGGAATACCGGTGGTCTCCACGCGGCTCGGCGCGGAAGGACTTGCGTCGGAGGATGGCGAGATTTGCGCTTTAGCTGACGATCCCGATTCGTTCGCCGAACGCGTTTGGGAATTATTGGAAAATCAAGAGACAGCGGCAGCGATGGCCCGGAGGGCGCGGGCGGCGGTCGTCGAACAACGGGATATACGGGTAATGACGGAGCGGCTGGTGGAGTGCTATCGCGAGGAAGTGCGGCGGATGAGGAGTTAAACTCCCGTTTCAACCGAAGAACATGTCGAGGGGTCCCGAACGGATCCGCAAATCGGAAATCTCGACACGGCACGCATTTCTAAATCGCGCACAACGGCCACGAGTTGCCTGTGCGCCACATCCCCAGCTACTTGCCTTTCCGGTCCTTCGCGAGCTTGTCGGCGATCTCCGTGGCAATTTGATTCAAGTCGTCGGGAGCCGTGCCTTTGGGCCTCACATACAGGCTCCACACTACATCGCGGGTCTTGCGATCGACCAGAAAAATTGCGCCCCTCCCGCGCGACGCAGGCGAAATCCGCGGCGAGCCGTTCATGTTGTCCTTGCTGTTCTTGTCGTCCTTCTCCTCACTTTTTGGTTTCTGGCCGTATAGTTCGTCGAGCTTCCCCTCGAATGCCGCGCCGATTGCATCGGTCAAGACCAGATCAGCCTTGCGAGGATCGGTCACCACCTGCATCACCGAGCCGGTGGTCAGTTTGATCGCGACGAATTGATCCAGGCCGCTCGACATGGGGAGCACGTAGACCGTCTTGTAGTCGGCCAACCCGGCCCCACAAGCGAGCGCGGCGACGGCCGCCCCTGCCCACAATAACCTCGCGCCTTTCGCGAATTTCGCCAGTTTGGAGTCGAGCTTCATAGAATCATCATACACACGTTATTCTGGTGAGTCGGCAAATGTACAAGAGCCAGCGGATTACGGTGATCATTCCGTGTCTCAATGAGGAGCAGGGCATCGAATCCGTGCTGCGCCGCATGCCGGAGTTCGTCGACGAGGTGATTGTGGTCGATAACGGCTCGACGGACCGGACGTCGGATGTGGCGAAAGGATTCGGCGCGCGCGTGATTCGCGAGAATGTCCGCGGCTACGGCCGCAGCTACAAGACCGGGTTCGCTTATGCGACGGGCGATCTTATCGTCACGCTGGACGGCGATCACAGCTATCCACCGGATGCGATCTCTTACCTGCTGGAAGCGTTTCTACATCTGGATGTGGATTTTCTGAACGCGTCGCGATTCCCGGTGCGCGACCGCAACGCCATGAGCTTCAAACATAAGTTTGGTAATTTGATTTTGTCGTTCGCCATGTCGATTCTGTATTTTCGCTGGGTCCGCGATTCGCAATCGGGCATGTGGGTGTTCCGGCGATCCATTCTCAAGAACATGAAGCTGGTATCGGACGGCATGGCATTTTCGGAAGAGATCAAGATCGAAGCCCTGAAAAAGGCCCGCGTGCGATTCATGGAGATCTCCATTCAATACACGTCGCGGCTGGGCGAGGTCAAGCTGAATCCGTGGCGCGACGGCTTCTACAATCTGTGGTTCTTAGTGAAGAAGAGATTTTCCTGAAATGACAGCCACCGCCGTAATCCCCCATTGGAACCGGTGTGAGCTTCTTGACACGCTGCTTCGCAGCATCGGCAATCAGACGCTGCCGTTCGATGAAGTGATCGTCGCGGACAACGGATCGAGGGACGGCTCCGTACAATTCGCGGCGCAACATGGCGCGCGCGTGATTGAACTCGGCCGAAATGCCGGATTCGCGGCGGCAGTGAATCGCGGCATCAATGCGGCGCGATCGGAATGGATCGCGATTTTGAATAACGATGTCAGGTTGGATGCGGCATGGCTGGCGACTTTGACGGAAGCAGCGGAGAGAGAGAGAGCTGATTTCGCGACCGGAAAAATACTGCACACAGGTCAGACGTCTTCTTCCGATCAACCACCTGTGATCGATGGCGCGTTCGACGAAGTTTCGCGCGGTGCGTGCGCGTGCCGCTGCGGCGCCGGCAAACCAGATTCGCCGCTGTGGAACCAGCCCCGCGGGATTCGAATCGCACCTATGACGGCGGCGTTGTTCCGCCGAAGCCTGTTCACCGAGATCGGCCCGCTGGATGAGCGCTTCATCTCCTATATGGAGGACACGGATTTCGGTTTACGATGTGCTCTGGCTGGGCGCGCCGGTATCTATGTTCCATCCGCGGTAGCGCACCACCGGGGCAGTGCCACTCTGGGGGCGTGGAGTTATGACACGGTCCGCAATATTTCCAGAAACCAGCTCTTATTATGCGCCAAGCACTTCCGGGGACAGCCCCGCGGGCCGATAGTGGCTGGTCAATTGCTTTGGGGACTACTTGCAATCCGTCACGCGCGCGGCGTCGCGTATCTTGCCGGGAAAATTTCCGGTTGGAGAGCCGCCAGGATGGTGCAATGGCGCATTGCCGAGGCTCTGGATACGGATCGAGAAGGCGATCAGGAAAAGATCCGCGCGATTGTCGAGGCCAGCGAAAGGGAGATTTTTGAAATCCAGCAGCAGACCGGCTTCGACACCTACTGGAGGGCTTACTTCTGGCTGCTGCGGCGGTGATCGTGACCAGGAACTCGGAGGAAGTGATCGGGCTGTGTCTCGACGCGCTGGCTAAAATGGCTCCACAGTTCACGCCGGTGGTGGTGGATAACGCGTCGACAGACGATACACTTCAGCGCGTGCGTGCACACGAAGGAGTGCGCGTCATCGCCAATCTGGAAAATCGCGGATTCGCGGCTGCCGTGAATCAGGGCGTCGAGGTGACCGACGCCGACCTGATCCTCCTTTTGAATCCAGACGTGACCTTGCTCACGGCGGTTGACACGCTGGTGGAAGCCAGCGAGAAGTATGGTCTCGCAGCGGGAAAGCTCGTTGATATCACCGGACGCGGGCAGGCCGGGTTCACGATTCGCCGATTTCCGACGGCTGCTTCGCTCATCTTCGAGTTGTTCGGCATCAACCGCTTGTGGCGATCGAATCCAGTTAACCGCCGATATCGCTATCTCGATAAGAATCTGGATGAAGCCGGCGTTGTGGAACAGCCGGCCGGCGCGTTTCTGATGTTCCGGCGCGATGTGTGGCGCCAACTGGGCGGCTGGGATGAAGAGTTTTATCCCATTTGGTTCGAGGACGTGGATTTCTGCCGGCGCGCCGTGGGCGCGGGATTTCGAATTCAGTATATTCCGGACGCATCGGCCAGCCACATTGGTGGCCACTCCGTTACGCAGGTACCAGCCTCAAGCCGCGCGGGGTACTGGTGTGCTAGCCTTATCAGGTATGCTTCTAAGCACTTCCGTGAGCCAGGCTATCGTGGGGTCTGTGCCGCGGTGGTCTTCAGCTCCATTCCGCGGATGGTCGCGGGGATGATGTTGGCGCGGAGCCTGGCACCTATCAGTGCCTATAGCAAAATTGTCCGGTTCGCAGGCCTGCGCCTTGTGTCAGCGCGAAGGCCCGGGGTGAAAAGAATCCGTTCATAACAATCATTCAATGGCCTACAACGACCTCGTCTCCGTCACGATAGTGACCTACAATAGCGGCCGGTTCATCAAGCGGTGCCTTGAATCGGTGCTCGAACAGAAGTATCCAAACCTGGAAGTGATCGTCGTCGACAATGCTTCCACTGACGGAACGGTCGATATTTTGGAACAGTTCGAGGACCAGTGCCGGATCTACTACAACGACGAGAATATCGGCTTTGCCGCTGCGCAGAACCAAGCCATTGCACTCACCAGCGGTGAGTGGGTGTTGACGCTGAACCCGGACGTCCTGTTGCTTAAGAATTTCACTCAGGCGCTGCTGGAGGCCGGACAGATGGATCCCAAGGTGGGCACCGTGTGCGGCAAGCTGCTGTCCATTCGCGCGAGTTTCGATCTGCATGAGAAGCAACTGGTGGATTCGACGGGGATTTATTTTCCGCCGATGCTGCGGCACCTGGATCGCGGCAGCCAGGAGGTGGACAACGGCCACTACCTCAATTTCGAATACGTGTTCGGCGCCACCGCGGCGGCCGCATTGTACCGGCGTCAAATGATCGAAGACATTTCTATCGTGGGTGAATTCTTCGATCCGGATTTCTCTGTGTATCGGGAAGACGCCGACGTCGCCTGGCGCGCGCAGCTTATGGGATGGCGTTGCGTGTACACGCCGCTGGCGCGCGGGT
>Ga0182024_10010886_pt1 | contig 18418 bp, 18 predicted proteins | sample P32metaG_FD_120480 | JGI IMG/M metagenome (GOLD analysis project Ga0182024, IMG submission 120480) | Permafrost microbial communities from Stordalen Mire, Sweden - P3-2 metaG (Illumina Assembly) | ecosystem: Environmental > Terrestrial > Soil > Wetlands > Permafrost | place: Sweden: Stordalen... | reverse complement strand
GTCATCGTGCTGTTCTCGGTGATCCAGACCTTCGCCGATTTCCAACTCGTCTACGTCCTGACCGGCGGCGGCCCGGCCAACGCGACGCAGCTCTTCGCGACATACGCCTATCAGCTCGGCATCGGCACCGGATTGCTGAGCCAGGGTGCGGCGATCTCGCTGGCGATCTTCCCGATCCTGCTTCTCGTGGTGATCGTGCAGCTGATCTATATCCGCAGGGCGGAGACCCTCTAGCCGATGATCGAAGGAGCACACTGGCGGCGCTGGGTCTTTTTCTATGTGCCGGTGACCGGGTTCGTCGTCGCCCTGCTGTTCCCGTTCTATTGGATGATCGTTACGACGGTCAAACCGGACAAGGAGCTTTACCGGCCGTGGAACGCGTCCAACTACACGCCTTTCTGGACAACCCACCCGACGCTCGATCATGTCCGCGACCTGCTGACGACGACGCTGTTCAGCACCTGGATGTTGAATACGATGATGATCGCCTTGGCGGCGACGGCGATCTCGCTGTTCTGCGGGCTCCTTGCCGGTTACGCGCTGTCGCGCCTTAAATTTCCGTTTGCCGGGACGATCGGGACGGGCATCTTCATCACCTATCTGGTGCCGCAGACGCTGCTCTTCATCCCGCTCTCAGACATCATCCGCAACTTCAAGCTCGGCGACTCGCCCTGGGCGCTGATCCTGACGTACCCGACCTTCCTCATCCCGTTCTGCACATGGCTCCTGATGGGGTATTTCAAGTCGATCCCCAAGGAGCTCGAGGAATGCGCGCGGATCGACGGCGCGACGCGGTGGAAGGCGATGCTCTACATCATCTTCCCCGTGGCGATCCCCGGCATCCTGTCGGCCGGGATCTTCGCCTTCACCCTGTCGTGGAACGAATTCATCTACGCGCTCGTCTTCCTGTCCTCGCCCGAGCAGAAAACGGTGCCGGTCGGCGTCACCTCGGAGCTGGTGCGTGGCGACGTCTTCTATTGGGGCGAGCTGATGGCCGGGGCGCTCCTGGGTTCGGTCCCGGTCGCCTTCGTCTATTCATTCTTCGTCGAGTATTACGTGTCCGGTATCACCGGGTCAGTGAAGGGATAGGATCATGGCCCGCGTCGCGATGCGCAGCTTGAACAAGAAGTACGACGAGGTCCACGCCGTCATCGACGTCAACCTCGACATCCGCGACAAGGAATTCGTCGTGCTGGTCGGCCCCTCGGGCTGCGGCAAGACCACGACTCTGCGCATGGTGGCGGGGCTCGAGAGCATCACCTCGGGGCACATCTCGATCGACGAGAAGATCGTCAACGAACTGCCGCCGATGGACCGCGACATCGCGATGGTGTTCCAGAACTACGCGCTCTACCCGCATATGAGCGTCTACGACAACATGGCGTTCGGCCTCAAAATGCGGAAATTCGACAAGGCCGAGATCGCCAATCGGGTGCAGGAAGCGGCCGATATCCTCGGCATCGGCCAGTTGCTCCACCGCAAGCCGCGGCAGCTCTCGGGCGGACAGCGCCAGCGCGTCGCGCTGGGCCGCGCGATCGTCCGGCACCCGCAGGTCTTCCTCTTCGACGAGCCGCTCTCCAACCTCGACGCCAAGCTGCGAGTGCAGATGCGGGTCGAGCTCAAGAAACTGCACGAGCGGCTCGGGACCACCGCGATCTACGTCACCCACGATCAGGTCGAGGCGATGACGCTGGGCGACCGCGTCGTGGTCATGAAGGACGGGCTGGTACAGCAGGTCGGCGACCCGATGGAGCTCTACAACGAACCGGCCAACCGCTTTGTCGCCGGGTTCATCGGCTCGCCAGCGATGAATTTCGCCGGGGTGCGCATCGCCGGCCAAGACGGCGATCTGTGGGCCGAGAGCGAAGGCATCCGCATCAAGGTGCCAGAGCCCCTGCAGAACCGGCTCGCCGCCTATGCCGGCAAGGAGACGACGTTCGGGATACGGCCGGAGGATTTGCACATTGCCGGCGCCGGCGACCCGAAGGAATTGACCTTCGAGGCCGAGATCGAGGTGGTCGAGCGCCTCGGCTCGGAGATCCTGCTCGACATGGCGGTCGGGACCGCGACGATGGTCGCCTCGGTCGAACCGGCGGCGACGGCCAAGGTCCACGAGAAGCTCCGCCTTGCGGTCAACCCCGGGCGGGTCCATTTCTTCGACAACGAAACCGAGGCCGCGATCTGATCCGGCCCTCCGCAATCGCAACAACATCTCGCGAGCGACCAACCGCTCGACATTTTGGGGAGGAGACCATGACGAAACTTCACCGCCGCCGGCTGCTGCAGCTCTCTGGCGCCGGCGCAGCGGCCGCCGCCACCGGCGGTCTCGCCGGCATCCTGGCCAGCGGCGGGGCGCCGGCCTATGCGCAGGAGCAGGTATTGCACTGGGTGCGCTGGTCGGATTTTGTGCCGGCCTCCGACGGGGTGCTAAAGGGCCAGATCACCGACGAGTGCAAAAAGGCGCTCGGTTTCACGCTGCGTCTCGAAACGATCAATGGGAACGACATCCAGGCGCGGGTCACCTCGGCGATCCAGGCGCAGACTGGCCCCGACATCATCATGGGCCTGGCCAACTGGCCGCAACTCTACCCCACCAGCCTCGCCGACGTCAGCGACGTCACCGACGCGATCGCCAAGGCGGGGGGCGGCTATTACGACCTTTGCAAGACCGTCGCGACCTATAACGGCAAGTGGATCGGCGTGCCCTGGGCGGTCGGCGGCGGGCTGGTTGCCTATCGCAAATCATGGCTCGCCGAGGTCGGGTTCGACGGCAAGTTCCCCAGCACCTGGGACGAATACCGGACCGCTGGCCAGAAGCTGAAAAAGGCCAACCACCCCTACGGCCAGACCGCTGGCCACACTTTCGGCGACGCGCCGGGGTGGTGGTACCCCTATTTGTGGTCGTGGGGCGGTAAGGAGGTCGAGGCGGACGGCAAGACCGTCGTACTCAACACCAAGGAAACCGTCGAATCGGTCAAGTTCGCGGTCGCGCTGTGGAAGGAGACGATGGACGAGGGCGGCCTCGCCTGGGACGACAGCAGCAACAACCGCGCTTTCCTGTCGGGCACGATCGCTGCCACCAACAATGGCGCGTCGATCTACCTCGAGGCCAAGAAGAAACCCGACGCCTACCAGACCGACAAGGGCGAGCCGATGTACAAGGACATCCTGCACGCCGCGATTCCGTCCAACGTCGGCACGCACTTCAACGAGCCGGGACCGTTCACCGACATGGTGATGGGTTACTCGAAGAACCAGGACATGGCCAAGAAATTCCTGACCTGGGTGCACTCGAAGCCGGTCTTCGAGGAATGGTTCACCTCGCAGCAAGGCTATACCTGCGGCGCCACCAAGGATTACGAAAACGACCCGGTGTGGAACATCGACCCGGTGCTGGCGCCGTTCAAGGAAATCCCCAAGACGGGGCGGATGGTCGGCTATGCCGGCCCGCCGAGCCAGAAGGCGGCCGAGGTGCGCACCAAGTACATCATCGTCGATATGTACGCCAAGGCGATCCAAGGCGCCGCCGCCGAGGACACGGTCAAGTGGGCGCATGACGAGCTCGTAAAAGTCTACGGCGCATAAGGCGCCTAACATCGGGCCCCAACCCGGCGGCATGAGCCGGGAAGGGGACCGCAGCCAACGGGGAGATCACCGATGAAGCGCATCCATAGGCGTCGGATGCTGGCGCTGTCCGGCGCGGGCGCGCTCGCCGCGGGCAGTGGCGGCCTCGCCGGCATCCTGGCCAGCGGACGAGCGCCGGCTTTCGCGCAAGGGACGACGCTGCACTGGCTCAAATTCGTCGATTTCGTGCCGGTCTCGGACGAGCTGCTCAAAACCAAGATCAAGGACGAATGCCAGAAGGCGCTCGGCATCACCCTGCAGGTCGAGACCATCAACGGCGACGGGGTACAGGCGCGCATCACCTCGGCGATCCAGGCCAAGACCGGGCCCGACATCATGATGGCGGTCAACAACTGGGCGCAGCTCTATGCCGACAGCCTGGCCGATGTCAGCGACATCGCCGAGGAGCGCGGCAAGGCGGAAGGCGGCTATTTCGAGACCGCCAAGGACGTCGCCAATAACGGCAAGCGCTGGATCGCGATGCCCTACACGATCCTCGGCGTGCTCTACGTCAACCGCACCTCGTGGTTCGCCGAGGAGGGGATTACCCCGGACAAGTTCCCGGCGACCTGGGAGGAGCTCCGCACCGTCGGCAAGAAGCTCAAGGCCAAGAACCGGCCGCTGGGCCAGACCTTGGCGCACGCCTTTGGCGACGCGGTGGCCGGCTGGTACCCCTATCTGTGGTCGTGGGGCGGGAAGGAAGTCGAGGCGGACGGCAAGACCGTCGTGCTCAACAGCAAGGAAACCATCGAGTCGGTCAAGTTCGCGGTGGCGATGTGGAAGGACGCGTACGACGAGGGCGCGATGTCATGGGACGACGCCGGCAACAACCGCGCGTTTCTTTCCAACACGATCAGCTGCACCAGCAACGGCGCGTCGATCTACCTCCTGGCGCGCAAGCAGCCCGACACCTACCAGACCGAGACCGGGAAGCCGATGAAGGACGACTGCTTCCACTCGCCGCTGCCCAAGGGGCCGGCCGGGCAGTTCAGCTACCACGTGCCGTTCTCCAACCTGATCCCGACCTATGTCGCCGACCAGAAACCGGCCAAGGATTTTCTGCGCTGGTTCCACTCGAAGGATGTCTACGAGCAGTGGTTCAGCTCGCAGCAGGGGTTCTCGGTCGGCAGCACCAAGGTTTGGGAAGACGACCCGCTGTGGAAGATCGACCCGGTCATGGCGCCGTTCCGCACGGCGGCCGAAAGCGGCCGCTTCGCCGGCTATGCCGGACCGGCCGGCCGCGCCGCCGCCGAGACGATCAGCAAGTTCATCATCGTCGACATGTACGCGAAGGCGGTCCAAGGCGCTTCGGCCGAGGACGCGGTCAAATGGGCGCATGCCGAGCTGGTGAAAATCTACGTGTGACCCAGCGCGGCCGCCGCCTGCGCTAGCTGGCGATCGAGGGTCACCAGCTCAGCGCCGAGCTGGCGCGCCAGCCAGAGGTAGCTGGCGTCGTAGGCGGATAGTCCGAACGATTCAGCGAGCGGCGGCACGGCCTGGTGATCGACCTCCACGAGTTCGATGCCTAACTGACCCCAACCGGCGAATTGCGTCATAATTACCGCGCGCTTTTCCGGATTGCTGCCGATCTTCTTGAGACAAACACTGGCGATCTCGTGACCAAGCAGATGCGGCGCCACGAGCGTTGCATCCTGCAATTGCGCGGCAACGGCGTCGGCGGTCTGCTCGATAAAAAGCACAGCGCCAAGTGCCGACGCATCCACGACTTTAACGGCTGTCACGATCTGATCGCACGATCGCCACCGAGTCATCTGCGGTGCGAAGACCCAATTTGCGACCCTGGACGAGGATGTCGCTGATGCTCATTGGGGGAGAAGGAGGCCGCCGCACCGCTTCCTCGATGATCGCCAGCAATTCACCGCGCAGCGAGCGATGATTCTTCCGCGCTCGCTCTTTCACCCGTTCCACGACATCGTCTGGGGTATTCTTGATTGACAAGTTGACTGGCATGACAGGCTCCAATATGCCGCCATTTTGGCGTCAAAATACATCCATTTCGGCTCCAGGGGCAACGAAGCGATGGACCTGATCGTCAAGAATGTCCGCCGCGTCGGTGCGCCCGATGAGGGGCCGGTCGACATCGCGGTCGCGGACGGAAAGATCGCGGCGATCGGGCCCGGGCTGGCCGGCGAGGTCGAAACCTACGACGCCGGCGGACGGCTCGCCTGCGCTGGCCTCATCGAGACGCATATCCATCTCGACAAGTCGCGGATCATCGACCGCTGCCCGTTGCCCGAGGGCCGCCGGGTCAACCCGGTGACGACGGTTGCGCCTCTGAAGCCGGCGATGAGCGTCGAGGACATCTACGCCCGCGCCGAGGCGACGCTCAAGGAATGCCTCGTCAACGGCGCGACGCGGATGCGCACCCAGGTCGAGATCGACCCCGCCATCGGGTTGCGCGGCTTCGAGGCGATCGGCGCGCTCGCCAAAGCTTATGAATGGGCGATCGACATCGAGCCCTGCGTCTTCCCGCAGGACGGGCTGACCAACTACCCCGGCACCGAGGAATTGCTGGTCGAAGCCTTGAAGGCCGGGGCGCCGGTGCTGGGCGCCGCGCCGCGCTACGACAGCGATCCCGGCGCGCAGATCGACCGCATCTTCGCGCTCGCCCGCGAATACGGCGTCGCCCTCGATCTCCATCTCGATGTCGGCGACAGCACCGACCACATGGACATCCGCAAGGTGCTGGAGCTAACCGAGCGATTTCGGCTCGGCGGCCGGGTCGTCGTCGGCCACATGGCGAAATTGTCGCTGATGCCGCCGGCGGAGAGCGCGGCGATGGCGCGGCGCCTCGCCGATGCCGGGATCGCGGTGACGGTGCTGCCGGCGACCGACCTCTATTTGATGGGCCGCGACCGCGACCACGACGTCCGCCGCGGCGTCGCCGACGCTAACCATCTCGCCGCGCACGGCGTCACCTGCTCGCTGTCGAGCAACAACATTCTCAACCCGGCGACCCCTTACGGCGATTGCTCGCTGATCCGTATCGCCAATCTGCACGCCAACATCCTGCAGGTGGTCGGCGCGGCGCCGCTGCGCGAACTTTTCCTGATGCTGAGCGAACACTCGGCGAAGCTGTTGCGCCTCGATGACTATGGGCTGGAGGTCGGCAAGCCGGCCGACATCGTCGTGATCGACGCGACAAGCCCCGAACAGGCGGTCGCGGAGATCCGTCCGCCGCTGGCGGTGTGGAAACGCGGCCGGCGCACGGTGACGCGCCAGCCGCCGGAGCTGCACGTCCCGAGCTAGCGCAGCGGCGTGAACGCGGTCTCGCGGGTGCGGATCACGACGAAGCCGGTGATGAGCGCGGCGGCGATGACATACGCCGCCGGCGCGTAGGATATGCCCGTCGCCTTCACCAGCCAGGTGGCGATGAACGGCGCAAAGCCGCCGAAGATCGCCACCGCGACATTGTAGCCCACCGACATCGAGGTGTAGCGCACCCGGGTCGGGATGATCTCGGTGAGGAACGAGGCGCAGGTCGCCGCGTAAGGCGCGTAGCACACCATCATCAACAGCATCGCGAAGACGGTCAGCGCCGTATTGCCCGACGACGCCATCAGAAAGAACGGCACGCCGAGCACGACATAGGCGGCGCAGGCGAAGATCATCAGCGGCCGCCGACCGACCCGGTCGGAAAGCGCGCCGAGACCCGGCAGCAGCAAGATCATCACCGCGAGGCTGCCGGTGGTGATCCACAAGGCCACGGCTTGCGGCAGCTTGCCGACATTGACCATGTAGTTGTTCATGTAGATGAGCGCGATGTAGTAGGCGACGGTGTTGAAGAGGGTGCTGCCGAAGGCGAGCAGCGTCTCGCGCGGGTGGCGCGCCAGCGCCTCGACCAGCGGCGCGGTGGCGACTGCGCCCTGCTCCTCGAGCTCGGTGTATTTCGGCGTGTCGCTGATCCGCCAGCGCATATAGATACCGACCAGCCCGACCGCGATGCCGAAGAGGAACGGCAGCCGCCAGCCCCAGGCCAGTCGGTCCTCGGCGGAAAGCGCCGAATTGAGCAGCGCCGCGGTCAGCGAGCCGAGGAGGAACCCGCTGGCGACGCCGACGAGCTGGAACGAGCCGAAGAGGCCGCGCCGGTGCTGCGGCGCGTACTCGACGATATAGGCGCTCGAGCCGCCGAACTCGCCGCCCGTCGAGAGGCCCTGGAACAGCCGCACCACGACCAAGAGGATCGGCGCGGCGATGCCGACCTGCGAATAGGTCGGCAACAGCCCGATCGCGAAGGTCGAGACCGCCATCACGAAGATGACCGCGGACAGCGCCTTGCGGCGGCCCTTGCGGTCGCCGTAGATGCCGAAGACGATCGAGCCGATCGGCCGCATCACGAAGCCCACCCCGAACACCGCGAAGGTGAGCAGCAGCCCGTTCATCGGGTCGCTGGCCGGGAAGAACAGCGCCGAGATCGTCGGCACGAGATAGCCATAGACGCCGAAATCGTACCATTCGAGCACATTGCCGATGACACCGGCGGTGATCGCCCGCTGGTAGTTCGACCCCTCGACCGGTATTGCCGCTGCCGTCATGTCCCCGTCCCCCCCGAACGCGAAAACTGTGTGACGCTATCGTGACGGCGGATGCACGCGGCGCACCAGCGCCTTTCGCGCCGACAACCTATGCGCTATGCCGCTACCGCATCCGCTCTTCTTCGCGGGCGAGGTGCAGCGGGGTTTCGCCCAGGAGCGCGCGCCGGCAATTCGCTGTCGCGCGGGTGCGCTCGCTGACCGGGAAGGTGACGACGAGGGGCCCAACCGCCATTTCACGATCTGTTTTCATCCGCTTATGCTAGCGCCATGCCGACCGGAACTCGACCCGCCGCGACGGCGACCTTGTGGACGACGCGGCTCGATCGCGCCTCGCCGCTGCCGCTGTCGCGCCAGCTTGCCGGGGCGTTGCGCCAGGCGCTGGGCGAAGGCCATATCGGCGCCGGCGCGCGGCTGCCCTCGACCCGGGCGCTGGCAAGCGAATTGGGCCTCGCGCGCAGCACCGTGGTCGGAGTCTTCGAGCAGCTCGCCGCCGAGGGCTACATCGCCGGCAAGCCCGGCTCGGGCTATGTCGTCGCCTCGCCGCTGAACGGCAATGCGCCGCGTCCTCCCCCCGAGCCGGCGCCGCCGCGCCCGCTGTCTCGGCATGGCGGGGCGTTGCGCGCCTACGCCCCGCCGCCGCGCGGTCTGCCGCGCCCGTTCGAACCCGGCCACGCCGAGGTCGACAGCCGTTTCGTCGCGACCTGGAAGCGGCTGTCGGCGCGGGCGCTGGCCGGCCGCTCGCGGCTGGTGTGGAGCTACGGCGATCCGCAGGGCGAGCCGGCGCTGCGCCGCGCGATCGCCGACTATCTCGCCGCCGCGCGTGGGGTGCGCTGCACGCCCGAGCAGATCGTGCTGACCTCGGGCACCCAGCAGGGGCTGTCGCTGGCGGCGCAGATCCTCGTCGATCCGGGCGACGCGGCCTGGGTCGAGGACCCGTGCTACCGCGCCGCCGTCGATATACTGGGCGCCGCCGAGGCCGCGATCGTGCCGGTGCCGGTCGACGCGCAGGGGCTCGACATCGCCGCCGGCCCGCAGCGGGTGCGGCCACCGCGGCTCGTCTACACGACGCCGTCGCGGCAATATCCGCTCGGCATGGCGATGCCGCTCGCCCGCCGCGTCGCGCTCCTGGCCTGGGCCGCCGCGGCGGGGGTGTGGATCGTCGAGGACGATTACGAGAGCGAGTTCCAGGCGCCCGGCCGCATGCTGCCGTCCTTGCAGGGGCTCGACCGCGCCGGCCGCGTCCTCTATCTCGGCACGTTCAGCAAGCTGCTGTTTCCGTCGCTGCGGCTCGGCTATGCGGTCCTGCCCGAGGATCTGGTCGCGCCCTTCGTCGCCGCCCGGCACCTCGCCGACCGGCAAAGCTCGGCGCTGATCCAGGCGATCATGACCGGCTTCATGGAGGAGGGGCATTTCGCCCGCCACCTGAAGCGGATGCGGGCGCGCTACGCCGAGCGCCAACAGTTCCTGACCGACGCGGTCGGGCGCCGGCTCGGCGGGCTGCTCGAGATCCGCCCGGTTGAGAGCGGCATGTACCTGACCGCCTGGCTGCCGGAAGGATGGTCCGACCGGGCCACGTCGCAATCCCTCGCCGAGGCCGGGATCGTCGCCGTGCCGCTGTCGTCCTTCACCCTCGAAACCGAGCGGCAGCCCGGCCTGGTACTCGGCTATACCGGGCACGACGAAGCGGCGATGGCGCGCGCCATCGAGCGCATGGCGGCGGTGCTCGACGCCCAAACTGGTCTGCGTAATCGTATGAAACCGGAGCTTCGATAAGACCGGTTACCCTCATAGTCTTGGCGCCGTCAACCGGAGCCGAGACATGCCCGACGCCGCCCGCCTGAAACCGTTCACCCCGACGCCGCGCAGCCGCGTCAAGCGCCATCCCGAGCGCGCGCTGTACGACCGCGAGACGGTGTTCGCGATCCTCGACGCGGCGCTGATGTGCCATATCGGTTACGTTATCGACGGGCAGCCCTATGTGACGCCGACCCTGTTCTGGCGGGAGGGCGAGCGGCTCTACTGGCACGGTTCGTCGGCGAGCCGCATGCTGCGCACCCTGGCGCAGGGCATCCCGGTGTGCCTGACGGTGGCCCATGTCGACGGACTGATCCTGGCGCGCTGCGCCTTCCGCCATTCGCTCAACTACCGCGCCGCGATGGTCTTCGGCACCGCGCACATCGTCGACGATCCGGCGAAAAAAGAGGCCGGGCTCAACGCCTTTATCGAGCGCATCTATCCCGGCCGCACCGGGATCATGCGAGCGATCCTGCCGCAGGAGCTGAAGGCGACCTTGCTGATCGGCATGACTATCGACGACGCCTCGGCCAAGATCAGGTCGGGCGGGCCGCTCGACCTCGAACAGGACTACGCGGCCGATTGCTGGGCCGGCACCGTGCCGGTGGCGCAGGTGACGGGGGCGCCGATCCCCGACCCGATCGCGCCGCCGCACGCCGCGCCCGGCCCCGAGATCGGTCATTTCGCTGCGGGCGAGCGGTTCGACGATATATTGCTGGTGCTCACCCGCGAGACGAAACCTTATGGATAAAACCCCGCCGCCGCTGTCGCTGTCCGCCGCGCTGGCCCTGCCGCTCCCCGAAGGGCGGCGCTCGGCCGAAATCCTGGTCGACGGCGACCTCGAACTCCGCCTCTACGCGCCCAAGGCGCACGACCCGCAGACGCCGCACGACCGTGACGAGCTTTACATCGTCGCGACGGGCCACGGGAAATTCCGCGTCGGCGACCGGGTCGATGCGTTCGCCCGGGCGCGCTGCTCTACGTCGGCGCGTACGAGACCCACCGCTTCGAGGATTTCTCCGACGATTTCGCCGCCTGGGTGGTGTTCTACGGCCCGGTGAAGAGGCCGCCGCCTAAGGGTCGCACCGGGCCGCAAACCCCGCTCGCCGCAGCGCGCGAGCTGCCGCTGCCGCGCGACCGCGCCTCGGCGGAAGCGTTTGTCGACGGTGATATCGAAGTCCGCTTCGCCGCGCCGTCGTCGCTCGGCATGCAGGTCCCGCACGACCGCGACGAGTTCTATGTCGTCGCCACCGGGACCGGCCGCTACCGGATCGACGACACGGAGGTAGCGATCGGCCCGGGCGATCTACTCTTCGCCGCCGCACATGCGCCGCACGGGTTCGTCGCGCGCAGCGACGATTTCTCGGAATGGATCGTGTTCTACGGGCCGGTGAGATGACCGGCCATGCCAACCGGCTTGGGCAGCCGATCGGATTTCCCGTCGAAGGCTGGAGCGCGCGCGAGCGGCCGCCACGCACGCCGATGCAAGGCCGTTTCTGCCGGGTCGAGCCGCTCGACCCCGAGCGCCACGCACGCGACCTCCACGCCGCCAACAGCGCCGACCGCAACGGCCGCATGTGGACCTACCTGCCTTGGGGCCCTTATGCCGGGTTCGACGATTATCTCGCCGACATGAAGGCGGGGGTGCGACGCGAGCATTTCATCACTCATGCGGCGATCGATCTCGCGACCGGTACGGCAGCCGGCGTCGCCAGCTATCTCAACATCAACCTATCGGCCGGCAGCATCGAGGTCGGCGGCATCGCCTACTCGCCCGCGTTGCAGCGCAAGCCCGCCGGGACCGAAGCAATGTTCTTGATGATGCGGCGGGTCTTCGACGAACTTGGCTATCGCCGCTACGAGTGGAAATGCAATGCGCTCAATGCGCCGTCGCGCGCCGCGGCCGAGCGCTACGGGTTCCGCTTCGAGGGCATTTTCCGCCAGGCCGACGTGGTCAAGGGTCACAACCGCGACACCGCCTGGTTCTCGATAACCGACCGCGAATGGCCGGCGGTCAAGGCGGCGTTCGAGCGCTGGCTCGATCCGGCGAATTTCGGTCCGGCGGGCCGCCAGCGCGAAAGCCTGTCGGCGCTGACCGCGCGGCGCGAGGCCCTATTCCGCCGCCGCCAGGGTCCGCCTGCGAGCCGAACGGCGGTCGCCGACGAGCGCGACCACCGCGACAGTGATCATCACGATGACGCTGGCGCCGAACACCCAGCGCGGCGCGCCGTGGTCCATGATGAAGCCGAACATCAGCGGGCCGACCATACCGCCGATGTTGAACCCGCTGGTGACGACGCCGAAGGTGCGGCCCATCGCGCCCGGCGGCGCGGCGGCGCGCACCAGCATGTCGCGCGACGGCATGATGAGCCCGCCGAGAAGCCCGGCAGCGCCCATCGCCGCGATCAGCGGCGCGGCGCCGAGGCCGAGCGTGCCGATCGCCAGCACGATGCAGGCATTGACGGCATAGCCGACCGCGGCAACTTCGGCGTGGCGGCGCGTCTTGTCGGCGATGAACCCGCCGGCCAGCACCCCCAGCGCCTGCATCGACAGGTAGACGGTCAGCGCCACGCTCGCCACCGCGAGCGGCGTGTCGAAGGCGCCGCGCAGCGCGACGACCGAGAAATTGCTGATGCCGCTGCCCGAGAGGCTCAACAGCGCGAAGAACCCGGTGAGGCCGATGATTGTCGGGGTCAGCAGCGCCGTGAGGCCGACCCGGGGTGCCGCCGGCTCGCTGGCATGGCTGGCCGGAATGCGGTTGTCGATGCCGCGGATGACGAGGAGCGGCAGCGCCGCGACAAGCGCGACGCCGCCGGCGGCGAAGATCGCGAATTTGAGGCCGAAAGCGATCGCGATCGGCAGGATCGTCACCGGCGCGATGGCGTTGCCGAGAAACCCGGAGAAGGTGTGGATCGAGAAGGCGCGGCCGACCCGCGCCGGGGCGATCTGCGCCGACAGCAGCGCGTAATCGGCCGGATGGAAGACGCTGTTGGCGAGGCCGAGAAACGCCATCGCGACGAGCAGCCGCGGATAGGACGGCGACAGGCCGAAGAAGATGAAGGCGAGCGCGCTGACCGTAAGACCCAGCACCAGCATCCGCCGCGAACCGACATGGTCGACGAGATAGCCGACCGGCAATTGCGCCGCGACCGACAAGACGTTGGCGACGGTCAGCGCAAAGCCGAGCTCGACAAAGCCGATGCCAAGGGTCGACTTCAGGAACGGGAAGAGCGGCGGCAGCACGAGGTTGTGGAAGTGGTTGACGAAATGCGCCGCCGAGACCACGCCGATGGCGCGGTACTCCCGGCCCTTCTCGCCGCCTCTGCCATTGCGCATCCGATCGCCGGCGCCGTGGAGGGCTGCCGCGTCCGTCGTCATCAGGCGTTCCGCCTCCCGGCCCAAGAGTAAATCGAATTAGCTGCCCAAAATATCGGCAGCAACCCTGACCCGGCAAGCGCCGGTTTGGCAAAGCTGGCCTGTTTCATCGCGATCGGAAGCGTGCGAGGGCGCGCAGCGCTTCTAAAATTCACAATGAGACAGTGAGGGAGTGAGGTTGGGCGGCTTGGCATCTCATTGCCTCGCCGCCTCATTGTGATTATTGCAGCTTCGCCGCGACGGCTTGGAAGTTCCCCTGCAACTCCCGCCGGTTGACATCGGCGCGCGCCGCCCTTAAGCGCAACCGATGATCAAGCGCCTCGAAGCGATGATCGCCGGCGTTCTCGTCGCCAGCCGCTGGCTGATGGCGCCGCTCTATGTCGGGCTGATCGCGGCGCTGATCGTCGTCGGCGTCGAGTTCTTCCGCGAGCTGATCCACACCGTCGCGGGGTTCGCGGCGCTCGACACCGACGGCGTCATCCTCGCCGTGCTGAAGCTGATCGATTTGGTGCTGATCGCCAATCTGGTGCTGATCATGATCAGCGCCGGGATCGGCACGCTGGGCACGATGGCATCGGACGTCGAGCACGCCGGCTGGGCCGAATTCGTCGGCAAGGTTGATTTCAGCGGGCTGAAGCTCAAGGTCGTCGCCTCGCTGATCGCGATCGCCGCGGTCGATCTGCTCGAGAGCTTTGTCGGGATCGACGCCACATCCAAATCCGACGTGCTGTGGCAGATCGCGATCCTGATGGCGTTTGTCGTATCCGGGGTGCTGCTCGCCTGGATGGACCGGCTCGTCGCCGAACCGCGTGAATAGGAGAGATCGATGCCAGTGTCGCGAATGACCGGCGGCGCCGCGCTCGTCGAGATGCTGCGGCGGCACGGGCTGGACACGCTCTTCGCGCTCCCCGGCGTGCAGAACGACGCGCTGTTCGTCGCGCTCTACGACGCCGGCGAGGCGATCCGCGTCATCCATACGCGGCACGAGCAGGCCGCCGCCTACATGGCCCTCGGCTATGCCCGGGCGACCGGCAAGCCCGGCGCCTTTGCGGTGGTGCCGGGACCCGGCCTCCTCAATACCACTGCCGCGCTCGCCACCGCCTACGCGACCAACGCGCCGGTGCTGTGCGTCAGCGGGCAGATTCCGTCTGATTTGATCGGCCGCGGCTTCGGGCTCCTGCACGAAATCCCGGATCAGCTGGCTATCCTCAAGGGGCTGACCAAGTTCGCGGCGCGCATCAACCATCCGAGCGAGACCGGCAAGCTGGTCAACGAGGCGTTCCGCCAATTGGCCGACGGCAGACCGCGTCCGGTCGCGCTGGAAATGCCGCTCGACGTGATGGCGCGCGAATATGCCGTGAACCTGCCGCGGCCCGAGCCGGCGCCGGCCGCACCGGAGCCCGACCCCGATCTCGTCGCCGCGGCGGCAAAGGCGCTGGCGGCGGCGAAATCGCCGTTGATCTATGTCGGCAGCGGGGCGATGGATGCCGGCGCGGAAATCCTGGCGCTGGCCGAGCGGCTGCAGGCGCCGGTCGTGTCCTACACCGGCGGCAAGGGCGTCGTCAGCGACCGCCATTATTTGGCGCAGAACCTCCTGGCCGGCCACGAATTGTGGAAGAGCGCCGATGTCGTGCTGGCGATTGGCACCAGGCTCAACCAGCCGCTGACGCGCTGGGGCACCGATGCCGGGCTGACCTTGATCCGGGTCGACCTCGACCCGGTCGAGATCGGCCGCATCGCCCGGCCGGCGATCGGCATCGTCGCCGACGCCAAGGACGCCGCCGCAGCGCTGCTCAACGCGGTCGAGGGAGGCCCTGCGCGCCCGTCGCGCAAGGACGAACTCGACGGCTTGAAGGCGATGACCGCCGCGACCTTGGCCGAGCGGCTCGGGCCGCAATGCGAATACCTCGCGGCGCTGCGCGACGAGCTGCCCGATGACGGCATCTATGTCGAGGATTTGACCCAGGTGGGCTATGTCGGCCGCCTCGGCTTCCCGGTGTATCAGCCGCGCACCTACATCCACAGCGGCTACCAGGGGACGCTCGGCTACTCCTACGCGACCGCATTGGGCGCCAAGGTGGCGAAGCCCGACGTGCCGGTCGTCTCGGTCTCGGGCGACGGCGGGTTCATGTATAACGTGCAGGAGCTGTCGACTGCGGCGCTGTTCGGCATCGATGCGGTCGCGGTGGTGTTCGCCGACGGCGCCTACGGCAATGTCCGCCGCATGCAGAAGATGGATTACGGCAACCGCCTCATCGCCACCGAGCTGCACAACCCGAACTTCCCGAAGATGGCCGAGAGCTACGGCATCGCCGGGGTCAAGACGACGAGCCCCGACGGCTTGCGCAAGGAGCTCAACGCCGCGCTCAAGCGCAAGGGCCCCAGCCTCATCGAGGTCGCGGTCGGCGAGATGCCCGACCCGTGGCCGACCTTGATGATGAGCCGCGTACGGGGAGCTCGCTAAACCGCTTCCAGCTTGCGGCGCGGCTCCGGCGGCAATTCGACCTCGATAGGATCGCCCGGCGCGATCTCGCCGCCGGCGAGGACGATCCCCATGATCCCGGCCTTGCGGATAAGGTTGCCCTCGGGGTCGCGGTCGAGCGTCGCCGCCATCAGCCCGGGCTGGATATTGTCGAGCTGATGACAGGGATTGCGCAGCCCGGTGATCTCGACCACCGCCGCCGCGCCGAGATGCAGCTTCGTCCCGGTGGGCAGGCCCAGGAGATCGACCCCGCGCGTCGTCACGTTCTCGCCCATCACCCCCGGCGCGAGGCGAAACCCGGCGGCTTCCAGCTCGTCGTGCAATTCGGCGTGGATCAGATGCACCTGGCGCAGATTGGGCGCGGTCGGATCCTTGGCGACGCGCGAGCGGTGCTTGACCGTCGTCCCCATATGCGCGTCGCCCTCGATCCCGAGGCCCGCGAGCAGCCGGATGCTACCCTGGCTCGGCTTCGACAGCGTATGGCCGGGGCTGCGGCTGACGGCGGCGACGGTTCCGGGCATGCCAAGTGCCTTATTGCTGCGCGGCCGGGATAGTCAAGATCAACACCGCGAGGTCGGTTGTCGGCGTGTAAGCGGTGTAGTGCACCTGGAACTGGGTGGGCGACAATTTCTTCACCCCCGTGCCGCAAAAGCTGAGGAGGTTGTTCGCGTTGCCCTTGTCGATGGTGAGGGTGAAATCGGCGATCGGCCCGGCCCAGTTGGCGCCGGTCTTGAGGATGTAGTCGATGCGCTGCTCGCCGACATTGGCGTTCGCCTTCGTCGCGGCCTGCTGGAAGCGTGTCGCGGCGGCGACGAAGCTCGCATCCATGCAGTATTTCGCCGTGTAGGCAGCGGCCTGAGCCTTGTCGTCGGCGGCAAATTGCGGGTCCTTGGAAATCGGCGTGCCCACCCGCGTCCCGACGCTGGAACCGACGCTCGGCTTGTACTGGTGCTCGATGACGAGCTCCTGCTGCGACGGGAACGTCTGCTGCCAGTAATAGGTGGTCTTCAACGTCCAGCGCGGCTCGAGATGCTTCTGCATCTTCATGTCGGGGGTGGTGCCGTATTCGTTGATCTCGGCGAGGCCGAGATTGATCAGCTGCGGCCATTGATCCTTGGGCAGCGCATCGAGCGCGTCGTAGGTGGCCTTCAATTGTGGCGCCAGCGGAATACCCATCTGCTGCAGCATCGCGGTGCGGTCGATCTCCTTGGCGAAGGCCTTCTGCTCGACCTGGGTGGCGACCGGCTGCCCGTTCGCCTGGGTCGAGAAGGCGAGAAAGTTGACCGGGTCCTGGTCCGGCACCGCGACGTTCCAATCCGGGCTGTCGACCGTGATGTCCGGCATCGGGAAGGCGATGAGATTGGTGACTGGGTGATCGCTCTTGTTGAAGAAGTGATAGGTGACGCGGATCTGGTCGGTCGAGACGAAGAGCTGCTCCGAGCGCATCTCGACATTCTCGTTCTGCACGAAGTCAAGCCCGCCGGTGCCGAGCTCGGCGGTGGAGTCGTTGGCGAAAGCGGGGATGGATAGAGCCAGGCAAGCGGCAAGGGCGAATGCGAGTCTCGGGGAGAAGACGTTGCGTCCTTCGAGGCCTCGCGTTGCCGCGAGGAGCCGCCGCGGGCGACGGTTCGAAGGGGCGGGGCACTTCAGGATGAGGGCTTTTCCAGAGGCCATTCTCAAACCTTCCTCATCCTGAGGAGCGCGCGCAAGGGCGCGTCGCGAAGGACGCACAATATCACTGCGCCGCCTTGCGGGCGCGGGTGGCGGCGCTCGCCACCGCCTTCAGCGAGGCGGTGACGATGTCGCTGTCCATGCCGACGCCGTAAAGCGTGTCGCCGCCCGTGCCGCCGATCTGGACATAGGCGGCCGCCTGAGCGTCGGCGCCGGCGCCGACCGCGTTCTCGTGATAGTCGAGAAAGGTGAAATCGACGCCGCAATTCTTGCGGATCGCGTCGACAAAGGCGGCGATCGGGCCGTTGCCGACGCCCTCGATCGCCCGCTCGCCACCGTCGAGAGTGATCTTGGCCGAAATCCGACGCTCGCCGGGACGCGGCTCGGGTAGGAGGCTGTAATCGACAAGCCCGATGCCGTCGCGGCCAAGGTAGGTCTCGTTGAACAGATCCCAGATGTCGCGGCTGGTCATCTCCTTGCCGGTGCGGTCGGTGACCTCCTGCACCACCTTCGAAAACTCGACCTGCAGAGCGCGCGGCAGGTCGAGCCCGTGGTCCTCTTTCAGCAGATAGGCGACCCCGCCCTTGCCGGATTGCGAATTGACCCGGATCACCGCCTCGTAGGTGCGGCCGAGATCCTTTGGATCGACCGGCAGATAGGGCACCTCGAACACCGCGTCGTTACGCTTTTCAAGCGCCTCGAACCCCTTCTTGATCGCGTCCTGATGCGAACCGGAGAAGGCGGTATAGACCAGCTCGCCGGCATAGGGGTGGCGCGGATGCACCGGCAACTGGTTGCAGTATTCGACGGTGCGGACGATGTCGTCGATGTCCTTGATCTCCAGCGCCGGATCGACCCCCTGGCTGAACAGGTTCAAGGCCAGGGTCATCACATCGACATTGCCGGTGCGCTCGCC
>Ga0182024_10010885_pt1 | contig 18420 bp, 14 predicted proteins | sample P32metaG_FD_120480 | JGI IMG/M metagenome (GOLD analysis project Ga0182024, IMG submission 120480) | Permafrost microbial communities from Stordalen Mire, Sweden - P3-2 metaG (Illumina Assembly) | ecosystem: Environmental > Terrestrial > Soil > Wetlands > Permafrost | place: Sweden: Stordalen... | reverse complement strand
TGGTGGGCGAGCTGGCCAAGTGCCAGGATAAACTGGCCGAGAATGGCTACCATGCCGGCTACCTTTCGGCCTTCCCCGAGTTTTTCTTCGACCGGGTGGACGCGGGAAGGGCGGTCTGGGCTCCCTGGTATACGATGCACAAGATCATGGCCGGCCTGCTCGAGGTGTACGTGCACACCGGAAACGCGCAGGCGCTCGCGGTCCTGAACCGCGTCGCGGATTGGGTGAAACTCCGGGTGGACCGCCTCACGCCCGAACAGATGCAGACCTCCCTGAAAACGGAGCATGGCGGAATGACCGAGGTTCTCGCCAACCTCTACGCTGTCACCGGCAATCCCGACCACCTGCGCCTGGCCCAGGCGTTCAACCACCGGGCTGTATTCGACCCGCTCGCCCGGGGCGAAGACCGCCTCGATGGGCTGCATGCCAATACCCAGATTCCAAAGATTGTCGGGGCCGCGCGTGAATACGAGTTGACCGGAAACGGGGAGTACCGCGACATCGCGCAGTTTTTCTGGCGGGAAGTGGCCCTGAAGCGCTCCCACGCCATCGGAGGCGATAGCGACAATGAGCACTTTTTCCCGGTCGAGGATTTTGCCGAGCACCTGAGCACGGTGACCGACGAGACATGCAACACGTATAATATGCTCAAATTGACCGAGCATATTTTCGCCTGGGCTCCGACGGCCGAGACCATGGATTTTTACGAGCGGGGGCTTTATAACCAGATCCTCGCTTCGCAGGATCCCGACAGCGGGATGGTGACGTACTTCGTCCCGATGAAGTCGGGCCACTTCAAGACCTACTCGACTCCGGACAACTCATTTTGGTGCTGCCTGGGCACCGGAATGGAGAACCATTCAAAGTACGGCGAAGAGATTTACGGACACGACGACCACGCCCTCTACGTGAACCTGTTCATCCCCTCGGAACTCGCGTGGCAGGAGCGCGGGCTGACATTGCGCCAGGAGACCAAGTTTCCCGAGGAACCTTCGACCCGGCTGCGCATCGGAGCCCGGCAGACAACCGCGCTCGCGCTGAAAGTGCGCCAGCCCGGCTGGAGCCGGCCCGGAATCGCGATTCGAGTGAACGGCGATCCAATCGACACTCGCGCGGATGCCTCTGGCTACGTGACGATCGAGCGGGATTGGAAAGACGGCGACGTCGTCGATATCGGGCTGCCGATGTCGCTTCGCACGGAAACGCTGGCGGGCGACGCCCGGAATGTGGCGATCTTCGACGGACCGATCGTGCTTGCGGGTGAGTTGGGGACCGAAGGGATGCCGGTCGGCGGAACATTTGCTGAGGACCAGAAGAAATTTGCCGCGTGGCCGGATCCGGCCGCACCTGTGCTCGTCGGCGATGCCCCGTCCATACTCGCGGCCATGCAGCCGGTGCCGGGCGAGTCCCTGACGTTCCGAACCCGCGGCATCGGCCGGCCGCAGGACGTCACTCTTGAGCCGTTTTATCGCCTGCATCATCAGCGCTACGCGATATACTGGCCGTTGACGCCCGGCGCGCAATGACAAGCACCTCAGGCCTCCAGAATTGAAATCCGGCGAAACGCTGGCGCGTTCCGCTACGTTGACGTGCCGTAGCGGAACGCGCCAGCGTTTCGCCAGTAGGCCTGAGGTGCTTGTCGTATTAGTCGGACGTGACGATTGCGATCGTGAGGCCATCGTGGCCCTTGGAGCCCACGGTCTGCACCGCTGTTGCGCTCACTCGGGGCTCTTTCGCGATGAGAGAATTCATTTTGCGAATGCCCTGTACCAGTGGATCGGCGCTTTTTTCGTCGATGACGGCTCCCTTGCGCACGACATTGTCGGCGATGATCACCGTGCCCCGGCGGGAAAGCTTCATCGCCCACTTGAAATAGTCTGGATAGCCCGGCTTATCCGCGTCGATGAATATCAGGTCGAACGGATCGCGCGCCTCGGCGGCGAGCTTTGGCAATGTTTCCAGCGCGCGACCGACACGCACCTCGACGAGGCCCGCCAGTCCCGCCCTCGATATATTGGCGCGAGCCACCTCCGCATGCTTTGGTTCGGCTTCCAGGGTGATCAGCCGACCGTCGGCGGGAAGGGCCCGCGCGAGCCAAATTGTGCTATAGCCTCCGAGGGTGCCTATTTCCAGAATTCTGCGGGCGCCCCGAATCGATGCCAGCAACTGAAGCAGCTTGCCTTGATTCGCCGACACTTGGATCGCCGGAAGTCCGGCTGCGGCGCTGGCCTTCAATGCGTCCTCGAGCGCGGGATCGTTCCCGACGAACAGATCCGTGATGTAGGTGTCAACCGCAGTCCATATTTCTTGAGACATCAGTTTGAACTTAATGTCCGTCAATCGACTGACAACATGCGAATCAATAAATACAAGCACCTCAGGCCTACTGGCGAAACGCTGGCGCGTTCCGCTACGGCAAGTCAACGTAGCGGAACGTGCCAGCGTCTCGCCGGATTTCAATTCTGGAGGCCTGAGGTGCTATATCATTGGAGCCAGCCGCCCACGGCCTGAATGGGCCGCATTTGCCCGACGGGAGTCACCCAGGCGGCCGCCGCTCGGCGGAGCGCGTTTGCGGGAAAATTTGCCTCCAGTTCGAAATCGGCCGCCAACCGGCCCCGATCTTCAGGCCCGAATGCGGCATCCTTCAGCGCGAGCACGACAAACTCATGCTCCAGCCTGCGCCCCGCATTTTCGCCCGCTCGAACGTCGGATGAAACGCCGCCACAAAGAAGCGCCATATGCGCTTCCACTCGACCCACCCGCAATGAATCCGCGGGCTGAAACGAAATCCGCCATCGCGAAGGCCCGATGCGCTCAAGGCTCAGCAGCCCGACGGGCGGCCCCGCGACGGACGGTTCGCGCCCAAGAGTCCATTCGCGTCCGTTTCGGACAAAGCAGGGAGTGTAAACGGTCGAAGATCCCCACGCCCTGGCCTGGGCATATTGGCGCAGGGTGTAGATCCTGGAAGAAAACGGATCGCGCCAGCCCTGGCTGTCCCAGTAGCTGACGTGAAAGGCCACCGGCACAAATTCCTTCCATAATCCCGGTTTGTCCCGCAATCCTGCGAGCCACGCTTCCGCCGGTGGACAACTGCTGCACCCCTCGCTCGTGTAAAGCTCGATCAAGGCTGTTTGGCCGGGGCCGCTCTGAAACAACGGCTCCGCACCCGATGCTCCGGAGCCAACCAAGGTCAACGCCGCGAGGCCGGGCAGCGCGACCTGAACGAGGCGCATGAGTTTCATCGGGACGTAACTTGATCGAACCCGTCCGGCCGAAGCAAGGTCGCGCTCATGAGCCCTATAACGACGTCGTTGGCCAGTGTGCGGACGGTCAGCGACTCGAGTTCTTTATCCGGACGCAAGGCCATGCTGAGGACTGTGGCGGCTCCGCCGCGGACGATCCCTCCTTTGCCCTTGAATTCGACGGGGTCGAGAATGCGCACGGCACCCGTCATCAGGTTCACCCGTGCGGGCAGCGGGCCCGGACGGCGAAACTGGAAATCATCGATGAAGTAATCGCGTTCGATCGGCCACCACGTCACCGGGTTTTCCAGCGCCAGGCGCGAGAGGGTGCCGTCTCGGTACGCGACGATGACCTCGCCATTGTCCAGGTGGCTCTGCATTGGACCAGTCGATCCGGCCATCAAGAGATAGAGCTCGCTTGCGCGCCCGTTGAGCGGGACAGCCGCTTCGGCCGGATAATTTTTCCATTGGGAGGTGAAGAGGATGTTTTTCGCGCCCGGATCTCCGGGTGTGGCGAAGGGCACTCCGTTGGGGAGAAGAATTCGGCCGCCGTTTTTGGCGGCGACGGCGCGCAGCCCGGAGTCGTCGATCACCGCCGATTCATTGACATCGCCGGCCCAGCCCCCGAGGCCGTGCTTTGGAATCGAGAGCGACACGAAAGGAGAGCGGGGCTCACGGTATTCGTTGCGGAAAATCTGAGTGACGCGGTCGTTGAAGAACGGATTGAGATCGACCGTGGACAGAATTGCGCCGGCGGGGGGCGCGGGCAGGGCGGGCATGGGCGCATCCGGCAGTTCCGGGACGGCGGGGGGAGGCTCGGGCGGAGCGGGGGCGCCGGCCCAGGTGATCGCAATCTCCGTCTGGCCCGAGGCCGGGGCGTCAATCTCAACGCGGGCCGGTATCCCTGTTGCGGCCAAAGGGCGCCATTCAGCCGGCTGGCCGTTGATTTCAACGCCGGCCACGCTGTCGCGAACTTTTGCGAGTTGCAGGCGCAGCTTCTGCGGCTGGGCGAAGGTGGGCTTGATGGTATAGGTGTCGCGATCGCCGGTGCGGCGGAATGAATACGACAAGTCGGGGTGCCGCAGGCTGGCATGGTCCCATTCCGCCGGGAAGCCGGGTCTTATGAGCAGCTCCCCGGCTAGTGCGTCGGGCCTGACGCCGAACAGTCCTTCGACGATTGCGCGCGACAGCACGCCAGCCCCGTCGCCGAAGTCGCGCTGGGACTCGCGCCGATATACATCGAGGTAGGACATTGTGCCCACGTTGCCCGGCGAAATGCCCATAAACATCGCAGCGAGAATGGAGCCCTTGGTGATGCGCCACGCTTCTTCGGAGCGGCCGGCCTGCCAGAATCCCAGGGCAGTATGGACGGCCTCGTCCATCACAACATTGTTGAGGGCCCATTCGTACGGCATCCAGTCGCTTTCCGCGAGGGTATGCAGCCCCACGGGCACATCTGGGCCGCGCACGGGCAGGTGCGGGATTTCCCGATCCACCTGCCGGGTCATTTGCCAGGCCTCCTGCGGTGTGGGCATTCCGGAATCCATCGTGACGTAGAATGTCCACACGGCGGCGCTTGGGTGGACGAGCTGGCGTCCCAGTAGATCCTTGTATTCCGCGAATTCGCCCTGTTTGGGGATCCAAAGCAGTTCGCGCATTCCGCGGGCGATCAGGGCGGCTTCGCGCTCGTAGGGAGCCGGATCGGCGCCGACCAGCGGCGCGAGCCGGGCGGCCCACATATTGTGGTAATAATTGTAAGCCGACGCGTGGGCGGCGCCGCCTCCGTCGTACTGCAAATTGTCGCTCGCCCAGATCGTAGCATAGCCTTCGTAGAGGGGCAATTTTTCCGGGCCGAACTCGCGGCGGAACAAGCGCCGCTCCCACGCCAGATGGCGAACGATCACCGGCCACATTTTTACAGCGAACTGCCGGTCCCCTGTCCAGAGAAGATGGCGGAATACGGCGTCCATGTATACGAGGTTCATGTCGTAGTGACTGTTCGAGATGTCCCCGTTTGTGTGCAGGCCCGCCTCGTTGCGGGCCAGATTGGCGTTCTCATCCGGGGGTGGAGTCTCCGCGGGGATGGGATCGGTGTTTTGGCGCCCGGCCCAATAGGTTGCATTGGCCAGCGCCCGGTCGTGCCATCCCAGTTCATCGAGTACGTAGGGTCCGCGCCAGCCGAGGAGCTTCGTGCGCCAGGCTATCGCGCCGTGCATGATTGCGCGCTGAGGCTCGTCCCACAGGGCGTCCGCAGCGATATTCAGAGCGCCCACCGCGGCATTGAGAAAGGGATCGGGCGTGTCGACCGAGACCCGTGTTCGCAGCGCGGAAAAATAAGCCTCCGTGTCCGCAAAATGACGCGGCAGGTCAGCGGCGGCATACACAGGAGGAAGCGTCATTGTTGACTGCTCGCGGGTTGCGGCCCCGCGGTTCGAGCTGACTTCCACGTAGGTGCTGAGCTCCGGGGCAATTGCGGTGTTGACTGCCAGGCGCTGGAGGGAAAACAAGAGCGGTCTGCCCGAAGTGATGGAGGCCCGGGCGACGATCACCTGGAGCTCGGGCGCCTGCGGGGTTGCGGCGGCGAGCAGGGCGGGCAGATTGTTCCAAAGTCGGGCGTCGCCGACGGCCACGCGGGCGCCCGCGGGCGCGAGGCCGGCGATCGTCGCCGCTTTCGCCTTCAACGTGAAGCTGTCTTCTCCAACCTCGAACACGTTATCGCGGCAGAATTCGGGCTGAAGCTGGAAGTACTGGCTGATCGGCACCCGTTCGGTCCCGATGTCGCCGTCGCGAGCTCCGCGCTGGCCGTTAACCCCGCCGTACACCCAGATTAGCTCGAGGCCCGGAATGGTGCCTTCCGCGGAGGTGCGCACGATCAGCCCTTCCGTCTGATCGTAGGCCAAAGCCTCGACGAGCAGGACGCCACTTTCGCCGAGCAGGGAGTCGCGCACCTCGTAGAGCAACTCGCCCGGACGATAGCGGGTGACGATCCGGCCAGCCTGATTCAGCCATTTTGCTCCGGCGGCCGAGCGGAATGCTAGCCGGAGATTGCCGCCTCGGCCGGGCAGGTAGAGAACAAATTCAGGCTTGTCCCCGCCGTCCACTCGAAAGGCGGTGTTGCCGCCATAGAGCGAGCGGTTAAAAAATTCCGCGCCGTTTTCGATGACAAAATCCGATCCTTCGGGACGATAACGGAGTGGCCGCTCGATGTTGCCGGCGAGATTCGGGAAGATTCTGCCGGCTGAAATCTCCTGTCCGGCGGCGGAGAGGGCGGAGGCGAGGATTGCCAGAGCGAGACCGCCGGCGCCGGCCGAGATAAAACGGGGCGATTTCATGGGGGCATCAAACAGAAGCAACGATCGAGGAAGGAGCGCAAGCTCCATACGGACCCGGCCGCCAAAAGCGGAAAGCAAGGGTTTCTGATTGCGGAAACGGCCAAGCTCGATGCACTAAAATATTCCGCAGTTGAATTCGTCACTGTACGCCAAGCCATGAGCCTTTCAGCACCTCAGTCTGCCGCGATCTCCGGCGCGCCGTTCAAGGTCGGCATCGCCGCCGCGCGGTATAATGAGCAGTTCGTGGGGGCGCTGCTGGACCAGGCGGTCGCGGTGCTGCGAAAAATGGGCGTCAAGGAGAAGAATCTGACCGTTGTCCGCGTGCCGGGATCGAACGAGCTTCCGGCGGCCATCCAGCTCCTCGCGAAGCGGCGCCGCCCCGACGTCCTGATGGCGCTTGGCGTACTCATTCGCGGCGACACAATCCATTACGAGCTGATCGCAGAGGCGGTGACGCATGCCTTGCAGCGGGTCGCCCTGGACAGCCGCCGTCCGGTGATCAACGCGGTCGTCGTGGCGGAGAATGAGGCCCAGGCGGCCCAACGGTCCCAGGGAAAGATCGACCGGGGCGCCGAATTTGCCCGCGCAGCCCTGGCGATGGCCGCGCTTCGAAAAGCGCTATCCAAATGAGCCGGGCCCAATTCGCGCAGCGCCGGGACGGCCGTGTGGCAGCGGTTCAATACCTTTACGCATGGAGCATAAACCCGCCTTCGAGCCTTGAGACCGACCTGCGCCTGTTCTTCGCGGACCTGGAGCAGTCGCGAAAGCACTATGCCTTTGGCGAGGAGCTGATCCACGGCACAATCGAGCATGCGGCCGAGATCGACGGCCATATCCGGGGGCTTGCGCAAAACTGGGAGTTCGAGCGGATCGCGAAGATCGATCTAGCGATCCTGCGCGTCGCCATCTTCGAAATGATGTTCCGGAAGGATATTCCGCCGGTCGTCTCGATCAACGAGGCGATCGACCTCTCAAAGCAATTCTCGAATGCCGACGCCAAACGGTTCATCAACGGGGTTCTCGACCGGCTGAAGGGCCAATTGGGCCGCGATGCGAGGAAGGCCACGACCGAATCGTGACGTGGAATTTCCGGGCTGCTGATGTTTGGAGTCTTCAAGAAATTCAAGGAGGGCCTGTCAAAAACGGTCGCGGCGATTGCTACGCGAACCCACGGACTGTTCGGCGGCCGTAAAATAGACGCCTCGTCGCTCGACGAGCTTGAAGAGGCCCTCTACACGGCGGATTTCGGAGTCGAAACGACCGCCGAAATCATCTCCGAAATCAAGGCCGCGTACCAAAAGGACAGGGATCTGCAGGGCCGCCAGGCGGCGGAGATCGGAGCGGCCGTCCTCAAGCGGGTGCTTGCGGGAGGGGAGGGGGTATTGGCGGGCAAAGACGACAAGGCGGCAGCGGGTCCCGTCGTAATCGCGATCATCGGTGTAAACGGATCGGGCAAGACGACGACCTGCGCAAAGCTGGCTTGGCGCCTCGGGCAGGATGGCAAGAGCGTGATGCTTGCGGCCGCCGATACTTTCAGGGCGGCCGCGATCGAGCAGCTCGAGGTGTGGTCGAAGCGCCTGAATTTCGAGCTCATTTCGAGCCACAGGGGCGCCGATGCCGCGGCGGTGGCGTTTGACGCATGGCAGGCGGCGAAAGCGCGCGGGCGCGACTATCTCATCATAGACACAGCCGGTCGCCTCCATACCAAGGTCAATCTGATGGAGGAGTTGGCGAAGATCCGGCGCGTTCTTCAGAAGAACGATCCCGCGGCGCCGCAACACCGCTGGCTGGTGGTGGACGGCTCGCTCGGGGCGAATTCGATCGAACAGGCCCGCGTGTTTCATGCCGGATTCGGCCTGACGGGTCTTGTCGTTACCAAGCTCGATGGCACGAGCCGCGGGGGAGCCCTCGTTGGAATTTACCGGCAGCTAAGAATTCCGATCTATTTCATCGGCTTGGGCGAACAACCCGAGGATCTGCAGCCGTTCAGCGCGGATAGTTACGCGAAGGCGGTTTTCGGAATCGACGAAGCGCAATAGCCTGGAAGTCGCACACCGCGCGAATTAAGAGGACCGGCTGGCGCGGCGCTGAAGAAGGTTGGTGACCAGCAGGAGGGTGAACGAAATCCCCAGCAAGAGCGCGGCGAATTCATGCGCTTGCCCGTAATTCAGGGCCTCCACTTCGTCGTATAGGGCGATGCTGGCGACTTTCGTTGCGCCTGGGATCGAACCGCCGATCATCAGAACAACGCCGAACTCCCCGAAGGTGTGGGCGAAGGCCAGCGTGAGCCCGGCCGCAATGCCGCGCCAGGCGAGGGGCACGTAGAGGCGGTACCAGACCCGCCAGGGCGGCGCCCCGAGGGCGGCACCCGCGTCGAGCAGTTCAGTGGGCACGGCGCGAAGAGCCGCCTGGAACGGCTGGACGGCAAAAGGAAGGGAATAAAAAACGGAGGCGATGACCAGGCCGGCAAACGAGAATACGAGCGTCGAACCCGTCACGGCCCGCCACCAGCTTCCCGGAGGATGGTTCGGCGAGAATATCAATAGAAAATAGAAGCCGATGACGGTCGGCGGGAGGACAATCGGAAGGGTGACAAGCGTCTCGACGGCCGGCGCAAAACGCCACCGGCTCTTGTTCAGCCAATGAGCGAGGGGAAGGCCCCCGATTCCGATGATCGCCGCGGTCGCGGTGGCGAGCTCCACCGTGAGACCGAGCGACTGCCAGAGCTGCCCGGGCAGCCCCAGGAACCCGATATTCATTCCACCGTCACCGATTTGGCGAGGTTGCGGGGCTTGTCCACGTCGCAGCCCCGCTCCACCGCGATGTAGTAGCTGAGCAGCTGGACCGGGACGGACGCGACGATCGGAAGAACCGCCTCGTGGCACTGGGGTATGGAAATCAACTCATCGACAAGCCCCGGCGGAAACTCCGCGCCCTCCGTCGCGACGGCGATGATCGGGCCTTTGCGCGCCTTGATCTCCTGCATGCTCGAAAGGATCTTGTTGAACACGTCGCCCTTGGGGGCGAGGAAAACGGTCGGGACCTTTTCACTGATTAGGGCGATCGGGCCGTGCTTCATCTCCGCCGCCGGATAACCCTCCGCGTGGATGTACGAGATTTCCTTCAGCTTGAGAGCCCCTTCGAGGGCTATCGGAAACAGCGAAAGCCGCCCGAGAAATAGGAAATCGTTTGTCTGCGCGTATCGTTTGGCGATCTCCTTGATTCGCGGAGCTTGCTTAAGAACCTTGCGCACAAGGTCGGGCGCGGACTTGAGAGCCGTGACAAATTCCATTCCGCTGGCGAAGCTCATGTCGCGCATCCGCGCGAGGTAGAGAGCCATCATCGCGCCGATGAGCAGTTGCGACGTAAAGGCCTTCGTCGAGGCAACCCCGATCTCCGGTCCCACGTGCTGGTAGATACCGCCGTCGGCTTCGCGCGCGACCGTCGATCCGACGACGTTGCTGATCCCAAGGACGCGGTAGCCCTTGCGCTTTGCTTCGCGCAGGGCGGCCAGCGTGTCGATCGTCTCGCCGGACTGGCTGATCACGAAGAAAAGGGTGTGCCGGTCGAGCGGGCTGTTGCGGTATCTGAACTCCGACGCGTAATCGACCTCCACGGGGACGCGGGCAAAACGCTCGATCAGATGCTCAGCGACGAGGCAGGCGTGCCACGCCGTGCCGCAGGCGCAGAACATGAACCGATCGATCTGGCGAAACTCGCCGGGAGTGAGGTTTAACCCGCCGAATTGCGCGGTGCTCTCATCCGCCGAAAAACGGCCCCGCATGCTGTTTTCGAGCGCCTGGGGCTGCTCGAAAATCTCCTTCTCCATGAAATGGCTGTAGCCATCGATATCGGCGTCCTTGATCGACCACGTGATCCGGTCCACGACCGGCGAAACGTCGGCCTGATCGAGAGTCGTGATTGAAAATCCGGCGGCCGTGACGTGAACGAGCTCTCCGTCCTTCAGATACACGACGTTTTGTGTGCGGCTGATGAGGGCGGAGGCGTCGCTTGCAATAATGTATTCGCCGTCTCCGACGCCGAGAATGAGCGGCGAAGCCTCGCGAGCCGCGACGAGCTCGCCCGGAAAATCGACGCAGAGGACGGCTATGCCATAGGTCCCCTCGACGTGCTGCAGGGCCTTGCGAACGCTCTCGAGGAACCGGCTCTGGCCGTTGCGCCCGGTGGTCTCCTTGGCGTAGTGATAGGCGATCAGGTTGCACAAGACCTCCGTGTCGGTCTCGGACTTGAACGTGTAGCCCTTGGCCGCGAGGAACGACTTCATCTGCGCGTAGTTCTCGATCACTCCGTTGTGAATGAGGGCGAACTTTTCGTCGCTGCTCAGATGCGGATGGGCGTTCGCATCGGTGACGCCGCCGTGCGTCGCCCACCGGGTGTGCCCGATTCCGGCGGTGCCGGTCAGTCCGCGTTTGGAGGCCTCCTGGACCAAGACCTCGACACGGCCGACCTTTTTCGAAATCTCCAAACGGCCTCCTTGAAGGACGGCAATGCCCGCGGAATCATACCCCCTGTATTCCAGTCGTTTAAGGCCCTCAAGCAGGACTGCCACAGCCTTCTGCCTTCCGATGTACCCGACAATGCCGCACATATGTTTGTGAAATTGGCTGGATAAAGCTACCTTGCGGCGCAAAGACTGAGCAAGTCAATTGAGTCTGCAACCCTAGTTCGCCCCAAGTTTTGACATGGTAACCCAAAAACAAGTGTTTGCTGTGATCATGGGCGGAGGCCGCGGCACCCGGCTGTCTCCGTTGACACTCGAACGTTGCAAGCCCGCCGTGCCGCTCGCCGGCAAGTACCGGCTCGTCGATATTCCGATCAGCAACTGCATCAATTCCGATATCAACCGGATATTCCTGCTGACCCAGTTCAACACCGCTTCGCTGCACCGGCATATCCAGAGCACCTACCATTTCGACCCGTTCGGGGGCGGTTTCGTCGACATTCTCTCGGCCGAGCAAACCGAGAAGAGCGTGGATTGGTACCAGGGCACCGCGGACGCTGTGCGGCGCAATCTCGTCCATTTTCGCGCGTTCCCCCACGACTATGTCCTGGTGCTCTCCGGCGACCAGCTGTACAAGATGGATTTTCGGAAGATCCTAAACGAGCACGTGGCTTCCGGGGCCGATGTGACCATCTCTGCGATTCCATGCCCCGCTTCGAAGGTTGAGGGTCTTGGCGTGATGCGCGTGGGTGACGATTTGTCGATCCAGGAATTCGTCGAAAAGCCCAAGGATCCCAAGGTGATCGACGGGCTCACCCTCAGCCCGGCGCTCCGAGCGCGCCTGGTGGCCCCGCCAGCGGAAAAATGCTGCCTGGCTTCGATGGGCATCTACGTCTTCAACCGCGCAGTTTTGGCCGATGCCCTTTTCAACACGATGACCGACTTCGGCCGGGAGGTCATACCGAGCCTCCGCGGGACGAAGAAGCTCTTCGCGCACTTATTTGAGGGCTATTGGGAGGATATCGGGACCGTGCGCGCATTCTTCGAAGCCAATCTGGCGCTTGCCCAACCTCTGCCGCCCTTCAATTTCTTCGACCCGACGACTCCGATATACACGCAGGACCGATGCCTGCCGGCCTCAAAGCTCAACCGGTGCACGATCGACCAGGTCGTGATCGGCGACGGCTCGATCATCACCGATTCATCTCTTAAGCATTGTGTCATCGGGATACGTTCGTATCTGGGCGAAGGATCGGATCTGGAGGACGTAGTCGTCATGGGGGCGGATTTCTATGAGACGGCCGAGCAACAGCGGGCCAATCTGGTTGAGGGATTGCCTCATCTGGGGATCGGCCGGCAATGCGTCATCCGGCACGCGATCATCGACAAGAACGCCCGCATCGGCGACGGCTGCCAGCTGTCGCCCGCGGGGAAGACCGACGGCCGGTATGTCGACGGCGCTGTAATCATCCGCGACGGCGTCCTCGTCGTTCCCAAGGGGGCTGTGCTCCCCGCGGGAACTAAGTTGTGACGCGGCGCGGCTAGGGCGAAACCAAGGTATTCATGAAAGAGGAGGAAGACATCGAAGTCGCCCCACAGTCCGAGCCCGCAAAGCCGGCGCCCGGCCGGCAGCATCGGGCCGCCCTATGGCACGAATCCTTCCCGGCGGACCCGGATATGCGCAATGCGGATGGCGCGGCGCCGGCAGCGGAACGCTTGCTGGACGCGGACCTGCCTGTGCACGAGGGAGTCCGCCGGCTCGTCGCACTTTTCAATCAATCGTTGCTCGCGAATGTCGAGGGCGCAGTCATCGGATCCAATAGCCGGGCGCTGCACGACCTGCGAATCGCAATCCGCCGGATCCGGACCGTATTGCGGGCATTCCGCAAGCCCCTTCGCAAGACCTCTGCCAGGAGGATCGATGACGATTTGCGGGATTTGAATCGATGCCTTGGGCCGGTGCGGGACTTGGACGCATGGATCGGATTCTGCGAAAAAGCCGATGTGGCCCGCCGTTTTTCAAAGCACCGGCTCTGGCCGAAATTCGTCGCGTATCAGAAGGAGCTCCGGCGAATGCAGTGCACGACGGTCCGGCGCCATCTGCGGGGCTCGGGTTTCGCGTCGCTTCGGACCCGCGTGGATCGGTTCCTTCTCGCCGAACTGCCTGCCGCCAGCGGCGCCGCTGCGGCGCCGCTTGGACCGCTGTTCCGCCGCGCATTGCTAAAAAGCCTGCGCCGCGCGCTAAAGCTGAGCGGGCTGCGCCACTCCCACGACCCGGATGATCTGCACGAACTGCGGGTTGAGCTCAGGCGGATTCGATATTTTTGCGGGTTTTTTGGGGAAATGCTGGGTCCGCGGATGAGCAAGCTCAGCCGTCGCGCTCACCGCGTTGAGCGGGTGCTCGGGGAAATGCGCGACGCGGATCTGGCGCTTGCCCGGGTGACGATGGAAGGGCCCAGGCCGCCGCGGCTCCTTGTCGTGGAGTTGCGCCGGCTGGCGCGCGCCGACGCAGCCGTCGTCGATGCCGAATGGGACAAATTGGCCGACCGCGACTTCGTCTCGGCGGCGCGGCGCGAACTAAAACACCCGCCTAACCCGAAGATTTCATGAAATTCGTCCAAATCTCATCCAAACCGCTCTCGAAAAATGGCCGCAGACTCCCTGCGATGTGCTTACGAGCACACCTCGGTCGTCTTTGGCCCTTTTTCCTCGGCGGTTTGGCGATCTTTGGCCGCTTTCATGAAATCTTCGGGCTAAAGAGAATGGCGGCGTTTAAACGTCGGCGAGTTCCGAAAGATCGAAATTTCCGCCCTGGGCTGACTCGAATGCAGCGCGAAGTTTTGCCAGCCCGCGCCGCTCGAGGTCGGCCACCGTCGTTTCACGCAGCAAAAAGATATTTGCTATCTGCTTGTGACTGATCTGGCTACGAACACTGCGATCCGTCGAGTAGTGGCGGCTCGTGTGAGCCATGCGCTGGGGAGGCCTGGATGCGGCGCCATGCGGGACCGCTTTTTCAAACGAGTAGGGATAGTGCGTCAGCCAGTCGCGGATTCCACCGATCGCCCAATCGATCACGACTTCAGTCTTGATCGGCTTGTGAGCCAACGATTTCTGTGAAGGGTAACGCAGGAGCGCCTCGAGGCAGATGTCCAGCGTTCGCAAGAAGTTGTACCCGAGAAGGAGCACGCGGGCGATGGCCTTGGCCTGAAGGGGATTTTTGAGCGCGGCGAGCACGAGTTCCTGACCCTCTTTGGCGCAACGCTCCTTTATTGCCATCGCCTCGCGGATGAATGAATCCCGACGGGTGTCGTCCGCCTGCGACCAAAGGGAAAAACAGGTCTCAGTGACGCTCTTTAGTGCTTCCCAGAGTTGCACTTGCTTATGCAAGTAATTGATGCAGGTCTGGTCCTCGATCTCGCGGCTTTGGAGCAGCAACTCAGTAAGGTCGCAACGTATCTGCAGTTCCGCTGTGTCGCCTGAATGAAGAAAGTATTCTCCAATGTTTTCACTCAGGGGTGGGAGGGGGGGGGAATGGTTCATTTCGATGGCCCACTAAGTGCGCCATTACTTCATCGGCCCATTCCATCGAAAATTTACTTCATTAATTGGCTATAAAGCGCCGTCCTCCTGTCGGCGTCGCCCGAAAGGCCGATCATGAGCAATTCAGCGCGAATTTCGCGTTCCAGCGGATTGGCGGCATCCGCCTCCTGAAAATAGCGCCAGAGATTCACCCGGCACTGCAGCACATGGCCGCGCCCATTTTCCTCATGGCAAATTTTAAGCGGGCAATCGTTTGGAATCCAGCGCTTGAACCGGGTCGCTTCAAGAAAATCGTCCCGAAACTGATTCCAAACGGAGTGGACCAGGCTGTTCGCTTCCATGACCTGCCGCATCTCGATCACGTTTAGGCGGAATAGAACGACGTCCTTCCTGTGCCGGATCGTCATTGGGATGCCGTGTTGTCATCGGATGCCGCGTTTTGCGATTCCACTTGCTGTTCGATGAGGGCCTTGCGCTCGCGAAGAAGCTCGGCTCGCCGCGCAGCCGCGTCGGCGAGTTCCGCCCGGATGTCCGCTTTCTTTTCAACGGGCTTTATGGCGATTTCGCTTGGAGGATCCTTTACCGGCGCCGCCTGCGTGGGGGGCTCCAGCGAGAATCCGTCCGAAGGCGACTTGCCGAGTGGCACGACAGCCAGGCCGGCCTGCCGCGCGCACTCCGCAAGAGCGGCCTTTAGATTGAGCGATGAGAAGTCGCCTGTGATGGACGCCTTTGCGTTGGCTGCGATTGAAACGGTGACGTTGAATCGGGCGGACAAGATGCGCGCAACATTGCCGAGGAGCACATTGTTGAATCGCATCGGGATTTGTCCGACAGCTGCTTGATTTTGGGCAGGAGCCGGTGTCACGACAGCCGCGGATGCGGCGGGCAGGACGCTGATAAAAACAATCGGTAGTACGGAGAAAAATTTCATGGAGGGCTCTGTCTGCTGCTATATTCAATTATAACAGGTTTTACCTTCCGACTTTGATTCCTAACATGTTCCCTCTCAAGGCCGCTCCACTGTTTGGAATCACCCATCCCCTCGGCTTGCCGCGACCCGTCGATCCCGAGAACGTGTTCGGCGCGAAGATCCGATTTTTTGCGATCAATGCGATGCCAGTGCCCACCGGGTGCCTGGAGCATTTCGACGAGGCGGTCTATCGCCCGTATGTGACGCGACTCGCGGCGGTTTTGGCGCGCCGCGAATCCGGCTGGAGCGGATCCGAGATTCTGGCAGACCCTCCCCGGTACTGCCTCCGTCGCGGCGGAATTCCAACGGAGGTTTCGAGCGAGAATGAGCCCCTGCTTCCGCTGCCGCCTCTAGTGTCGTTTGCCGCTGTGCTCTCTCATTTTGACCGCTTCCACACTTGCGTGCCGCCGGCTCAGCTTCTGGACGTTCTCACGCTGATTCGCGAGGACATGGGTTCGGAGAAATTCTCCGCGGCCGTGGCGACCCATCCTTGGGTCGTTGAGTTCATGCGCTGATCAGTTCCGCCGGACCTGTACCAGTCTCGGTTCGGTCGATGGCGGTACGTTTTGACAGGGAGGGTCCCGAAAGAGGCGTTGCGAGCCTCCGTGCCCGCTTCCGGGGCCAGGACGGCCTGGAATCCCGCGTGGCCCGGCTTGGGCGGGCACTCAGGGTTTTGGCGAGCTCCGCCTCGCTCGGGGCCCTCCCTGTCAAAGCGTACGTAGTGTCCCGAAATGAAGAAGGTCCCCTCTCGCAAGAGAGGGGACCTTCGTATGATTGGGCTTTGCCCAGTACCTTACTGAGGATTGACGTGCTGCACTTCGTACGACTCTTGCACGACGGGCGACGTGGTGAACCAAGTGAGCGCGGACGGCGTGCCGGGCACGGCCATTGATTCAAGCGTGTAGTTGGTGATACCGCTCGAGACCGCGACCTGAACGGTCGGGCTGTAGTACCAGGTCACGCCGTTGTCGTCGCTCGCGCCGGCTCTGAGGGTATATGTTCCGGTCGTCGGGAAGGTTATTCCGAGGTCCCGATTGCTCGTGCCGCCCGAGACCGCGACGGTGTTGACCGTCCAGGTGGCCGCCGGCGACAGCCATTCGATAGAGTGGAGCGTCAGGTTGTCGGCAGGGGCGGTCGCCGTGCTGGTCACGTTAAACGGAGATCCCGTGTAGGCGGTGGCTGCCGCGTTGATGATGGCCGAGGGTGGGTCGGGCGAAAAATTGGCGTCGACCGTCAAATTACCCGTCATCGTTATGGTTGTCGTTCCAGACGTCGTGCTGGCAGGAGATGCCCCTGTCCAGTCGCTGAACGCATAGCCCGTCGCTGGGGTTGCCACAATCGATGCTGCGGTTCCGACGTCAAACGTTCCGTTTCCCGTCGCGGAGCCGCCCGAGCCGGAGGTGACGGTCAAGGTGAACTGTTGGACGAACGAGGGTGAGATCGTTGCGTTTGCGTCGAGGACGATGGAGGTGTCGGCGCTCGATGTCGAAACGATGCTGCTGGAGCCCGACCAGCCGTTTGTGCGGTAGCCGGAGCTGGCCGTTTCGGTGATCGGGACGGTGGATCCGATATCGTAGGTGCCGGCGCCTGTGGCCGTGCCGCCGGTCTCCGAGTTGATGTTCAAGGTGACCTGTTGGACGAATGCCGGACTGATTGTCGCGCTAGTGTTGAGAACAATCGAGGTGTCAGCGCTCGAAGGCGACGCAATGCTGCTGGAGCCGGACCAGCCGTTTGTACGGTAGCCGGAGTTGGCCGATTCGGTGATCGCAACGGTGGATCCGACATCATACGAGCCGGCGCCAGTCGTTGAACCGCCGGTCTCCGAGTTGATGGTCAGGGTGACCTGTTGGACGAAGGACGGGCTGATTGTGGCGTTGGCACTTAGAACGATTGAGGTGTCGGCGTTCGTTGGCGAAACGATGCCGCTCGAGCCGGACCAGCCGTTGATGCGGTAGCCAGCAATGGCTGTCTCGGTGATCGGAACGGTGGATCCGACATCATACGTGCCGGCGCCAGTCGTTGAACCGCCGGTTTCCGAGTTGATGGTCAGAGTGACCTGCTGGACGAAGGCCGGAGTGATGGTCGCGCTGGCGTTAAGGACGATCGAGGTATTGGCGAACGTCGGCGAAGCAATGCTGCTCGAGCCGGACCAGCCGTTGGTGCGATAGCCGGAGCTGGCCGTCTCTGTGATCGGAACTGTGGTGCCGATATCGTAGGTGCCGGCGCCAGTCGTCGTGCCACCGGTCTCCGAGTTGATGGCCAGGGTGACCTGGCCGACAAAGGCCGGAGAGATCGTTGCGCTGGAGTTAAGGACGATCGAGGTATCGGCGGTCGAAGGCGAAACGATGCTGCTCGAGCCCGACCAGCCGTTGGTGCGGTAGCCGGAGCTCGCCGTTTCGGTGATCGGAACGGATGTTCCGACGTCGTAGGTGCCGGCACCGGTCGTGGCTCCGCCTGTCTCCGAATTGATTGTCAAGGTGACCCGCCCCACAAAGGCCGGGGTGATTGTCGCACTTGCGTTAAGGACGATCGAGGTATCGGCGGTCGAGGGCGAAACGATGCTGCTTGAGCCGGACCAGCCGTTGGTGCGGTAGCCGGAGCTGGCCGTTTCGGTGATCGGAGCGGAGGTTCCGATATCGTACGTCCCGGCGCCTGTCGTTGTTCCGCCGGTTTCCGAGTTGATTGTGAGAGTAACCTGCTGGACGAAGGCCGGAGAGATTGTCGCGCTTGCATTAAGCACGATCGAGGTGTCGGCGCTCGACGGCGATGCGATGCTGGTCGAACCGGACCAGCCGTTGGCGCGGTAGCCGGAATTCGCCGTCTCGGTGATTGGGACCGTAGTTCCGACATCGTAGGTGCCCGCGCCGGAGGTCG
>Ga0182024_10010884_pt1 | contig 18421 bp, 15 predicted proteins | sample P32metaG_FD_120480 | JGI IMG/M metagenome (GOLD analysis project Ga0182024, IMG submission 120480) | Permafrost microbial communities from Stordalen Mire, Sweden - P3-2 metaG (Illumina Assembly) | ecosystem: Environmental > Terrestrial > Soil > Wetlands > Permafrost | place: Sweden: Stordalen... | reverse complement strand
CTCGCGCACGATTTCCTTGCCGTCTTGCCAGCCAGTCACCGACACGAAATGCTGCCCCGGCTTCGTGAAACCGGCGGAGAATTGGATAGAGATCTTGTCTCCCACCAGCGGTTCGCCGCCGAAATGCCACTTCACCGTGTCGATCTTGCCAGTGGGACTGTACTTCTCCGAAACCGAGAAGTTCACCAGTTCACCGAGCTTCACAAATCGCGGCCCCTCGACCCGAAACGACGCTGGGCCGCCGCGAATGATCGGCTTGACCTGCCGGCCCTGCTCCGTCAGGTGCCAGAACGAGCCCGATTGCGGCACATCGACAGTGATGGGCCCGAAGCCCGGCACCGTGATGGCGACGCCCGTCTGCGCATACTTCGGCGAGTGGGCGAAGACGAGCCATTCGCGTTTCTCTCCCGTTCCGAGCGTGAGGGCCAGAGCGTAGATGGGAATCTCCAGCTGCCGTGGCGGCGGCTTGGCATTGTCGAATTCCTCGGGGGCCAGGGCCTTGGGCGTCAAGCTGGTGTCGAGCAAGAACCACCGAGCCTCGTCCTTGTACTCCTTCGGCACATCAGCCTGATACGGATGCTTGCCACGTGGATTGGAGACCAATGTCCCCTTGCGCCAGAACCGCTCCAGAATTGGCTCACGGTAGACGCGATCGACCGCATCCAGGATCGGCTGGAAATAAGGCCCGGCGTACTCCACCGATTCGGTATGGCTGCGAAAATCCCGCACCACGCGCGGCCTGGTGAGCCACATGCCGTACTGGATCATGCCTTCGTAGCGAGCGGGCGTGAAAAGCTGCTCCTGGCGGGCGTAGAATTTGCGTTTGTCGTTCGATGCGCCGGGCTGGTCGCCGTCCCAGGTGCTCAGCTCGAACCAGAAATTTGGCCTGGTCTTGTGAATCTCGTCAAGCATGAAGACCCAGTTCATCGACTCGATCTGCGGGCTCCAGAGCGTGAAATCGGTCAAGGCCATCCAGTTGTGCAGATAGTACGATGGTGAGCCGCCATCCCAGACGAGCGGTTGCGGATCGAGCCGGCCCGGCACCGTCAGCGAGTATTCCTTCCAGCCGCCCCAACGGCCAAAGTGCACCGGCGGAAACGCTTCGTAGCCGACAAAGCGGGTGTTCTTCTGCCAGGTCGCATTGACGAGCCCGGCCCGCATGCTGTCCAACATCGCCGTGTAGCGTTCGATCCAGCCGTCGCCGATCACCTTGCGTTTGAACTCGCCCGATTTGCCGGCGCCGAACTTGTCGAGATAGCGTTTTGACTTCTCCGCCTCGCTCCATTGCAAGCGGGAATGTTCGTTGTTGGAGATGAAGATCACGAGGGGCGGATCGGGATACCATTCCTGAATCTTCTTCATGAACAGATTGTCGGTCCAGATCTTGCCGACCTGCTTCCAGGGCTCGATGGGGCCGAACGGGCAGACCTCATGCTTGATTTTACCGTCGAGGCCGATCGTGTTCGGATTCTGCTCGGCGGGTAAGTTGAGAAAGGATTTGTTGTAGGTAAGAACGCTTTCCCACTGGGTGGCGAGGAAGGAGATGGGCAGCTTGAGGCGGGCCAATTCCTTGATATCGCGTTCAAACTCCTTCATACGGCTTTCAATAAACTTCGGTTTGCGCGCATCGTCGGGCTTGAAGATCGAGCCAAGATTCTCGTCGGTCGGCGGCCATTCGAGCCAGGGAAGAAGGTGATGGCCCTTCTTGAGCAACTGAAGCTGATATTCGGGGGTGAAGCCTTCGCGGTACATGCCGGTGACGTTCCAGTGGCCCGCGAGCGGCAAGGGCCGACCGGCGTCGCCGCTGCTGGGGCGCGTGGCTTCCTGGCGAATCGCGTCGGCCAGACCGGGAGGCAGTTGGTCCTGAGCCTGGAGCGGCAGCACCAGGACGGTTGCCAGCAGTATTGCGAAAGTGCGGCAGTGCATGGTAGAGTCCCATTTTATTTTTTACCCCATGGGGTTATATCATCTTAGCACCTTCCGGGTGAGGAATCGATCAACCCACAAGTCGCCTTGCAATTTTTCTGCCGCCTTGCTATATCCCCCGCAATCTGTCGCAAAATGATTTGATCGCGTCCGCGGGTTCTTCGAGCCATCGGGGGAGGGGCATTGATGTACCGCGTATCCATCCTGGCCGGCGGCTTTCTTTTGACGTCGTGGGCCTGCGGCTGCGCCACGCAAAAGGAATCGTTTACCGCCCGCACCGGCACCGAACAGCTGCTGATCTCCAGCGCCGTGGACAAGGCGCTGGACAATTTCGATTACTCAGCCCTGCGCGACAAACCGGTCTTTTTCGAAACCAAGTATCTCGACTGCGTGGACAAGAACTACATCACCGAGGCCCTGCGCTATCGGATGATGATGGTCGGCGCCCGCTTGCTCGACAAGGCGGACAAGGCCGACATCATCGTCGAGGTGGCGTCCGGCGGCGTCGGCACCGATGGGCAGTTTCTGTTCATCGGTTTTCCGGAGATTCCGCTGCCGGGCATGATCGCGCCCGTCGCGATTCCGAAAATCGCTTTCGTGGAGCGCAGCAAGATGAACGGCACCGCCAAGATTCTGCTGGTCGCCTACGACGCCAGAACCAAGCTGCCGATCATGCCGACGGGTTTGGCGCTCGCCCGCTCCGATCTGAAGAACTGGAACGTACTGGGCATGGGCAACGTGCAGACCGGCAGCGTGCCGGCCGAGATCGCGGCCACCACCAAGGAAAAAGATTTCAGCGTGACCACGGGAATCAACTATGCGACGGGCGCTTACGAGGCCCCGTCGCCACGACACTATACCGTGGGCGACAGCTCGCCGCCGGTAAACGGCATCATCGTCAGCCCGGGGCCGAGCAATATCCAAACTGGTTTCAGCCAACCGACGCCGCCATCGGGGTTTGACAATGGCGTCGTTCCGGTGGGCTATAGTGTCGTTCAGCCGAACTATCCAGCGGCGCCGCCGCCGTCTGGATATAATCTCATGAAGTGAATTCGATTGATTCTTCGTTTAGCGTTCGCCGCATCCGGCCCTGTGAAATGGAACCATTTCACAGGGCCGGATGCGGCGAACGCTAAACGAATTATTCCACTAGCTGCAGCCGCTCGTGGCCCCGCAGGTGTCGCACTTGCAGCAGCTGCCCGAGCGCACCAGGGTCAGCTGCCCGCATTCCGAGCACGGGTCGCCCTCGTAGCCCTTGAGCCGGGCCTGGGCCCGCGCTTGCGATGCGGTGAGTTGGCTTGTCCCTGTGCCGCCGCCGGAACCATTGGATTTGGCGCCATTGCCGTTGCCATTGCTGTGGCCGTTGGTTCCATCCGGCAAAGGCCGCAAGTGCTCCGAACGCGGCGTGATGAAGGCCCGGGTCGGCGGCTTCGGGTCGATGATGTGCTCCTCGACCACTTCTTCTTCCTCAAACTCCAGCTTTTCTCCGGGCTCCCGGTGCAAGGCGTCGCCGCGCAGGTCTTCCGGTTCGATGTGGGCCAATTCGTGCCGGCCCAGGTACGTGATGGCCAATTCGCGGAAGATGTAGTCGATGATCGACGTCGTCATCTTGATGTGCGGATTGCCCGAGACCACGCCGTTCGGCTCAAAGCGCGTGAACAGGAACGCGTCCATGAACTCTTCCAGCGGCACCCCATGCTGCAGGCCGAGCGAGATGGCGATGGCGAAGCAGTTGGTCATGCTGCGAAACGCCGCCCCCTCCTTGTGCATGTCGAGGAAGATCTCGCCCAGGGCGCCGTCTTCATATTCGCCGGTGCGCAGATAGATCTTGTGATTGCCGATGCGAGCCTTTTGCGTATACCCCGCCCGGCGATCCGGCAACCGGCGGCGGCGAGCGATGTAACGGTGCACGATCTTCTCCGCGATCCGGACCGGTTCGGACACCTCTGCCGACGGCTTGGCCGCTTCCGACAGCCCTTCACCCAGATCGGCGGTCGTGTTGAGCGGTTGGCTCAGCTTGGAGCCATCGCGATACAGGGCGTTGGCCTTGAGCATCAGCTGCCAGCTGAGGTGGTAGGAATGCTTGACGTCGTCCACCGTGGCCGAGTGCGGCATGTTGATCGTTTTGGAAATGGCCCCCGAGATGAACGGCTGCGACGCCGCCATCATGCGGATGTGGGCCTCGGTGGAGAGGAAACGCTGGCCGGTCTTGCCGCAGCGATTGGCACAGTCGAACACGGCATAATCTTCAGGCTTGAGATGCGGAGCGCCTTCGATGGTCATGGTGCCGCAGACGAAATCGTTGGCCTCCGCGATCTGGGCCCGGGTGAAGCCCAGGGCGCCAAGCAGATCGAAGCCAGGAGTTTCGAGCCGTTCCTTGGTGATGGCGAGCTTGCCGATGACGAAATCGTCGCCGAGCGTCCAGCGATTGAAGACGAACGACAGATCGAATGCCCCCGGCAGCTGGCCTTCGACACGCTGCAGGATCTCGTCGGTGAAGCTCTTGGCCTTGAGGGTCGCCCGATTGACGTGCGGACATTCGTTCAGAGTGCCGCTGCCGCGCGAGTAGCGGATGATGTCGTCGATCTGGGCCTTGGTGTAGCCCATGCGTTCAAGAGCGGGCGGCACCGTGGCGTTGATGATCTTGAAATAACCGCCGCCGGCCAGTTTCTTGAACTTGACCAGAGCGAAATCGGGTTCGACGCCCGTGGTATCGCAATCCATGACTAACGCGATGGTTCCGGTCGGAGCGATGCACGTGACCTGAGCGTTGCGGTAGCCATGCTTCTCGCCGAGGCTGAGCATGACATCGCATTCCTTGCGAGCGGCCTGGAGCAGATAATCGGGGCAATAGCGTTCATCGAGCCCCACCGGCGTGACGGTCAACCCTTCATAGTCCGACGGCGGCGCGTTGTAGCTGGCCCGGCGATGGTTGCGAACGACGCGCAGCATGTGCTGGCGATTGGCCTCGAAGCGAACGAACGGGCCGACCTCGGCCGCCATCTCCGCCGACATCGCATAAGAGGCCGCGTGCATGAGAGCCGTGATGGCGCCGCACTGAGCCCGGCCTTGCTGCGAATCGTACGGAATGCCCTGGATCATGAGCAAGCTGCCCATATTGGCATAGCCGAGCCCAAGCGTGCGATAGTCGAAGGACCGCTGAGCGACGGGCTGGCTCGGGAACTGAGCCATGTACACCGAGATTTCGAGGATGAGCGTCCAGATGCGCACCGCATGGCGGAACGACTCGACGTCGAAGTGCTGCGTCGCGGTGTCGTAAAACCTGAGCAAGTTCAGCGACGCCAGGTTGCAGGCGGTGTCGTCGAGGAACATGTACTCCGAGCACGGGTTCGACGCGTTGATGCGGCCATCTACAGGGCACGTGTGCCATTCATTGATGGTGGTATCGTACTGCAACCCCGGATCGGCACACGACCAGGCGGCGAAACAGATCTCGTCCCACAGGTCCCTGGCCCGCAATGTCTTGCAAGGTTTGGACGCACGTTCTTCCCGGCGAGCTTTTTCCTTTTCGGTTCGCCAGTAGAGATTCCACGGCCCATCCTTTTCCACGGCACGCATGAACGAGCTGTCGATGCGAACGGAGTTGTTGCTGTTCTGGCCCGAGACGGTGTAATACGCCTTGGAGTTCCAATCGGTGTTGTATTCCTCGACGTGCACTGACGTGAAGCCCTGCTTGGCCAGCTGAATCATGCGTTCGATGTAGTTGAGCGGAATCAAATCCGCCTGGGCCTCGGCGATGGCGTGGCGCAGAATCGGATTCTTGGCCGGATTGCACTCGACGGCCTCTGCCGACAGCTGCTTGCCGTTCTCCCCATCCTTTCTCCCCTTCTCCCCTTCTTTCTTCCGGCAGGCTTGCAAGATGCCGTTCAAATGCCGGTGCAAATGCTTGGAGCCCAGGACCAGCTCGGCCACCTTCTGCTCTTCGACAACCTTCCAGTTGATGAATTCCTCGATATCGGGATGATCGAGATCGAGCACGACCATCTTGGCGGCGCGACGGGTGGTGCCGCCGGACTTGATGGCGCCAGCTGCTCGGTCGCCGATCTTGAGAAAGCTCATGAGGCCGGAGGACTTGCCGCCGCCGGACAGGGGTTCGCCCTCGCCGCGCAGGGAGGAAAAGTTGGTGCCGGTGCCAGAGCCGTATTTGAAGATGCGGGCCTCGCGGACCCAGAGGTCCATGATGCCGCCTTCGTTGACCAGGTCGTCGTTGATCGACTGGATGAAGCAGGCGTGCGGAGCCGGGCGTTCGTACGCCGAGGTCGCTCGGGTCATCTTGCCCGTTTGCGGTTCGACGAACCAATGGCCTTGCGGCGGGCCGTCGATGCCGTAAGCCCAGAAGAGGCCGGTGTTAAACCATTGCGGGCTGTTCGGCGCCGCCAGTTGGTTGGCGAGCATGAAGCAAGATTCATCGAAGAAGGCGCGGGCATCGGCCTCGCTGGAGAAGTAATTGCCCTTCCAGCCCCAGTAGGTCCAGCAGCCGGCGAGGCGGCGAAACACCTGGCGCGCGTCGGCTTCCTGGCCGGTGCACGCATCGCCCTGGGCCGGCCGAGAGCGCAGCAACCAGGCCGGGATGCCTGGTTCCGGAATCGGCTCCAAGTTCTTGGCGATGCCGGCCTTGCGAAAATATTTCTGGGCCAGGATATCGACGGCAACCTGCGACCAGCCTTCGGGCGCAAGCACGTTCTTCATTTCGAAGACGACGCTGCCGTCCGGGTTGACGATGCGCGAGGTTCGCGGGGCGAACTGGATCGCGACGTAAGGATCTTGCCCTTCAGCAGTAAAGCGGCGAGTGATATGCATCGTATACATCCTGTGTTTTGGAGTACCTGTTCATCCTAACAGATACGGCGAGCGAAGTAAATGGCTTCGTCCCCGCCGAGGAAGTGGAATTGGTATCCGTCAATTCGCATGGGACCAATCATACAAAGTCGGCAAGCGATAGGAAGCCGAAAGTGACTTTTTTGTCCATCGCGCAAAGGCTGGATCCTGATGGGAGTTGCGTCTTAATTTTTTGACAGCCTATTGTCACTGTGTGGAAACCGCCTGAATCGCGTGAAAAAATGGTGAAGAAAAAATTGACGATGCCGGAACAAGCGGAAAAATCGGCGTCTTCGGCGCAACCGGCACACGTTCACAAGGCGCAGTGGCCACTATCGCTTCTGTCTGCGTCGCCGTTCTGCTTCCAGAGCTGCGCAGATCTTGTCTACCGTGCGCCCACTCGCCGTGTGTTTGCCCGACTCGAGTCGCGAAATGGTCTCCTGGCGCACGTTGGCGAGCGCCGCAAGTTGCTGCTGAGATAGGCCCAGCCCACGGCGATCACGGATCAGGTCGCGAGCCAGGGCAATGCGCGCGTACGCCACAGCTGGGAAGCGCCCATTCTTGTCGGGCCTGGGCAACTCGGGCAGATCGTTTTCGGCCGGCGCTTCGCTGGCCTGCAAGGCAACGTGAGCCATCACAACATTATGACAAATGACCGCAATTTCGTCCATGCAACACATCACGGCACGTAGAATGGGGTGCACCCAAGTTCTCTGGTGGTGCTAACCTCATTCGATCCCGAAGGGATCGCAGAAATTAGCCGGTGGTTGAGCGAAGCGATACCACCGGAATCGACGGCGACCCGGCTTTTCCGACCCCGAAGGGGTCGAAGAGACCGTGGTCATTCAGATCCACCTGGCCTCGAGTCGGGGACGGTAGGTTGCGGGCTTCTGCGACCCCTCCGGGGTCGAGCGGCACGCTCGGTGTCGTAACCGGTGGTATCGCTTCGCTCAACCACCGGCTAATTTCTGCGATCCCTTCGGGATCAAAAACGGGCTCAGCCCCCCCAGAGAATCTGGTTGCACCCGTAGAATAGGGCATAGCCGAGAGTTCAGCCGCTAATGCCCGATTAACATTGGGAGTTTGACGTGGACGAAAATCCCAAGCACAAGGAACTTCCTATTGGGCTGCAATTCGCAGCACTCTCCGCCATGTGGCTCACCTGGATATCTGCAATCGTTTGGGTCGTTTGGCGGGAAGTGGAGAACCGGAAAGCCTACAGAGCGTTCGACGATCCCTTCGGCATCTCCGCGTCTCTGTTGGCTGGCTTCCCATTGCTGTTGACCGTGACCGGCGTACTCATCGTTCGCCGAACGTGGCCAAATGACGAGTGGCCGTTTGTCTATCGCGTACTGTACTTTAACTTTGTTGGCTTAACCGCGCTGGCAGCCTTGGTCTTGTTCCTGGGCATATTAATCACTGGAATGCTAGCTTTTACGCCAAGAGTTCGGGAATAGCCGCGAAAACTAACACCGATGAGCGACCGCCACGAAAGGAAATTCCTTCCCCATGGACCTGCCCAAAACCCTCGGCGACCTTCGCGCCAGCGGCTATCGCATCCAGACCGTCAAAGACGAGATGCGCCGCAACCTCATCCGCAAAACGCGAGCCGGCGAGTCGCTCTTTGACGGCATCCTCGGCTATGAGGACACGGTGCTGCCGCAAGTGCACAACGCCATTCTGTCCAAACATGACATGCTCTTCCTCGGCCTGCGCGGCCAGGCCAAGACACGCATGTTGCGGCAGCTGGTGCGGCTGCTCGATGACGCCATCCCCATCGTAGCCGGCAGCGAGATCAACGACGATCCGCTTCAGCCGATCAGCCGTTATGCCCGCGACCTGCTCGCTCAGCTGGGCGACGCCACGCCCATCGCCTGGGTCGGCCGCGATGAACGCTATCACGAAAAGTTAGCGACACCCGATGTCACCATCGCGGACCTGATCGGCGAGATCGACATGATCAAGCACGCCGAGGGCCGCTATCTGTCCAGTGAAGCGACCATGCACTTCGGCCTGATTCCGCGCAGCAATCGCGGCATCTTTTGCATGAACGAACTGCCCGATCTTTCGCCCAAGATCCAGGTCGGCCTGTTCAACGTCCTCGAAGAGCGCGACGTGCAGATTCGTGGCTACCCCGTACGGCTCGAGCTGGACGTGTGCCTGGTGTTCAGCGCAAATCCGGAAGATTACACGAACCGAGGCCGCATCGTCACACCGCTCAAAGATCGCATCGGCAGCGTCATTCGCACGCACTATCCGCTGAGCCGGGCCATCGGCATTGCCATCACCGATCAAAACGCCTGGTCGGAGCGCGACGGCATCCGTGTGCTGGTGCCGCAGTTCATGAAGGAAATCCTGGAGGAGACGGCTCGTCTGGCCCGCACCAGTCCGGCGGTGAATCAGCAATCGGGCGTCAGCGTGCGCATGTCAATTGCCAATCTGGAGAACATGATCTCCAACGCCGAGCGACGCGGGCTGGCTCTCGGCGAAGATCCCGCCGTGCCGCGCATCAGCGACCTGGCCTATCTCTCGGCCAGCACGCGCGGCAAACTCGAACTGACCCTGAGCGAGGACGAGGGCCAGGAGGACAAGGTCATCGACAAGCTGCTCGGCGAAGCGGTCAAGAACATCTTCGAGAGCTACTTCGATCCCAAACATTTTCGCCCGCTGGTGGAATGGTTCGAGTCGGGCAAAAACTTCGTGACCGGCGATCGGCTGGCGTCGGCGGACTATGTGCAACGGCTCAAGGATGTGCCGCTCGTGAAGAAGGAGCTGCCGCAGTTCTTGCAGCGGCCGGAGTTGAGCGGCATCGCCGGGCAGGCGGAGGCGGCGCTGATGGCCAGTGCGGCGGAGTTCATTCTCGAAGGGTTGCATGTGCAGAATCGGTTGAACAAGAACGCGCGCGGCGGCGAGACGCATTACAAGCGGTGAAGGACCCGGATCCGCGTCGTGAGAGCGAGAATATCTTCAACGGAAAGGCGAAACAATGGTCCAGGCCTTTGTTTGCCGTATTTGCGAAGTTGACCTCACGGATTTTCTTTGCGTGATGGATTTCGCCGCACTCGACTGCACGATTGGCGGACAAATGGTTCAGCGGGGACGATTTGTCTGCGTAAAGACAGCTCTGTCCCGACAAGAACTTTTTCATTGCATCACGTTCCTGGGACCAGAAGGAAAGGTCGTCGTGGCGAACTCTGGCGACTTCTTGCTCAATGCAGCAGACCTCCGCAATCAGATGCATCCTCGAGCGTATTTCGGATGCTGTGGATACCAAGGAGGGCCAGACGCCAACGCCTTGTGCATGAATGGACATCCAGTAGCGACCATTCATTCCGATTGTTCGCACCCGGCCGTGGCACGTTTGATCGGTTCTTCAGTGGACTGCGTCGCGCTGGAGGCTCGCCCGGTTAGTACTGGTCATGGCGGATCATAGCCACCAGTATTCCACGGATGGCAGCGACACACTCGCCAGACGCCCTTTGCGCTGCCCTTGATCGGGCCATGTTTTTTCACGGCCAGGATGAAGTATTCGCTGCAGCTGGGATGGAAACGGCACACCTTCGGCATGAGCACGCCGATCGTGACCTGGTAGAGGCGCACGAGCAGGATCAGAATCCAGGCGGCAACGCGGCGGGGCAGGGATAGGATCGAGGCGATCATGCGACCATGTTTCCAGGTTAGGCGTGGGCAAGCTCGGCGGCATATCGCAACGCTGCCTGGATGTCCTCCTTCTCCAGGTGATAGCCCTTCAGAATCGCCTCTTGCGATTCACCCGCTCCAAGGTTGTCCAGGATGACCGACACCATGACCCGAGTGCCCTTGATGCACGCCTTGCCGTGGCACACTTTCGGATCAACGCTGATGCGATCACGCCAGTTCATCGCCTCGTCCTCCGTTTTTCTTCGTTTAACATCCGCAGGATGTGGCGAACGCTAAACGAAGAATTCATGGCACCCATCCCCTCTCCGCTCGCCGTGTTCTCCTGGATAACTATAACAAATGTCAACCGACATATGCAGGTCCAACGCCTGCGCTCCCACCCTACCCGATGGAGGCCCTGATGGCTGTTCTCACGCAATCCCTGACCGAGCGCTATATCGCGGAGTTCCCGCAGTCGCGCAAGCTCTACGAGCAAGCCAAGACGATCTTCCCCGCCGGCGTCACGCATGATGGCCGATTCATGGGCCCCTTTCCGATCTATGTCGATCGGGCGCAAGGGTCGCACAAATGGGACGTCGATGGCCATGAGCTGATCGACTTCTGGTCGGGCCACGGCTCCATGCTCCTCGGCCACAGCCATCCCGAAGTGGTGCGGGCCGTCCAGCAGCAAATGGAACGCTCGACCCATCCCGGCGCCTGTCACGAGCTGGAAATCGCCTGGGGGCAGTGGGTCAAAAAGCTCGTCATCTCGGCCGAGCGAGTTCGTTTCGTCAACTCCGGCACCGAAGCGACGCTCATGGCCCTTCGGTTGTCGCGCATCTACACGGGCAAGCCGAAGGTGCTGAAGTTCTCGGGCCATTTCCACGGCTGGCACGATTACCTCATGGCCGCGTCCGATCCGCCCTACGATCCGCGTTCGGTGCCGGGCGTTGCCAACGCGGTTGCGGATGACACCGTCATCATTCCGCCCAACGACCCGGCCGCCGTCGAAAAGACCCTGGCCAACGATCCCAACATCGGCTGCGTCATCATCGAAGCGACCGGTGGCCACTTCGGACAGGTGCCGGTGCGCGGCGAATTCCTCCAGGCCCTGCGCGATGTGACGAAGAAGCACAATCGCATCCTCATTTTCGATGAAGTCATCAGCGGCTTCCGTGTGCATCCGGGCGGCGCTCAGGGACTGTGGAACATCAAGCCCGATCTGACGACCATGGCCAAGATCCTGGCCGGTGGACTGCCGGGCGGCTGTCTGGCGGGACGGGCCGACATCCTCGAGATTCTCGATTTCCGTCCCGGTAAGCCGAAGATGAAGCACCCCGGCACCTTTAACGGCAATCCGTTATCTGCGGCGGCGGGCGTCACCGCGCTCAGCATCGTGGCCAGCGGCGAACCGGGCCGCAAGGCCAACGACTCGGCCCGCAAGCTCAGGCTGAAGCTCAACGCCATGTTCCAGGAACGTGGCTCGAACTGGGTGGCCTACGGCGATTTCTCCGCCTGGTACATCGTGCCCAACTACGATGGCCCCAAACCCAAGGCCGGCGACGATGCCTTCGTCCCCTACGGCGGTGCTCTCGACAAGCTGGGGGCGCCCAAGGATGCCAAGTTGCAGCATGCGTTTCGCCAGGGGATGTTGCTTCACGGCGTCGATTTGCCACGGTTGGGCGGCATGACCATGATGTCGCACACGGAAGCCGACATCGATCAGACGGTGGACGCGGTGGCCGGCACCATGGACCTGCTGCGCCAGGAAGGGATCATTTCGTAATTCACCAAGCCCGCATGCGAGGTACTCCGAGCGTGCGGGCTTAATCACCCGGGGTTACTCACCCCGCATGCTCGGAGTACCTCGCATGCGGGCTTGAATGGGATTGTTATGCCCCGCGACTACTACGAAGTTCTGGGCGTCAAGCGCGACGCCAGCGATGACGAAATCAAGAAGGCCTATCGCAACCTGGCCCGCAAGTACCATCCCGACCGCAATCCCGGCGACAAGCAAGCCGAGACGAATTTCAAGGAGGTCCAGGACGCTTACGATATCCTGAGCGACAAGACGAAGCGGCAACAATTCGATCAGTTCGGTTTCGCGGGCCCCCAGGCCGGAGGCGGCGGCGCTCCGGGCGGGTTTCACTGGGGCGGCGGTGGCGGCGGCGCTCCGAGTGGGTTTGAGAATATCGATCCGAACCACGCCCAGGAGATTCTGGAACAGATGCTTGGCGGCATGGGCGGCGGGTTTGGCGGCATGGGAGGCGAGGCATTCGGCCAACGTGCCCGACCCCGAGGGCGCTCACGTCGGGCGGCTCCGCAGCAGGAGCCCGTTTCGACCAACCTCTCCATTCCCTTTTTGACGGCAGCCCTCGGCGGCACCATGTCGCTGGGCATCGACGGCCGGGAAGTCGAGGTCAAGATTCCTCAAGGCGTGGAAGAGGGCCAATCGCTGCGTATGAAGCAGCAAGGGCCCGGCGGCGCCGATTTGCTTCTCAAGCTGCACATCGAACCGCATTCGCACTTCCAGCGCGACGGCAACAACATCATCCTCGCCACGCCATTATCGCTGACCGAGGCGGTGTTGGGGGCCAGGATCGATGTGCCCACGCTGGACGGCCAGGTCTTGACGGTCAAGGTCCCGGCCGGCACTTCGAGCGGCGCCAAACTGCGGCTGCGCGGCAAGGGCATCAAGGGCGGCGATCAGCTCCTGGAATTCAAGGTGATCGTGCCCGCCACGATCGATGATCGCAGCCGGGAAATCATCGAGGAATTCGCCAAGCTTAATCCACAAAATCCGCGGTCCGGTCCGCCGTGGAGCTAATCCCATGGCCCGACCTCTCGCCCTGGCGAAACGAGAACATCTGCGCAGCCCCGCCGATTTTCGCCGGGTCTACGAACGCCGCTGTTCCGCCAGCGATGGCCGGCTGCTCATCTTCGCCTTGCCCAACGACCTCGGCTATTTGCGGCTCGGCCTGTCCGTGTCGCGCAAGGTCGGCAACGCGGTGGTGCGCAATCGCTTTCGCCGGCTCTTTCGCGAGGCGTTTCGGCTCACCCGTCCTGAGTTGCCGACGGGGCTCGATTTGATCCTGATTCCCCGTAGCGGAGAGCCGCCCACGCTGGTAGACTTAAAGAAATCGTTGGTGGACCTCGTCGCCAAATTGAAACGGAGGCTGCTGCCATGAAAGCCGTTTTGCGTCTGCTCGGAACGCCGCTGACTCGCGATCAGGTTGATGCCCGCGTGTCGCGCTGGATTTGCTTCCTGTGTGGCCTGGCTCAGCTCTGCCTCGCGACCGTGTTTTTTGTCAGACACGCTCACGACGGCTTGGAACTCGCCCTGGGTGTGACGTTGTCTTTCGTGGTCTTCGCCTTGGTCGTCCTGTGCGGAGTGCTCACAAGCCGGCTGGCGATGATCGTCCCGATGATTCCGCTTCGGCTACGGCTGGTGGAGCTTGCCGGCTACGCGCTCGGGATCGTCATTCTGGTCGCCGGTTGCTCGTTCCTCTCGACGCTATCGCTCGAGCGCGTCGGCGTGACCATGGGCCTGCTGGTGATGCTCGGATTGAGCATGAGTTCGATCTGCGTGGGAGCCTGGTGGACGTGCCGTCGCATTTCCGTGGGACGGGCTTCCTAGCCCGTCCACCCGGAGTCGTCGGGTAGCGCCGTACTTTGCCGAGGGGAGTCGGATGGACGGGCTAGGAAGCCCGTCCTGCAGAAAATCAAAATCGTTGAGTTTTCGACACTTTGGAGAAAAATGCATGCGTGCCATGTTTGCCTGTCTCGTGCTGACCGCATTCCTTCCTCTCCCCCCTGCCATCCACGCCCAGGACGCTGCCAAGAACGCGAAAAGCGGCTTGATCGTCGTCAACTCCGACGGCAAGGAGCACACGCTCAAGAACTGGCGCATCATTCTCGGCGCCAGACGCCTGGTCCTGCGCACCGACCCCGTCAAGCTGCCGGCCAAGGGCGACAAGAGCGAACCCGCCAAGCAGCCTGAGGGACCGGAATACCTGGAGTTTCGCGAGGACCATTCGACCACCTTCGAGAAAGGTATTTTGACCCTGGTGCCCATCACCAGCATTCGCCAGATCGACTATGATGAAGCCAAGAAAAGCGTGGCCGTGACCATGTTGCAGGCCGACGGCAAGGAGGTCGTGCTGACGGGCACCACGAAGTATGATCGCATCAACAAGCTGACCATCGAAGGCGAGATCGACGCCAAGGACCTGGAAGGAGCCACGGTGCGCGTGCAGGGAGGCATGCGTAACGCCAAGCCGTCCGTCAAGAGCTTCCGCTTCCCTGGTGCCGCCCAGCCGCCGCCCAAGGTTATAGGCCCCGGCGTCATCATCACCGCCATTGCCGAGAAAAAGCTCGAACTCAAGGCCAACGACATCAAGGCCCTGTACACCATCGCGGGTCAAGATCGGATCTCTTCGAACCTGATGTTCAAGAAACAGGTCAAAATCGACCTGGCGAAGATCGTCAAGATGAAGCACGTGCAGGTCGTCGATAAGAAGCAGATTTCCTGGGACTTCGACGTGTCGATGAGCGACGGCATGCAGTACATTTTCACGCTGATCCGCGACACCTTCCCCGACGACAACACGCCCGCTCAGCTGCAGGGCCTGATCGGCATGGCGCCGACCGGCTATCGGCTCTTTCCACCGCACACGATCGGCGAGCTGCGCAAGGAGGAGGTCAAGCCATGAAAACGCATATGCTGCTTGCAGCGGCGACTCTGCTGGCCGTCTCCGGCTGCGGCCTGGATGATTACGAGAAGCGCATGGACGTCGAGCGCAGGCGCGTGGACATCTTCGATAAGGAAGAGGCCCACCTCGGCGGCTTTGTCGAGGCGCCGCCGTCGCGAAAGATCAAGAACAAGGACAAGGAAGAAGACGTCCCCGCGTGGCCCTTCGAGGTCTACCTGCGCGTGCCGATCGGCTTCGACCGCACGAGCACGCCGGAACAATACGAAATGGGCGACCTTTTTCTGTATCGCTTCCTGTGCAATCTGGAGAAGCCGGCCCAGGACAAGCCCGACGTGAAGATCAAGGAGGGCTGGAACATGTTCGTCGCCTGCAGCAAGGTTGGCGAGATGGACAAGAAATCGGGCACGTTCAAGGCCGGAGAGCTGTCGCAAGGGGAGTTTCAGCAGCGGATCCTGAAAGTGCTCAGGAAATACTATCGCGCGGAATACAAGAAATCGGGCCGGGATTACGAATTTCCTTACAGCCTACCGAAATCCGAGAAGTTCCAGCCCGAATTCGTGAAGGAACGCCTCAAGGATAACAAGGATCCGCCGGCCGTCGAAGTTGAAACCCTGGAATTTTTGCCCAAGGATAAAGACTCTACCGCGTTCCAGCTCTACTTCCATCGCAATGGGGCCAACCAGATCGCCGTCATCTTTCAGTTGCCCGAAGCGGCGACGAAAGATCCGAAATTCGTGCCTGGCCGCAACTATTGCCTCAAATCGCTGGACATCTCGGAAAATGCGATCCTGAAAAAGAATGAATACGTACGCTCCCACCGAGCGGTGCCGAAGAAGACGGCTTCGTAGGTCAGGATTCCTATGTGGGTCAGGATTCCGATCCTGACCGGATGACAACGCGGTCAGAATTCCGATCCTGACCGAGCGATGACGCGGTCAGGATCGGAATCCTGACCCACGCGCGCAAAAAAGGGGAGAACAAAACTGTTCTCCCCTCCCAATTCCATGGTCCGACCCAATCCGAGGAAGCAGGTTGCTTACGCTCCAGGCATCAACCAGTTCCTGGCTCAAGCGGAGTTAGCGGCTCGCAACGCTTTCGGTGGCGAAGCTGAACGGAACTTCCGAGGTTTGTCCAGGGCGAACGGTGACGTTCTGGGTCTCGGCCACGGTCTGGCCGTTGCGAACGATTTCCGCACGCAGAGAGTAGACGTACTCGCCCTGCGCCAAGGCGGGGGTAACGAGCACGCGGCGGGTGCTGGTCGAGGTCGTGGCATTGCCATCGACGATCAGACGAGCATCAGCGGGCAGGGTGACGATGATGGTGGCCGGAGCCTGAGCTTCGGTCTTGGTCGCCGGGGGCGGCGGCGGCGGCATCTTGTCCTTCATCGGAGGAGGAACAACAGCCGGGCCACCCGGAGGGGCGACGATGCCGCTGCAAGACGGAGCGACGACGGCGCCGCAGCAAGCCACGGCGTAGCCGTGGCAGCTGTGGCGGTGATGACGACGGCCATGGCAGCCGCCGTAGCAGCCGGAGCACGAGGTGTAGCTCGTGCAGCCACGGCAAGAGCTGTAGCCATGGCAACGAGAGCCATGGCAACGCGTGCCGTGGCAGCCGTGAGAACGATAACCGTGACAGGCCACATAACCCGTGCAACCGCAGCAGCGATTGCCCAGTTCCGTAGCTTCGGCGCTGCCACTGAGCGCCAACATCATAACAACGCTGTACATTTCGAGAAACCTCCAGCTAACACAAAGGGAAGCCAACCCACGCACAAAGGAAACCGCTGGGCCTAGAGCTCAAGTCTATTGCCCCAAACGGAAAAAGCCACTTTTGAGGCAAACTTTTCTTTCTGAGATGAATAGTAAAGATAGATAAAAAGAGTGTCAACAGTAAAATAGGTCGTCTGCGACGATTCTAACGGAAGTTGTTCCGGTTTTAACGCTTGCATCGATTGCTCTGATTGCATCGAAACACTACTTTAGGTAATATGCGGCGTTCGGGATGGTCGAATATAGGATGTTTGTCCTATTTTGGACCGCCATAACGGGTCAACTTGAAATGTATTGAAAATGGATGAATAGGCTAGATGGGCAAATTGCAATCGTGGGTCAGGATTCCGATCCTGACGTGCCCGGTTAGGATTCCGATCCCTGACGTTCAGGATCGGAATCCTGACCCACGTATGCCACGTCAGGATCGGAATCCTGACCCACTGTCAAACGTGCGAACGGTGAAAATGCACATGCCGCCAGCGTCCGCCTTGCCGTTGCCAGACGCGGGTTTCCATCACGGCCTGCGTCTTGGGCGAGCCGTCGCCGGCGACGCGCTGATTGAGCCGCACGTAAGAAAGCACCGCCACATCGCCCATGACGCGCACGTGCGGGCTGCTCATGGTGGTGTTGTGCACGCCCTGGACGCCGCCGAGCTTGAAGTAAAATTCGTGGAACGGCAGCCCTTCCACCAGTTGGCCCAGCGCTTCCGGCTCGAAGCAGGTCAAACTCGGATCGCAGAGTTCCCGGTACGCGGCCCAATCGGCGCTGACGATGCTCTCGAGCAACTGTTGATTGAGCTGCAAAAGTTCGTTGGCGACGGCGTCAGCAACCATGGATCAGCTCCCGCGTTCTGCCGCTTGCGGCGTAGCGCTCAACGCAGCAGTTCAGCAATCTTGATCTGGTAGCAAGTGGTGTTGGCGTTCGCCGTGTAGAGATACTGCCCGTCAGGAGAAAAAGTCAGCGAACACGGCTGGCTATCGAGCTCATGGCAAGCGCGCTCGTCGCCGTCGGCCGTCCAGATGCGGATGGTGCGATCTTCGCCGCCGGTGACCAGCCATTGGCCGTCGGGGCTGTAGGCCAGGCAGGTCACGGGACCGTCGTGGCCGGTCAATTCGACCAGCAGGTGCTTGTCTTCCACATCCCAGATGCAGACGGAGTTGTCGAGAGACGTCGAAGCCAGTCGCTGGCCGGACGGATGGAAAGCGAGGCAAACGGTGCCGCCCAGGAACGTGGCCACCTCATGGCGCTGGTGAAAATCCCAGAGGCAGATGGCCCCGTTGGAGCCGCCGGTCGCGAGCCAATCGATGCCGCCGACGGCCAGGAGAGGCAGCGTGGGGTGAAAGGCCAAAGTCAGGACCGTGCAGCCGTCGAGGGCGTCAGGAATGAGCAGGATCGGTTCACCGTCCGCCACGCGCCAGAGCCAGACCGCCAAGCCAGTCGAACTTCCGGTGGCCAGAAGCGAGCCATCCTTGGAAAAAGCGAGGGCGGTGGTGGGGTCTTCGGGGCCTTCGAGGTCGATCGCGACCCGGCCCG
>Ga0182024_10010883_pt1 | contig 18422 bp, 14 predicted proteins | sample P32metaG_FD_120480 | JGI IMG/M metagenome (GOLD analysis project Ga0182024, IMG submission 120480) | Permafrost microbial communities from Stordalen Mire, Sweden - P3-2 metaG (Illumina Assembly) | ecosystem: Environmental > Terrestrial > Soil > Wetlands > Permafrost | place: Sweden: Stordalen... | reverse complement strand
TGCTGGCTCGGCGTACCTGAGCGGGTGGCTGAGCGATCACGTCAGGCAGCGCAAAATGGTGTTGGCCGCGGGATATGGTCTTGCGGTGGTGACAGCCGTTTTGTTGTGCCTGGCCACACAATCACTTTGGTTACTTGGCTTGATTTTTATTTTGGCTGGCCTGTACATCGGCACGGAAGAAGCTTTGGAGGATTCGCTGGCGGCCGAGATTGTGCCCAAGGAAAAGCATGGAATGGCTTTTGGGACTTTGGCGGCTGTAAATGCTGGTGGAGACTTTATATCGAGTATGGTTATCGGTTTTCTTTGGAGTGCTGTAAACGTACAAACCGCTTTCGCAGTTTCCGCGATCCTCTTCTCAATGGGCGCGATCTTAATCCTTCGATTGCGCACCTCCTGATTTGCTGTTGCACGGTGTAGCGCACCGTGTTAGCGTTGGCGAACAAAAGGCGAATCACTCTGGAGGCCCAACTATGCCCGAATCTCTGGCCGTTCGCGCGGCGGTGGACACCTCATCGATTACCCGGGTGCGTGAGGTGCTGGACGGCTTTGCTTTACGTGATCGCGACGGAGAGATTCTTACCGCCGTGAGGCACTTCCCCGCGCGCGTCGCGCAATGGGCGCCATTCCCTGCGTGGGTTCATGCGGATTTGCGCGAAGCCTATAAGGCTAAGGGCATCGAGAGGCTTTATAGCCATCAGGCTGCTGCTGCGGAAGCAGCCCATGAGGCGAAAAACATTGTCATCGTTACACCCACGGCGTCGGGAAAAACGCTGTGTTATAACCTGCCGGTTATAAACGCGATTCTGGAGAACTCCGATACCCGCGCAATTTATTTGTTTCCCACCAAAGCGCTGGCACAGGATCAGTTAGCTGAAATTCATGATTTGAATCAGCGCCTCGACAACCGGTTTGGGGTCTTCACCTACGACGGCGACACGCCCAGCGACGCGCGCAAAGCTATACGCGACAAAAGCCATATCGTACTGACCAATCCGGACATGCTGCACACTGGGATTCTTCCTCATCACACGCGTTGGACGCGGCTCTTTGAGAATTTGCGATATATCGTGCTGGATGAACTTCACACCTACCGTGGTGTATTTGGCAGCCATCTTTGCAATGTACTGCGACGCTTGCGGCGCATTGCGAATTTTTATGGCTGCCAGCCGCAGTTTATTTGTTGCTCTGCGACGATCGCCAATCCGGGGGAGCTTGCCGGCAAGCTTCTTGAAACCGACGTAGAAGTTTTAAATACCAACGGCGCGCCAGCCGCGGAAAAAACTTTTGTGTTTTATAACCCGCCAGTGGTGAATCGGGCTCTGGGGATCCGGCGAAGTTACATCAACGAAGCTTGTCGCGTTTCGCAGGAATTTTTAAAGCGCGATTTACAGACCATGGTTTTTGCCAATTCGCGTTTGCATGCGGAATTGATGCTCACTTACTTGCAGCAAGCCAATCCACAGCAACCCGGCAGGGCCGCGACCATTCGCGGATATCGCGGCGGCTATCTCCCGAACGAGCGCCGGGATATCGAACGCGGCCTGCGCGACGGACAAATTCGAGGCGTGGTTTCTACCAGCGCCCTGGAACTGGGCATCGACGTAGGATCGCTTGATACCGTGGTCATGGCTGGCTACCCGGGAACGATTGCGGCAACGTGGCAGCGCGCGGGACGAGCGGGCAGGCGGAGCGGCAGTTCGTGCGCCGTTTTAGTGGCCTCGTCGGCGCCGCTGGACCAATTTATTGTGCGGAATCCCGAATATTTTTTTGGCAATACTCCAGAACACGCGTTTATCCAGCCGGACAATCTGGAAATTCTCATCAATCATTTGAAATGTGCGGCGTTCGAATTGCCGATTGGCCCTGGGGAGCGCTTTGGTGATGTAGATGTTCAGGATATTTGCGCGCGACTGGCCGAAGCGGGCTTTTTATATCGCGCGGGCAAAAACTATCACTGGACCCAGGAAGCCTATCCCGCCGATACGGTCAGTTTGCGTTCGGTGGCCAGCGACAATTTCGTGATTATCGACATTACCGGGTCTCCAACGGTGATTGGCGAAGTTGATTTTACGAGCGCGCTGACTACCGTGCACGAAAAGGCCATTTATATCCACGGAGGGCAGCAATATCACGTCGAGCATCTGGATTTCAAAGAGCGCAAGGCGTACGTCAAGCGCGTGGATGTGGATTATTACACGGACGCGATTCGTTACACGCAGGTGCGCATCCTGGAGTGCGCTGCGGAAACGCGAGCAAGCGATTCCCTTCCTGAAATTCCAGCACTACGTTCTTTCGGAGACGTGCTGGTGCGCTCGCAGGTGATTGGGTTCAAGAAGCTCAAGTTTTTTACCAACGAAAATATTGGCGCTGGAAATCTGGAATTACCCGAAAACGAAATGCACACTACGGCCTACTGGGTCACGCTCGAGCGGCCGCTGCTGGAGTCGCTGCCATTTACGATTAGCGAGCGTCAGAGCGGGATGTTTGGATTGCTGCACGCGCTAGCTTCGGTTGCGACACTGCTCTTGATGTGCGACCGGCGCGACCTGGGCACCGCCATCGGTGAAAAACCTCCATATCCCAATGATCAAGAAGTGGCCGTGGAGGCAGTCCAACTGCGGGATCGGACTTCTCAGGATGCCAAGGAATTCTTTGAACCAAATTTATATTTGTTCGACGCGTATCCAGGGGGAATTGGATTTTCCGAGCCGCTCTACCGCGCGCACGACATTTTAATGCAACGCACACGAGAGTTGATCGTGGCGTGTGAATGCGCAGCGGGCTGTCCTTCGTGCATCGGCCCTGCAGGGGATCTGGCTCCGCGGGCCAAGGAAGCTGCGCTGGCTATTTTAGACCGGCTTTGCAATTCGAACGATGAGGCCCAATAGATGGCGACACTCGATCACAGGTTCTCACGACTGGCGGCATTAAGACCTGCGCGACCACCGGCAGTACGATCGACAACGCTACGTGAGCCTTGCGAAGAAGACACGATGGCACGACTGCTTGGCGCCGGGGTATCCACTAATCGTTTTGGCGAACATCTTGCGGTGCGAAACTGGTTTTCCACGCCGGAATTTGTTGCGCCCCACTCGACGTGTCTGCAGCTTCTTTGCCGGCAACGCGACGAGGTTGTTTCACGTCGCGCGCGCGCTGCGTTGGAAAATCCCGAAAAATGGCTTTTTCTGGACACTGAGACCACCGGACTTGCTGGCGGCACCGGAACTTACGCCTTCCTGATTGGCCTGGCTTGGTGGGATGCCGGAGGTTTGCAAGTAGAACAGTTGTTCATGCGCGATTTTGCCGAGGAGCATTCGGTGTTATGCCAACTTGCTGCCCGGCTGGCTGAGCGGCCGGTACTGGTGACCTTCAACGGAAAAACATTCGATTGGCCCCTTCTGGAAAATCGGTTTCGAATGACTCGTTCGATTGCGGTGCCCAGCCTCGCGGCTCATCTGGATTTGCTTCATCCTGCGCGCGCGCTTTGGAAATTTCGACTTGGAACGGTTCGGATGACCGATCTGGAGCGTGAAGTCTTGAATCCCGCGCAGCTTGGATGGCACAGACAAGGTGATGTGTCCTCGAAGTTCATTCCGCAGTTTTATTTTGATTATCTTCGCGGCGGGCCGCCGGAACCGCTGCTGGGGGTCGCGCGCCACAATCAAATGGATCTTCGAGGATTGGCGGCGCTCTTTGGAAAAATCAATGCACTGCTAGCCGAGGAGGCTAACCCCGATGAGGAGATACATGGCCTGGATCTTTTTGGCTTGTCAAAGTTTCTGCATCGCCGCGGGGATAAAGGCCGCGCGCAAGTTGCCTGCGCTCAAGCCGTCGACCTGGGTCTGCCGGTGGAGTTTCATTCCCGGGCTCAATATGACCTGGCGCTAATGGCCAAACGAAAAGGCGAGCATCAACGCGCCGCGGAAATTTGGCATGAAATTCTGGCCTATTCCGGAGATGCCATTCACGCCTGCGAGCAGTTGGCAATTCACTATGAACTGCGCGTGAAGAATTATGAGCGCGCGCTGGAGTTTGCCCACCGCGCTCGCAGGCTATTGCATACGCAGGCTAGCCGCGCCAACTTTTTTGCACAGCGTGGAATTGCACGGCGCGAAGATTTGTCGCTGAAGCGAATCAAGCGTCTGGAAGGACGGTTATCAAAGCGCACCGGGAAGCTTCTATCGCTGGGCGAAACCGGAGCCACGGGCACGGTCTAAATCGCTATTCGGAAGGCTGGTTACGGTTATGCCATCAGGCTTGGCGGGATCGATTGGCTGTTCAGGTGAAGCGGGCCAGCCAATCGCTTTCGTGACGCCGTCAAGTAGGGCGCGAGTAGTTCCTTCGACGCTCAGGCATTCGGCCTCCAGGCATCTGAGATAAACGCCGCCTTCGATCGAATCGAAGGAAAAGAAGTTCGGCCGCCGGAAGAGTTTCGAGCGCTCATCGTATTTCTTCTCCAGCGCCTCGGAATATTGGCCGAAAAAACGTACCGCTTCGGCGGTGTTGTTAAGACGCAGCAGACTTACGAGGACCAACCGCTTGGTACGTTTGTGTTCGTAAACCACATAACGATCCCCGTCCCATGCTGCGGCAAGAGTTTTAGCGCGGTCCTCGCCAAGCGATTGTTTCAACACTTCTTTCCAACCAAACTCACCCATGACGTTTTCTTCGAGCATGGTCCAGTCCGGACCCAACAATTTGCCGACATCCGGCAAATGCTCGGTTGCAGGCGTTTCCCCGGCACGATAAAGGGCGGGGTGCATAATCTGCTGCGTGGAAATGGGTGGTTTAGAGAAAACTACAGGAAGATCCTTCCAGCCATTACTCTTCAACAGATCAGCGGAAAATGTAAGCCCCGCAAAATACGGAAAGACCAATGCGTCTTTCAAAAACGGGGGTGCCTTTTTTAACGCTGGCGTAGCTCCCATATCACCGACAAGTACGGAAGGGTCGATGTCCGGCAGGTCCTTGAGCGATCGGCCGCTGTCGTTCAGCAAATAATCGATCATAGCGGCCATGGCGCTGCCTTCCAGGACCGCCTCTCTGGCGAGTTCGCCATCATCGTTAGGCCTGGCAGCTTTAACCCACGATTCAATCTGAAAATGCTGATCCTCCAGCGCATGGGTCAACTCGTGAGCCATCACCATTTTTTGATCCGCCAAAGGAATCCAGTCAGCAATGTAAAATTCGTGGGCTTTAGGATCGTAAAGGCCAGCGATCTGCTCAGTCAGAAGCTCAACCATGAACGAATCGATATCGAAGCCCTTAGGTAGGAGACCAAATGCTTCCGCACTGCGAGCAGAGGCATACCGCTCGGCCGGCTCTTTGTCCTCATTCATTTCGTTTATGACATAAGCGCGAATTTCTTCCCGGGAACGAAGAGTCTTCTTAACTGGGGTGCGCAGTTTCAGGCCGGTAATTTGGCTCATCTGCTCGAGAACTTCGTCGGCAGCGGCGGTGAATTCAGCGGCGGCGGCGGACTTGGCAGAATCCGGCGCGGTGAGGGCCGGAGATTTTTGTGCTAAGGTGCCACCACTGGTGAGGGAAAGAACCAGCACGGTCCAAACGGTCGCGCGACCATAAACAGGATTTCGCAAAAAGAACATGGTTTTTGCAGAATAACAGATTCAAGAGTTCTTTCGCGGGATAGCCGCGTCGGGATTCTACGGTCAAAAGCGGCTGTTCCGTATTCTTAACAAGATGGTAATAGTAGTGTACCCTGCTCGTGTGTGTTGCTGAGCTGAGGAAAAAATGCTACCAGGCCTACGCTTGCGGCGCGTCCGCGAGCAGTTGGGATTGACCTATCGCGATGTAGAGCGCTGCAGCTACGAGATTGCCGCAAAGCGGGGCCGGCCGGAATTCATTCTGCACATCAGCCGCCTGGCCGACATGGAAAACCGCAATGTGGTGCCCGGACTACATAAATTGTATGCGCTGGCGGTGGTTTACCATTTAAATCCCGCGGAGATTTTCCGCTGGTATGAGGTTCCGGTCGACGAGTTTTTCGCGGATGGGGCAATGTTTCCTGCTCCGCAGACGCATCTATGCTCGCCGCCGGCAACTCTACGAGTTCCACTGCGATTTGATCCCGCGTTTGATCCGGCGCGCACCACCTATCTTTCGCGCATGGTCGAGCAGTGGGGTAACTTAGAAGGTACCCTGCTCGAGGGCCATCCGAAATACCGTTATGGGTACATCGGTTTAAATGACCGACGCATGATGCCGTTGCTGCGGCCCGGAAGTATCGTCATGGTGGATGTGTCCATGCGGCGGATACGGGACTTGGATTGGACGTCCGAATATGACCGTCCGCTGTTCTTTGTGGAAGTGCGAGAAGGCTACCGGTGCGGATGGTTTCATCAGGAGGGCTCTCGGTTGGTCATGCAGCCACACCCGCTGTCACGCTGCATCCCGGAATGGTGGGAAACGCCGGGCGAAGCCGAAATTGTCGGCCGGGTGACTGGTGTGGTTACACGGTTGAACGAGCCGTGGAATCATTGTTCTGAAGTACTTCCAGCAGCACACGCAGGTTCGAACAGAAAAGCTCCTTGAGATAATCCGGAGCGTGTTCCGGCAACAACACCCGATAAGCTTCCATGCGCTGCCAATGTAGCGCACTGACGTCGCGGCCGGCCTCCATCGCGTCCAAACACGCGCGCAAATCCGCCTCCTGGCTGGCTAGCGGTGTCTCCAGGAACTTCTCGAAGACTTGTTCATGACAAATCTCCACGGCCTGTTGAACGGCGGGGTCCGGGTAGAGCGCCGCAAGACCCGCATGTTCGTATCTCCCGCTGGATAAATCCCGCAACGAAGCGATATAGGTCAGGCGCGAAAGAAGGCTTGGGATTCCCGCCAGAGTAGTCATGGTGAAATCTTGGATGATCCGCCGGTTTTGTTGCAGTTGTGTGAGTGCTTCCATAAAGAAACAGCGCTGTTCCGCAAGCAGAACTTTTTAAACTAGCAAGCTTAATCTCTGCTGTTTCCGTTCATGGTGAGCCCAGGAGGCTCCACCATGAACAGAAACAAATGGTATCTCGCCGCAGTCCTGGGTCTTGTCGGGTTGATGGTAATGCCCGCAGCCTTGTTCGTCAATTACAGCAAGAACGTTAACATCGCGGAAGGAAGCCCATTGCCGCCACCACCTCCCCAGCCGCCGGCTTTTATTTCTTAGACTAGCAGGGTCCGCAACTTGACTGGCGGCTGTGGACCCTCCTACGCTGCACCTCTCGCCGGAATTTCTCCCAACCTTGCCCGCAGGCTAGAATTTGTTCGCTTGCTTACTATAAAGGTATAAACATGTTAGCATGCACGCGTGAGCTCGAATTTGCCCCCGATTGTCAAGGACCTGTGGGCCGCAACCTTTTTGCTGCAACTTGTCTTGTGCGCACTGCTCTTCATTCGGGGTTATTTTCGTAGACTGCCTTTCTTCACTGCTTACATCGTCCTTAATCTCTGCCAAGCGGTGTTTCTGTATGCGATATATCGCCACTACGGCGACGAATCCATGGCAGCTTACGTCGCCGGGTGGGTGTCGGAGGCCATCACTCTTGTGGCCCGATTGTGCGCCACCGTCGAATTGTTGCGCCTGGTGCTGATGTCGTATCGCGGCATTTGGGGCATGACATGGCGGCTTCTGGCATTCACTTGCCCGATGGTATTAGCTCTGGTTGGGATCTTTTCACGCTCCGATGCTCCGGTGTTCGTTATGCAGGTTGACAGTGGCTATCACATCGTTTTTGCTGTTGCGCTTATTCTTTGCCTTGGATTACTCCACTACTATCCAATTCGAGTGGAACCTGTTTATAAGGTGTTGTTGTCAGGTTTCTGCTGGTACTCATGCGCCAAAATCCTGGCTAACGCCGTACTTCATGGCTACTCGTATGCGCAATACCTCCACTACTGGCCGGTGTGGCAAACCTTTTCGATGTCCGCTTATTTGTTAGTGCTAATCCTATGGGGGAGCGCCTTGTCACACCCGGCTCCGGCTGCGCAGCAGCAGCCAACCCTCCTGACAGATGCGGAATACAGGGATATTTCCCCTGAGATTAATGCTCAACTTCAGGCCATAAACCGGCGCTTGATGAACTTCTGGAAAATACAGGGGCCGAAGCAGTGAATTACTCCGTGGCGGTGTTTGCGAGTATAGGCCTGTTGTTATTACTGGTAATGGCGTGGTTGGCATTTTCCGCGACGCGCCACCGTACGGAAGTCGCGCAAAATGAAAGTCGCGAGCGTGAGTGCATTCATATTTCCAACCTGCCACAAATCAAACAGGCACTGGCAGATTCGGATTTTATATATCTTGAAAATCAGGGATACCCCGCCCTTGCCAAACGGATTCGAAAGGAGCGGCGGCGCATTGCGCTTAATTATCTAGCTTGTTTGCGAGTCGAATTCGAGAAGCTGTTAAGGCTTGCACGCATGGTTGCGGTGATGTCACCCAACGTTGCCGTTGCGCAAGAGGTCCAGGGTTTGCGGTTAAGCCTCGAATTTTCGTATCGGTATTATTTGATTTATTTTCGATTGGTCAGCGGCATAGCCCCCCTGAAGGCCATCGGGAGTCTCAGCAATATGGTCAGTGCCTTGACGATTCGAATGGAGACCGCTATGAGCGAGCTCGGTGAGCGGGCGGCTTTAGGCGCGGAGTTATTACCTCACAACCGCGGTGGGTTGGACGCGCGTGGCTAGCAGCACATTGATGGTATCCAGCAGTTTCGTCTTATCCAGCGGCTTTTTTAGAACAAACCCAGCCGTAGCGTTTTCGTCAAAGGCTTCATTCCGCAAGTTCGGCGTGTACATTCTGATCACCCGCTGAGAAAGTGCCGGTCTTTGTTCGATAAGCCAGTCGAAGAAGCTTTTTGTGAGATGGGCATCGGCAACATCGCAGTCCGCAAGAATAACGTCAAAATCGTATTTGTCGATGAGCGCATGGAGCTCATCTCTGTTTTTAGCAGTGTGAACTTCGTACTCGTGCGCATCGAGGATTCCGTTCAAGGATTGCAAAATGGCGTGATCAGAATCGACGCAGAGAATCAACCCATGTCTTTCACTGCTGTCGGCCGGTGAGTCTCCACTCAGCGACGTGGGAGAACCATCCAAGGGCAATTCGATGGTAAAGGACGCACCGCGATGAGGAAGATTGCGGACGCGAATGGTACCACCGTGCTCCGTCACGATTCCATAGCAGATGCTTAAGCCCAGACCCGTTCCTTTGCCTACCGGCTTGGTGGTGTAGAAGGGATCAAAAACGCGAGAGGCCTCCTGTACGCCCGGGCCGCTGTCGGTAAATTCAACAAAAACTCTGGTCTTGTCGGAACGCGTAGTGACCCACAAATCGCCATCGGTGGAGCTTTCCAAAATTGCGTCGACGGCATTATTCACCATATTGAGAAAAACCTGTTGCAGTTGATGAGGGTCCGCGGACATAACCGGAAGGTCTGGAGCCAGATTTAAATGTACGCGAATGTTGCTCATGCGCAGGTCGTAATCCCGCAGTGCCAGGGTGTCTTCAAGAATGTGATTCATCATGGTGGGCAGGCGTTCAGGTTTATGCTGGCGGGCGAAGCTCAACAAATTTTGCACGATGCGATGAGTGCGTTGGGCCTGCTTGTAAAGCTTTTCGGAATATTCCATCCCCTGTGGGCCCATTTGCCCGCTGGCGCTTAGTAACTGGCTATAGCCGAGGATGGCGGTCAGCGGATTATTCAATTCGTGAGCAACCCCGGATATCAGCTGCCCGACGGCTGCCATTTTCTCGCTATTCAAAAGCTGTTCCTGAGTACGGCGAAGGTTCTGATAAGCCTGGCGCGACTCGTCGTATAACAGAGCTCTTTCCGTCGCGTTGGTGATCTGGCTACCAACGGCGATGAGCAAGTTGGCGTCGGCGGGAGAAAATTCACGCGCCGTACGGCTGCCCACCACCAGTCCGCCGAGAGGCCGACCCTTGGACCAAAGCACTACCACGTAAGAAGAAACGATCCCCTCTTTGGTCAAAGCGTCGCGAAAAATCTGCGGCAGCACAAGCCCGTAAGAGGATAGAAAGGTCGCGTGTACAGCTTTAATGTGTTCCAGCAACTCTGGTTGTAGCGCGACCGGCGGCAGGTGGCGCGCGTAGTCCGACCGCTGACCGACGCCAGCGACGCGCCGCAGCGTGGTGCCACTCTCATCGAAGAGAAATATGGATGAGGTATCCAGGCCGAACAACTCGGACAGCTGAGTCAGTGTCCTGCGCAGCGAATCGGTCAGATCCATGGATTCGGTGAGGGTCTGAGCGATGGAGTTCAATACCATGAGCTCGCGATTTCTGCGACGGATTTCGTGCTCAGCTCTTTTTCGTTCACTGATGTCCAGTACGAATCCCTGGTAAGCTGTGACATTCCCGGAATTGTCGCGGATAGCCACCGAGGATTCGAGCACGCTTCGCACTTCTCCATCCTTACGCCGCATATCGAATTCGAAGTCCGCGACGCTGCCATGTTCGTGCAGCAATCTTTTCAGCCGCTCGCGTTCCGAAGCGTTTACGTAAAGAGCACCGACGATGTCGACGTTCAGGAGTTCTTCGCGGGAATCGTAGCCGGTCATTCGAAGCAGGGCGTCGTTGAAATCCAGGAAGCGCCCTTGCGGCGTGGAAATGAATACTCCTTCCTGTACGTTGGCAACCAGCGTGCGATATTTCTCTTCCGCACGTTTGCGATCCGTAATGTCCTTGAGAACATGGACGATGCCCAGAGGATTTCCGACAGCATCGGAAAAATTGGAATTTGAAGCCAGAAAATAACCTCGGAGCCAAGGGTCCGGATCGTCTCCTTCGCCGGCTACGCCTTCGCAAAAAGGACAGATGTCATAGGTCAATCCATTGCGTGGGAGCAAGTTTGTGACCGTGCGACCGACCAGCGCGTTGACGTCCCTGCCCAACAAATGGCTCAGCCGTTGATTCGCGCGCAACACACGGCCTTGGCCGTCGTGGACCAGGATCGGATCGCCAATGGAGTCAAAAGTGTAGGCCCACTGCTTTTGAACGGTGGTGAGTTGTTCGAAGAACCGTACGTTCTGCAAGGTAAGCCCGAGAAGATTGCCGATATTAACGAGATACGCGATTTCGTCCGGTTGGAAACGCTTTTCTCTCGAACTGCCCACGCCGAGAATTCCCAATGGTCCACTCTTGCCACGAAGCACGATCGTAACCATCTCTCGTACAGCCGGTTCGGCGACGCTAGGCCATATGTCTCGATCGGTCTCGGGATATAAACGCAGGAAGTCTGAGGATCCTTCGTGAAGTAATTTTGCCAACCACGGCTCGGTCAGCTGCAATTGGGCGGATCTGCTCAGGAACGATTCACCGAATCCAACGGAAGCACGCACTGTTAGTTGCGTGGCCGGGCCTTCTCCTTCAATGAGGCGAATCAAGCCGTGCGTAGCACTCAAGCTCTCTACAACTTGAATCAGGACGCTGTCGAGAAGTTCGCGAACGGAGAGGCTCTGGGTGCTCGCGGTTGTCAGTAACGTGAGCCGGCGCATCTTGTCATTTAATTCGTCGGTGCGCGCACGGCCACTCTCCAGCACCACCACGATCATGGCGATGCCCATCGCCACACCTAACAGATCGTCAAAGGCCATACGCAGGAGAAATACCGGCGATTCCGCCCATAACGGCCGGTCTAGCCCGTGTAGACCACAGGCAAAAAGCAAGCCTGCGAGCAACTCTGCACCATGTCCGGAACCGTATCGCTCGTGGGCAGCTCGGCCGCGCCAGAGCATCCAGCCAGCCACCAGCAGAACGGCGCTTTGAACAATGGCGGTGGCCCAGCGAGCCAGACCGACATGCAGTCCATTGGCCTCTAGATAGAAAACAGTTACAAGTATCAACGCCATCGGCGGAAAAATCGGCCAATGCAATCGGTCAGACGCCACGGTGTACTGGATGACAGCTATCAGGAATAACAGTGCGCTGGCCACATGTCCCACTACCAGCATGACCCCAACCCCTCGCATAGGGGTGATTGCCAGGGCCGCTTCGCTCATGGAAGTTAAGGTGAAGACAGACCAACCAATTAGCCAGGAGCGGAAATAATTGGAATGATGATCCCTGCGAAAGAGAAGAAACAAAACCAGCAGAACAATGGAGGACGCGGCTTCAAAGAAAGCGACACTTAACAGACCTTGATTTTCTAACACGATGCGCCCTTTCCACGCAGAGTTGCCGCACTTCGAGCTGGGCAGCTACGGCGGGAGACTCATGAATGGACCACAAATGCTATAAGAGAGAAGCCTATCGCGACGCTAACACGCTATTTTCTTACTAGGCAAGGCTTCGCCATTCGGGGTGTGCCGTCCCATATAATGACTACAGGGAGCCAACCGACGTGCCAACCGAGGAGATGGAAAACATCCTGGTCGTAGATGACGAGGAAGCAATTCGCGAAGTTGTCTCGACCATGCTGGAGTCCAAAGGCTATCACTGCACCAGCGTGCCTAACGGTCGAGCCGCTCAGGAACAAGTGAAGCGCTCCACGCCGGACCTGGTTCTAAGCGACATGATAATGCCCGAGATGGACGGCCTCAAATTGCTGGAGTGGATGCGCCAGTACGATCCTGAGGTTCCGGTAATCATGGTTACCGCCATTCATGATATTTCCACTGCGCTGGAGTCCATTCGCAGGGGCGCCTACGACTACATCCTGAAGCCGTTCGAAAAGGATCAGTTGTTTCTGGGAGTAGGTCGTGCTTTGGAACACCGCAGGCTGATCACCGAGAACCGCAGTTACCAGCGCAACCTTGAGCAACTGGTTGAGGAGCGCACGGTGCAATTAACCGGGGCAATTGCGCAGCTGGAGCAATCCTACGATGACACGTTGGAGGCGCTTGGAAGCGCCCTGGACTTAAAAGACGCCGAAACGGAGGGCCATTGCCAGCGCGTGACCGCGTTTTGCATTTCGATCGCTAAAGCTATGAACGTACCAGGGACCTATCTACCGATCCTGGCCCGCGCAGCGTTTCTGCACGATATTGGAAAGATGGCCATTCCCGACAGCATTCTACGCAAGCCCGGTCCTTTGAACGACGAAGAAAAGCAAATTATGAGGAAGCACTGCGATATTGGCTACAACATGCTTATTCGCATACCTTTCCTGCGCGATGCCGCCGAAATCGTGCTGGCCCACCAGGAATTTTTTGATGGCTCCGGTTATCCCAGGAAATTGAAAGGCGAAGACATACCGCTGGGAGCGCGCATTTTTACTATTGCCGATTCCATGGACGCCATGATCAGCGACCGGCCCTATCGCAAGGCCCTGCCACTCTCTCACGCTCGCGGCGAAATTAAACGCTGTTCCGGCACGCAATTCGATCCCAAGGTTGTGGACGTATTCATGGACATCCCAGAGGAACACTGGATCGAGTTGCGCGAAAATCTTGGCTCACCGTTTCGGTTGGCACATCTCAAGAACCTTTCCTGAATTTCTCGTCAATTAAAGCAACTAAAGCCTCCATGCCGGCGGCGAACGGTAGCTCTGGCGTGATCAGGCTCACCACCAAATATCCATCAGTGGGGAAATCGTAGAAGTGGCCGGGGTGAACATACACCCCGCGGGTATTTAACAACTCCAGCGCGAGTTCCTCGTCGCTGCCGGTCACAGGGACTCTGAGTATTGCGTACCAGCCCCCTTCCAAATTCAAGCGGGTACACAATTGCTGCGTCGAAAGCAGTTTGTCGAGTTGAGCGAGATTGCTCCGCGTGCGCTCTATGCATTGCTGCTGGAAATTGTGACGCAGCTCCAGCAAGACCGGCAGGGCCAATTGCATGGGCGTATTCATGGACAGATAGGTGTCCGCGATCATCTCCAATCTTGCGAGCGCTTGTTGTTTCAGCGTTTGGGGACCAGTCGCAATCAGCCAGGCAACTTTCATTTGTGGGAGTCCTGATATTTTCGATAAGCCGCTCATGGTGAAGGTCAATGCTTTGTTGTTCGAAGCGAAGCTCGGAAAGAGGTCTTCGCCGATGGAGAAGTCCAGAAACACTTCGTCTGCCATGAGGGCGAGCTCCCTTTCCAGGCAGAGCTGGTTCAACCGATCCATGTCGTCGGCCTTGCAGAAATGACCTGTCGGATTGTTTGGATTTACCACGATAATGCCGCGAGTACGCGGAGTGATGGCCCGTTGCAAAGCGTGAAAATCAATCTGCCAGCCGTAATCGTAAATTAACGGATAGCGTACCGTGGTCACGTCTTGAATATCGGCAAGAAAATTGAAAAGCGGGTAGCCCGGCTGCGGGATAAGCAATTCATCCCCCGGATTGCACAGGGTGCGAAATAAGAACGAGTACGCTTCGCTGGTGCTGGTGGTCAGAAAAATGTCATTGACGTTAACCGCGCAGCCGCGCGCTCGATAGTAATCGGCGACCACATTGCGCGCCGGAAGCAGACCCTGAGGAACCGGGTCGTAATGTAAACCGGCAGGCCGGCTAAGCGCGCCAAGAATCTGTTCTGCCTCAAAATAAAAGCCACATTTCGTGGGATTCGATTCAGTTAAGTCGATTACCGGTTTACCGGAAGAAAGCCGATTGGCCAACGCTTCACTTAGCGGATTAGGTTCCAGATTCCACCCTGTGCGCTTGGAAAACATTCGCCGAAGGGTAGCACGAGCGGCGAGAAAAACTTCAATTGCTCGTTAATTCACCAGCGGTTATCGGCCCAGGTAAAGAAGTACAGCGAGAAAGACCCACAACGCGTCGAGAAAATGCCAAAAATAAGACGTAACTTCCGCAGCCGTGGCTCGAGTGACCTTGGCGCGGTCAAAATTGCGAAACGCTACGAACAGCAGCGCAGCTACGCCCGCGACAATGTGCACCGCGTGCGCCCCGGTGAACAAATAGAAAAAACTGCTCGAAGGGTTGCTGGCCAAATAAACGCCTTGAACCACAAGCTGGCGCCACACAAAGATCTGTCCACCGAGGAAAATCACACCCAGAGCCGTGGTTATCGACCACCACGCGCGAAAAGCAGCTCGATCCGATTGCGCCAGACGCCGGCGGGCCAGCTCCAGCGTGACGCTGCTGGCGAGTAGTATCGCGGTATTTACCCAAACGAAAGCGGGAAAATGAAAAGAATTCCAACCGGACTTAGCGCCCTTGCGAACCAGGTAGGCGCTCACCAGCGCCATGAAAAACATAAGGATGGAAACAATCGCTACCGCGATACCGCTGTAATAGCGTTTTGGTGACGTGCGCCCGGAATCCCTCCGCCGTGAGCTGTCGTCGTCTCCCCCATCGCCATGAACTGGTGGCTTCCCTCCTCCGCCGCCCCCGCCAATGTTTTCAATAATTAGTTCGATATCTTGAATATCTACTGTGGATGGCACGATTAACCTCGATGCAGCCTCAGAACCAGGAAGAGAGGGAATGGAAGCTCAGAATTCACCGACTGACTAACTCCGGTATGCCAGTAAACCGTTTGCTGCAGAAAAATGGTGCGGTCGAGAGGACTCGAACCTCCACGCCTTGCGGCGCTAGCACCTCAAGCTAGTGCGTCTGCCAGTTCCGCCACGACCGCATCGAGATAATCCTAGAGTGCTACGGCAATGCTGTCAATCAACACCACCTTTTTATATCTTGACGCCATCGGGAGCTAGCGGAAGCGTGTTTAGCCGTTTGCCGGTGGCGTCGAAGATCGCATTTCCGATGGCCGGAGCGATGGCCATGATCGGCGTTTCCCCCGCTCCCGCCGGCGCGACATCTTTGCGATCCAGCAAGATGGCTTCGATCTCTGGGATGTCCCGGAAGCGTGGGACGCGGTACGCCGCGAAATGAGGATTCTGAATGCGGCCATTTTCAAATTGGATGGCTTCGAATAATGCGCCGCCGAGCCCTTGAATAATGGCGCCTACCACTTGATTGCGCAGGCCATCAGGGTTGACGATGGCGCCGCATTCAAACGCTTCCACTACGCTCACCACTTTCACTTCGCCCTTGGCGTCGACCGCAACTTCAACGCAGGTGGCCACATAACTTCCCTTTTCGTTGCCGGCCGCCAAGCCAAATCCCTGGCCGTCGGACGTTTTTTTGCGTGGCCAATCGAAGGACTTCGCAGCGGCTTCCAGCACGGCGCGCATTCGCGCGTCAGAAAGATTCTTCACGCGAAAAGCTAGCGGATCGATTTCCGCGGTGCGTGCCAGCGCGTCCATATGCGTTTCGCGCGCGAAGTGGTTGGCCGTGGCTGCCAGCCCGCGATACGAGCCGCTTCGCAGCACGAGCGACACAGCGTGATATTCGACACGCTGATTCGCGACCACGTAGGGCGTTTCTATGCCGGATTTGCCCGAGTGATAATTGTCGAACTCCCACGCGGTGAGCTTGCCATCGGAGTCGATGGCGCCTTTCACTTCAATTACGCCCGCGGGACGAAAATACGCCCAGGTGAACTCCTCTTCGCGCGTCCAAACAACTTTCACGGGACGCCCTGCGGCGCGTGCCAGGCGAGCGGCTTCGAGTGCGGCATCGCTGGTGTGCTTGCCGCCATACGCCGATCCCATGTCCGGTACGATGACGCGCACATTGCTCTCCGGCACATGAAACGTCGCGGCCAGTTCATCGCGGTTCGCGAATGGCCGCTGCGTCCCAGTCCAAACCGTGAGTTTCCCGTCTTTCCATTGCGCTAGCGCCGCGCGCGGTTCGAGAGGCGCGTGCGCGATATATTCCACGGTGTACGTGGCATCCAGACGATGCGCCGCGCTGGCGTAGCCGTCTTGCAACGAACCCTCTTTTACTGGATGTTTATCTGAGCCCGACGCACCATTCTGTTTCAAGTAAGAAAATATTTCGCGATTCGAAATCTGCGGCGCTTCTTTCCATTTTATTTTTAGGGCATCCAGGGCTTTCTGGGCTTCATGCACAGTCGGTGCCGCTGCGCCCACGAAGTCTCCATCATGCACGAGCGTCACGCCTGGGTTTGCTTTTGCTGCGCTGTCGTCGTAAGCAACGATGGTTGCGCCGAATGACGGCGGGCGGAGCACTTTGCCGTGCAGCATCCCAGGCAGTTGCATGTCGGGGGTGTAGTGGTGCGCTCCGGTTACGAAAGCTCGCGCGCCCACCTTGGGAATTTCTTTGCCCGCAATGGTCCATTGCGTGGGAGGAGTGGTGGGATCATCGGCTGGCAAAACTTGCGCGAGAGTTTTGCCTTGAGCCAACTCTCCGTAACTAGCGGAACTGTGCGAAACAGGATCAGTAACTTTTCCGTCCGCGGCAACCAGGCCGGTCGGCGCAACGTTCCATTTTTTGGCAGCTTCCGCGACGAGGAGATCGCGCGCCGCTGACGCAACGCGCCGGAACTCCGGGGTCATGCTGGGAGTTGACCGGCTGCCAAACGTTCCCGCGTCGAATGGCGTTAGCGTGGTATCTGCAGTGACCATGCGTACGCTTTCGAAAGGCACGCGCAGCTCATCCGCAATGGTTTGCGCCAATGATGTGCGTATGTTTTGCCCTATTTCCGCTTTCCCGGTGAATCCAGTGACCGTGCCATCTTCGCTGATATGCAGCCATGCGCTGATGTCTGTCGGAAGCTCTTCGGGATGAAAGGACTTGGATTGCGGCGCTGTTTCCTGTCCGGCGAAAGTGTGTGTTGCAGAAGTGAAAATCGCGATACCCGCGCCCAGCAAATGAAAGAAATCGCGCCGCGCCAGTTCGAATTTGTGAATCGGATTTTCGCAAAATTCAAAGCGCTCTGGTTCGGTAACGAATTTATCCGCTCGATTACTCATTGCCCCGGCTCCCGCGAAACTTTCGCAGCATTCAATACCGCTTCCATGATGCGCGGATGCGTTCCGCAGCGGCACATGTTGCCTTGTAAGCCCTGCACAATGTCAGCTGGTGTCGGATTTGGATTTGCTTTTAGCAGTCCGACGCTGCTCATGATCATTCCTGAGGTGCAGTACGCGCACTGAAACGCCCCGGCATCCAGAAAAGCCTGCTGCACCGGGTGCAATTTGCCATTCTGCTCAAGACCCTCAATGGTGGTAATCGGCCTCCCCGCCGCTGCGCTCACAGGAATCTGGCACGAACGTCGCGGCGCGCCGCCAAGGAGCACGGTGCATGCGCCACACTGCCCTTCCCCGCAGCCATACTTCGTGCCTGTAAGTCCCAGTTCATCGCGCAGCACGTAGAGCAACGGCGTATCGCCCGGATACTTTACGGTGTATCGCTTGCCGTTTACTTCAACTTGTAAAGAGTTAGCCATAGCTTTTCCCAACTTTTAATTTTTGCGTACATCCGCAACCGAGGTGTGCTCGAAACTTGGGCGGGAATGACAGGTTTCGCACGTGGTCTTGGCATGATTCATCTCATGGCAACTCAAACAGCTGTACATGGTGACCACACTGGTGACCTCTGACATCGCCGAGATTTGCGACACGTCTCCGTGGCACGTCTCACATTT
>Ga0182024_10010882_pt1 | contig 18423 bp, 16 predicted proteins | sample P32metaG_FD_120480 | JGI IMG/M metagenome (GOLD analysis project Ga0182024, IMG submission 120480) | Permafrost microbial communities from Stordalen Mire, Sweden - P3-2 metaG (Illumina Assembly) | ecosystem: Environmental > Terrestrial > Soil > Wetlands > Permafrost | place: Sweden: Stordalen... | reverse complement strand
ACGCCCAGGGCGCAGCCATACCCAACACCGCCGCACAACACGTCGCCCGCGCACCAACACACCAAAAACGCGGCCCGCGCAACACTCACCCTCACCAACACGTCACAAACACCCGCCAAACACGCTCACCGAACCCGACACAGCCACCACAACCGAAAATCGGTGTTCCAGGCTGAAGGGTCCGGATCTCACCGGACGACCGAGGCCGCACGCGGTCGCTCCGTTTTAGGGCGCGAGACTTGGCGTTCCGGTTGGTTGCAACACAACTTCTACCATCGTCCGTCAAGGTAGGACCTGCATGTCCAAGGGACACAACAAGTCGGCGTTGGTCTGCTTCACCGGCGCTGCGGGTGCAGGGAAGTCGGTCCTGGCCAAAGCGGTGTCGGAAGGGCTCAAGATCCCGCTGTTCGACCGCGACGATTTCAAGGACCTCCTCTTCGACACGCTTGGCTGGTCTGACCGCGATTGGTCACGAAAGCTCGGAATGGCAAGTTGGGCATTGCTCATGTCGGTGGCCTCGACTCTGGTCACTCACGGCGTCACTATCATCCTCGACAGCAACTTCAAGCCGAGCGACACGTTCGCGCAACACCTCACGCCGTCGACGGAACAGCACGGTGTCGCCCGCGTGGAAATACACCTACGCGCGGACGTCGACGTTCTCTACGATCGCTACCGTTCACGTTTCCTTGCAGGGGATCGTCATCCCGGTCACGTCGCCTTCGAAACCAAGCAGGAGTTCCGCAACGAGGTCAACGACACGATCTTCGCGCCTGTGGGTTTTGGTTCCCTGCTGGAACTCGATACAACACACGCGTGGCCAGAAGCCGGCACTGTCGTGTCATGGCTGGCGACACACCTCGATCCGGATGTCGACGCTCGATGACGTCTCGCGACCTGGCCCGACGGGTGGGTACGTTGATTGGCGACGAACCGGACGGTTTGTGCAACGTCCCCCGCAGCTCAGGCGGCCGGCGGCTGTTCACGTTCGCCGTAGTTTGCAACCATCCACCGGGACTCGGCGGGGGTGCCGGGTCTTGGGCTGACATCATGTCCTGGTGAAGGTCTGCATTCTGGGAGGCAGAGGACGCGAGCACGCGTTGGCATGGACCGCCGACAAGGTCGGCCAAAAGGTCGACGTCGTCCCTGTCAACGCCGCCATCCCGTGGCATCGTCGCGGACCAGCCGTGCCGGCGCTCCGATGCGGCGGCATTGCGTACGTCGCGGCAGGCATGTTCCTCGTCTCTCGGACGCCGAACGGGCGATGAGCGCTCCGGAGGTCGCGGCCGCGCCCCCGGCCGATCTCGCCGTCGTCGTCGTGAACTACAACGCGGGCGACTACCTCGCTCGCTGCGTGACGTCCGTCGTCGAGGCGTCGGGCGGGCTCGCGCTCGACCTCCTCGTCGTGGACAACGCCTCCGGAGACGGCAGCGCTCGGGTGGCCGCTGCGCGCACGCCGCAGGTTCGCGTCATCGACAACCCGACCAACCGAGGGCTGTCTGCGGCATGGAACCAGGGAGCCCTGGCCGTCGACGCGCCGTGGATCCTGTTCCTCAACCCTGACGCCGAGATCTGGCAGGGCGATCTCAGCGCGTTCGTGAAGGCCGGCGAGGGGCGCCCCGACATCGCGCTGCTCGGGCCGGTGATCCGCAACCCCGACCGGACGATTTACGAGAGCGGGCGCGCCTTCCCCGGCGTCCTGCAGGCCGTCGGCCACGCGTTCCTCGGGCCGTTCGCGCCCGGCAACCGCTTCACGCGCGCGTACCGGCAGACGAACCGGGACCGGAGCACCGAGCGCGAGGTCGATTGGGTGAGCGGCGCCGCGATGCTGATACGGCGGTCCGCGTTCGAACAGGTGGGCGCGTTCGACGAGGCGTTCTGGCTGTATGGCGAGGAGCTCGACCTGTGCACCCGGCTCCGGGACGCCGGGTGGAAGGTGCTCGCGACGCCCCAGCTCGAGGTCCTACATGAAGGTGGCGTCTCGACCGGCCGCTCGCGCCGGACCCAACTGATGCACTCGCAGAGCATCTACCGCTACTACCGCAAGCACCGGGCGACGGGATGGCGGCGAGCGACGCTGCCACTGGCGTGGACGGCGCTCCGGGCACGAGCGGAGCTCGTCGCGCTTCGCGATTGCGTCGTCGCCCGCCGCGCACGGGATCGCGCCCGATGAAGGCGATCGTCCTCGTCGGGGGCGAGCGGCGTCTTGGATCGCCCCCAGGGTTCCGGCCGCGGCGAACGGATCGACGGCTCGGGTCACGCGACGACGGGCGCCGGGTGACAGTCCTTGAACGCGCGGAGTTATCGACATGAGGCACCGCCCCGACGTGCCGCGCGAGCCGACTATCGCGAACGTGACCTGAGTCCACGCGCGGCGGACTCTTCAACGAGCCCGTCAAGCGACCTGACGCATCGCCGACAACGGCCGAGCCGTGTCGCGTCAACTCCGGCGCGGCGCTCCCCCGCCCGCTTTTCGCGACGATCCGACTACCCGACTTACAGCGCCGGCTGACGGTCCCCGAACCGACGCGGCGCGATTACTCATGATCGTCGCGGCTCGACGCGGCGCAGCGCGATCCGCAGCCGATCGTCGCGGCTCGACGCGGCGCAGCGCGATCCGCAGCCGATCGTCGCCCCGTCACCGCAGAGCGGATGGCAACGCTGCTGGTGCTACAATGTAGCACATGGATCGAATCGGCGTCCGCGAGCTGCGCCAGCACGCCAGCCGCTACCTCGCACGGGTCGTAGGAGGAGAGACGATCGAGGTGACCGATCGCGGGCGACCCGTTGCGCTGCTCGTTCCGGTGACGGCCGATTCGTGGACCGACATGATCGCGGCGCGCAAGGTCGTGCTCGCAGCCGACGACGCCGATATCGCTGACGAGGCGCCCGCGGACTACGGCATCGATGCGTCGTCGGCGTTGGCGGCAATGCGTGCTGACGAACGGTGAAGCTCTACCTCGATTCGTCCGCGATCGTGAAGCTGGTCCAGCGCGAACCCGAGTCGAACGCATTGCGCCGATTCTTGCGACGCCACCGCGACGACCGCCGCGTCACGAGCGCGCTCGCCCGGGTCGAAGTCGTCCGGGCGATCTCGGGCGGCGGTCCCGCTGCAATCGCCCACGCGGGTCGCCAGCTCGCACGCGTGGACGAGATCGCGATCGACCGCGACCTGCTCGACACGGCTGCGACCATTGCACCCGGAGAGCAGCTGCGATCGCTCGACGCGATCCACCTCGCGAGCGCGCAGGCAGTCGCTCCTAATCTGCGAGCCATTCTCACGTACGACCAGCGCATGGCCGCAGCCGGAGATGCGCTCGGCATGACGATCGAGGCGCCGAAGTAATCGAATCGCGCTTTCGGTTCCCACCTCGCGTTGCAGCTTGAAGAAAGCGGCGCCGCTCGGGCCGGTCACGACGAGGACGACTGCGTCACCTTCGGTCAGCGGTGCAACCGCTCGCGCCAGTCTCCGTTCGACTACGCCAGCGCGCTCATTGGCTTGGTGAACTGCTGTCCCGACTCCAGTGACCAAACGGCGATGGCAACAAGAACCTGACCGGATCCCGCTGGGATGAAATGCCGTCTCCGGGTTTGAGCGTGGGCGCGCGTGTGGAGGATCGGGTCGCGGCAAGAGTTGAGATTGTCGGTTGTTGAACTCTCAGACGCTTTCGAATGGTGAACCAACCCGAAAGGATCGATTGTGCGCGCTTGGTAGCCGCACTCTTGCCGTCGCGCATCTCCGCCGAGCGCGCCGAACGCTTGGAACGACCAATCGCAGACAAGGCCCTCGTGTCTGCTGACGCTCGCAGCGGCAAGCAGCCGAGGAGGCTCAGCCGAATACGGCGCCCTCGAGCCGCCGTTATGCGAGTGATACCCCAGACGCGTTGTTCGGTACGCCTGTTGTTGGGCTGTGCGGCACCTCGGACGTTCGGCTCGACGCCGCATGGCCCCCACCGATGGGCGGGAACCATGCCTGGCGACGGGCGACGCGCGGCCTTTGCCTGCCGGGCGTGCCGGGTTAGCTGGGTTGGGGGACGATGCGGATGTACGGCTTGGGTTCTTTCCAGTCGCCGAAGATTTGCTTGGCCTCGTCGTTGGAGACGGACCCGGCGATGATCACGTCTTCGCCTTGCTTCCAGTTGACCGGTGTCGCGACGCGATGCTTCGCAGTCAGTTGGAGCGAGTCGATCACCCTCAGCACCTCGTCGAAGTTCCGGCCGGTGGTCATGGGGTAGACGAGGATCAGCTTGATCTTCTTGTCGGGCCCGATCACGAAGACGTTGCGTACGGTCTGGTTGTCTGCCGCGGTGCGATCCGCGGGATCGCCGCTCACGTCGGCGCCCAACATGCCGTAGAGCTTGGAGACTGCGAAGTCGGTGTCGCCGATCATCGGGTAGTTCGGCCGCGCGCCCTGGGTTTCTTCGATGTCGTTCGCCCAGCTCGCGTGCTTGTCCACCGGGTCGACGGACAGGCCGATCACCTTCACGTTCCGACGATCGAACTCGGGCTTGATCTTGGCCATGTAGCCGAGTTCGGTCGTGCAGATCGGGGTGAAGTCTTTCGGGTGCGAGAACAGCACTGCCCACGAGTCCCCGATCCAATCGTGAAAGTGGATCCTGCCCTCGGTCGTGTCGGCCTCGAAGTCCGGCGCCGTTGCGCCAATCTGCAGTCCCATCTCGATACCCCTTTCTGGTGATCGGTTTCTTGTCTCGCCGACCCTAACAGCATCGATAGATTCGATCAAGTGATACTTGATCGAATCTAGTGACGGTACTACCTTGTGGCAGTGGCCAGAAACGTCCAGGAGCCTGCCCCGCGCTATCACTCTCCGCTGCGGGCCCGGCAGGCCGCCCAGACACGCGAGGCGATCATCGGCGCGGCGATCAAGCTTTTCGCCGAACGGGGATGGGCGGCCACGACGCTGCCGATGATCGCCAGCGAGGCGGGAACCGCAGTCGACACGATCTATTCCACGTTTGGATCGAAGTCCGAGCTGTTGATCGCCGCTGTAGACGTCGCCATCGTCGGCGACGACGAAGCAGCTCCGATGGTCGATCGTCCCGACTTCGCGTTGCTCGGCAAAGGTCCCAGAAGTGAGCGTCTGCGGGCTGGCGTTCGCTTCACGCTGGGCGTGTATGAACGATCCGTACCGATACTCAAAGCGCTCCAAGAAGCCGCCGCAAGTGACACGGCCGCGCGCGCGCGACTGACCCAATACGACGACGACCGTCGCAACGTCACTGCCGCAGGCCTCGCACTCATCCTCGGCGACACACCACCCGACGAGACCGTCGACGCCATGTGGGCCCTCGTCAGCCCCGAAATCTTCACCTACCTCACCGAAGGAAGAAGCTGGCCAATCTCCCGGGCCGAAACCTGGTTCGTCCACATGTCGAGGTCCGCCATCGCCAAGCCCACCGGCGCATAACGGAAAGGCGCGCACAAGTCCCGGCCGCCACCGTCCGAGATCGGCGGTCGGTGGCCTTCGCAATGGTCCCCCTCCCGGCCGGGACATGGTGGCCGGTACCAGCCTGGACTTGCGCCGAGCTGTTCTCGGGAATCTCTCCGGGTGCAAAGCTGTAGGGGAACGGCGAAGATGTAGGCGTCAACGCTTCCGCGTGCCGTCGCTGCGGCCAGGTCGACCGCCTCCGCGCTTGACCTGACAGTCGACGACGCGATGGTTCTTCAGCACTCGAATCGGCTCGTCCGACGGCTAATGCCGTGCGACGTCGGCCGGGATTGTGAGGCGCGCGTGATTTTGACGGGCACAGACCCGGACATTCGTCTGGGAGGTGCGACGTGAGGGTGACAGCGTGCGTTGGGAGCCGCGAGACTTTGGTGATGGATCGAGTGCCTGAGACGCGCTATGCGCGCCGTGGTGATGTCCACCTCGCGTTCCAGGTGGTGGGTGACGGCCCGGTCGATCTGTTGATGGCGAGCAGCGGGCAGTATCCAGTCGATCTTCTTTGGGATGATCCGGCGGCAAGGCAGTTCCTCGGCCGTCTTGCGTCGTTCAGCCGTCTGGTGATTTTCGATGCTCGCGGGTGGGGAGCGTCGGACGGAAGCCGACGAGCGCCCACCGTCGAGGAGTGGTCCGACGACCTGGGTGTGGTGATGGACGCGGCGGGAATGGAACGCGCCGCGGCGTTCGGATCGTCGCCCGGCGGGTTCTTTTCGATGTACTTCGCGGCTGCGCATCCCGAGCGGGTCTCGGCGCTGGTGCTGATGAACACGTTCGCGTGCTACTTGCGTCACGAGGATTACCCGGCCGGTCTTCCGTCGGAACGGCTCGACGCTGCCACCAACGCGTACGTGAACGCGTACGGCACCGGCGGCACCCTCGAATGGTTCGCGCCGACCGCGGCCGCCGACCGTCGCTTCCGCGAATGGTGGGCACGCTGCGAGCGGCTGGCCAACGGGCCAGGCGACGCACGCGCACACTGGCACGATCTCGCGCGTCGGGATATCCGCCCGATCCTTCCCGCATTGCGGGTACCGACACTGGTCCTGCACCGCCGAGGTGATCGGTTCGTTCCCATTGACCATGGCCGGTATCTCGCCGCGAACATTCCCGACGCGACCTACCTCGAATGCGACGGCGATGACAATCTGTTCTTCGTCGGCGATACCGAGCCGATCCTCAACCAGATCGAAGTGTTCCTCACTGGGGTCCGAGGCAGCTACGTCGACGATCGTGTCCTGGCGACTGTCCTGTTTACCGACATCGTGAACTCGACCCAAGAAGCAGCGCGGCTCGGTGACCGACGCTGGCGCGACACCCTCGACCACTACGACGCGATCGTCGCACGCCAACTCGATCGGTACCGAGGACGTCAAATCAAAACCACTGGCGACGGCACCCTCGCCACGTTCGATGGTTCCGCCCGCGCGATTCGCTGCACGGTCGCGATCCGCGACGAAGTCCACTCGCTCGGACTCGAACTCCGTTCCGGCCTGCACGCCGGAGAGATCGAACTGCGCGGCGATGACGTCACCGGCATCGCCGTCGTGATCGGCCAACGCGTTTCTGCCGTGGCCAACGGCGGCGAAGTCCTCGTCTCATCGACAGTCAGGGACCTCGTCGCCGGAGCCGGCATCCAGTTCGACAACCGAGCCGAACATCCACTCAAAAGCGTCCCCGGAACCTGGCAGCTCTACGCCGTCGCCAACACCTGAACCGTCGCCACAAACACCTCGGCACAGGCGTCGCTGCGAGTCCCCCTACGTGCCCGTCGACCACGATCGACAACGACTCGGTGCCAGGAAGTCGGACAATGAGGCTCCTGGGGCGGGTCGAGATGATCGCCGTCGTGAGAACACGATCCAAGCGCGGAGATCGGGAAATATTGCGTATCCCCCGTTCGCGCAGGCCTGATCGCTGGAACCGGCCAACAGCTCGAGCCGAAATCCCCGACCGGCGCCATCGCGGCTCCGCCATAGTCGCAGGTCAGCGAACCGAACGGATGTTCGGTACCTACAGGACGCGATGATGGTCGGTGATGTCGCAGGAACGAAACATGCGTGCTGGCGCGGTCGACGGCGCGGTTGGGGTCGACCAGGACGTTGATGTGCGGGCGTTCTTGATCGATCGCGGCGTCTCGGAGTCCGAGGTCGCTGAGGCTGCGGTGCAAGGGACGCTGCCCCTGTTGGCTCTCGATGTGCTGATGTTTCCAGAGCGTGCCCGCTACGACGAGGCGACGTTGGTCGACATGGTCGGTGCCGATGCCGACTACGCGCGCGCGTTGTGGCGTGCGATGGGGTTTCCGATGGTGCCCGCGGGTGAGGTCGCGTTCTACGAAGACGACCTGGTGGCGTTACGGAGCGCGGCCGGTGAGGGCCTACCTGAGATATTCGCTGGGCCGGACCTGATGGGCGCGGCGATCGTGCACCAGACCCGGGTGATGAGCGCGGCGCTTGCCCGTATCGCGGAGCAATCGACCGACGACCTCGCCAACGTATTGCACACGCTCCGCGCCGAGGGTGCATCGGACGACGAGATCACGCGACTGATGATCTCGTCGTTTCGGATGGAGCAGTTCGAGCAGCTGTTGTGGTATCTGTTCCGTCGTCAGTGGCGCGCTGCCGCATGGCGGCGCCTCGCCCGTCCCGCACTGGCAACCGCGCCAGTCGCGGTGGGGTTCGTGGACCTGGTGCGCTTCGCAGCCATTACCGAACAAGTCGCTGACGAAGAACTGGAACAGCTCATCGTTCGGTTCGAGGAAGTCGCGCACAACGCGATCGCAGAAGGTGGAGGACGGGTTGTCAAGATGATCGGTGATGCCGTCATGTTCGTCGCTGACGATCCCGAAGACGCCGCTCGCATCGCCCTGCAACTCGTCGACGCCTACGCCAACGACCGACTGCTCCCACCAGCACGTGCCGGCCTTGCCCTCGGTCCGGTCCTCGCCCGAGACGGCGACTACTACGGACCCATCGTGAACCTCGCAGCCCGTATCGTCGATGTCGCACGACCCTCCCGTGTTGTCGTCTCCGATGAACTGCGCGACACACTCGCCGCATCGGAGCACTTCGCGTTCCACCGCCTCCCACCCAAGCGGCTCAAAGGCATCGGCCGCGTCAACCTCTGGGCGGTCCATCACCACACCACCCCGTCGTCGGCGACGCCCCGCTGAATCGTCCGGTCTCAGCCGTCGGTCGGATGCTCAGCCGGCCGATTCTCGCATTCGCAGGTCGTGGTTCAGTTTCAAAGGGACCCGAAACCTTGAATCAACCCGTTTCACCGATCGTCGAGACCGTCGACCCGGCTGTCTACGGATGCCTCAGCCTCTGAGCGAGACGGGCGATCAGCTGCACCCATTCGACCTTTCGACGTCCAACGGGTGGTCGTAATTGCGGCACACGCCATACGCCCGACGGAACGACACCTGCGAAGAGTCGATTCGCGCGGATCGCAGATGGATGCGTCACCAGATCACGTCGTCGTCGTTACCGCCGCGGTCGTCGTCGAGTCGCCCGAGAGCGATTTGCAGGTGGGGACGGGAAGTGTCGGTCCTCCGGTCGCGTCCGGAAGGACGACGGTGCCCGCGCAACCGAAATCGGTATAGGTCGTGTCGATGTTCACGGCACCCCCATCGGTGAAGTGCACGACGGTTTGCGCTTGGCGGACCAGGCCGCTGTCATCGATGGCAAGCTGCACCGTCGTCTGCTGATATCCCTGCTGTTGGAGTACCGCCAGCGCAGATGCGGCAGCGGACTGCTCGTCGGCAGTCATGTCGGGGCGGTGCACGAGTTGTGACTGGTCGATCGTCACCTCATATTCCGTGACGGGCGTGCCGTCGACGATGCCGGTCCCGATCTTCGACGCCGACGTAACCGCCTGGCTGGCAAGGTTGAGATAGCCGGTCGGGCTCGCGAGGCTCATCATCGCAACGCCACCCTCACGCGGACCCAGGGTCCCCTCGACCGAGCTCGCAAAGCCCGACAGCGGCGCGCCCGCTCCTAAGTTGGAGTGGGACGCGATCCCATAGTTCCCGCCGCCGACCTCCCACACGTGGTCACCGTCGACCCACGACGTAATCGCACCGAGGCCACCCACATCCGACGATGCAACCATCGCGAACGGGTCGTCGTTGATCGTCCCGTGCGCGGCCAACGTCAAGCCGTCGGACCGGCCAGCACCAAGCACGGTCGAGGTGGTCGGGGTGGTCTCGCTCATCACGGAGCTGGTCTCGAAACTGCCCGCCGCGATCGAAGCGCCGACCGCGGACTGCACCACACCCTTGGCACTCTTCGGCGCCGGAAGTGCGGTCGTGCGACGGGGCGCCGATCGATCGTTGCGGGTCTGCGTCGCGCGCACCGCAACCGGCACGGCCACCGCGGCGATACAGAGCACAACGACCGCACCCAGGCCAAGGCGCCGCGCGTCGGACCGGCTTCGCCGCACATCGCCGACGGTCGGCTCAACGACCGGAACGCGCTCGAACCGCGGGTCGGGCTTCCGGACACGATCGGCCACGGTGCGACCTCGCTTCGTTCACCGACACCGGTCCAGTGCCGCCACCAGCACGCTACTCCCAGGCGCGTCGCGACCTTGTTGGAACCGAACACGCGTCTGCGAGGCGATGAGTTACGGTTGTCGCGTTGGTGTGGGCGACGCCCTGCGTACGGCTGCGAGGATCAGCGGGTGGCCCGTTTCTACCGCTCGTCCGCCTGGTGTTCGACCTGCTGGTTCCGTCGTTTCTCGGACATGACATCTCCTGTCGGATAGTCGATGAATCCAGGAGACGAGAGAATTTCCACTTTGTGGTGTGCGAAGCCGGCGCGGTACACAGGGTTGACGTCGAGAACGTTGGGACGACCGTGCCCAGGTGCGATTCGGTCTGCTCACGAGTTGTCGGTGTCGGTGAAATCATCACCTGTGGGATTCAAGTGGCTGGGAGTAATTTGCTCTGTGGCTGCATTCAGGGTGTAGGTCGTCGGCGCGAAGCTGTCGAGGGGTCGGCCGTTGAGGCTGGCGTTCGTGAACTCGACATCCGCAAATTTGGGAACGAGCCCGCAGGACGGACTTCCAGTCGCCTGGCCGGTCCAACCGATCGGGCAGAACATCCCGTAAATCGCGGCATTCATTCGAGTCGGACAACTTTGCTTGGTTGAGCCGTGGACAGTGGTGACATCCCAGACTGTGGCTGTTGTGTTCTTCTTCTGGGACACGCTCGTGACGTTGATGCGATGGCCGGGCCGCACCGCGAACATTGGATAGGTTCCGGGAATGCCGCTGCAGCGCACAGCAGCTTCGGCTTCGTAGGTAGGCGGTGCCGTCGACGTACGACAGCCGACCGCGATTACCGCCTCGACGCTGTTGCCGCCCAGATCGGCCGTCGCGACTCCCAAACTGATCCCACCCGCGCCCGAGCGCGCGCAAGTCACTTTGGGGACGGTGAAGGACATGAACGCGGTGCCCGTCCCACCCGCGACATATCCGGCCAACGAATGCGTACTTGATCCCACAGCACCGACTGTTGCAGTCGTACCCCAAACGACCAACACCGCGGCGCAAAGCGCACTCATCCCTCGGATAAGAGGTCGAAGCCGAGGTGCCGCAACTCGCATGATGCCTCCCTCACAACGCCGACCCGTCGATCGGCCTGCCGTCCTTCGCTCCGTCCACCGATGTGATTGAGCAGGCGTCGTACCGCACTCACTACGCCATCGTCTAAACACACCTTCAGGAAACGGACGCCATACCACCGTTCGGGCGGACATCACACAGTCCTGAACATGAAGCGCCCCAATGGGACAAACACCCGTATCGCGAATATCAAGTACTAAACCAATGCTTCTCTACATATCCGGTCATCTTTCCGGACGAGGGAAGGCTGGCTGTACTTCCCACGCAGTCAATGTTGCGGCGGTCGCAGCCGACGAGCGCGTGATGATCGGCAACCGCGAAGACTCCGACATCATGCCCGAGCGATCCGAGTCGCGATCGAAGAACCACCACCGCGGCGAAGTGCAGCTCAAGCGATTACAACTCGCAGTCCGAAGCCGTCACGATCCTTCAGTCGTGGATCTGATTTTGTCACCTGATACGGCGGGCGGAAGGCTGTCGCAGGACGAGGTCGCGAGCCGGGCGCGAGGTCTCCTGAGGCGACGAGATCGCTCGTCGATGATCAGATTGGTGTTACGCGAGTCTGAACTCGCCCCGCGGTTCGGGACACTCGGTGATGTATCGCCGAAGTTGCGCGAAGCTTTCTAGCAGCGCACGGAACGTCAGGAGCTGTTGGACTCGATGCGCATCGGCCCACTCGAACGAGGCGTACTCGAAGGTCGCGCGATCCTGGAAGCGGATCGTGCCTTGAAGCTCAGGCTCGGGCAGACCGGCGACCTCGGCTGCAAACGTCGGGATGAGCTGGATCGCATCAAACCGCCGGTTGAAGATCGTCGACACATACTCGACCGCCCACAACGCGCACGCGTCCAGGCCGTACTCGCCGAGCCCGCGTCGCAGCAGATCGACCGTTGCCTCGCCGTCGTCGTGTATGGAGGTGCCCGGAATCTGCCAGAAACGATGCCTGCCGAAGAACGCATCGGCCTTGTCTTGTGACGCCTCAAGCACCAGATAGCGAGCACCGTCGACGGTCCGCGAGAACACCCACAATTCGGCCACGTTCGCGAGGATCTGCATTGCAGCAGCCTTGCAGCCATCACAGGGGGCGTGCGGTGCATATTGGCCTGACATGATCTCGCGGACTCGTGTTGGCCGTTTATCCTGACCGTGTCGCCCGATGCGATGAGTTGATCGACCTGCCGTCGCGTGAGCGCGACCGAAGGGTCAGCGGCAACCAGCAACGTTGGGGCGCCGCGGTGTTGTGCCCACGTCCATGCTTGAGACGTCAACAAGTCATCGATTCACGCCAGCGGCCGATCGCCCGCCACAAGATCGATCGCCGGGACTTTCAGGGCCGGGTCGAACTGTCCGACCGGGAGATCGACCGCGCCATGAAAGTCGGGCAGGCCGAGCACCGTCGTCAACGTCGCGCGCTCAGCAGCAGTGGACGAACTTGCCCACACCAACTCGTAGACAGTCGCCAACTCATGCAACCATTCACCATGGGCAGCGCAGACCCGGGCCGGCTCGTCGTCTTGGGGAAACAGCCAATGTTCAACAAAGCCGTCCGGGCAGTCGCCTTCGTACAGATTCAGCACGCCGTCGATGTCGACCACAGCAACGGGACCTGCACAAATGCCAGTCAACCAGTGCGGCGATCCGAACAACCATTCCCCGAACATCCGCGAATCGATACGCCTGTCTGCACTGCGTGGCGAGGTCGCTGACCACGCCGTGGTGCGCGAAAGGCTCCGCCACGTCTACTGGGTGGGTGGTGGGAGCGGCGCAGGCAAGTCGACCGTTGCTCGTCGATTGGCCGCCCAGCATGGCCTTTACCTGTACGGAACAGACGAAGTGATGGCGGATCATGGCCGCCGGATCATGCTCGAGGACAGCCCGTTCACGATGGCGTTTGCGGCGATGGATATCGACGAGCGATGGGTGAACCGCTCACCGGAACTGATGCTCGAGACGTTCCACTGGTTCCGGGGCGAGGGCTTCGGCTTGATCGTCGAGGATCTCCTCGCCCTACCCACGGAGCCTCCGGTGATCGCCGAGGGCTTCCGACTGCTCCCGCACCTCGTGAAACCTCTCCTCGCTTCACAAACTCATGCCGTGTGGCTCCTCCCGACGCCCGACCTTCGGAGGGTCGCGTTCGAAGGTCGGCGCCCGTCGGGAACCCCTTGGGCGTTCGTCGAGCAGACCACTGACCCGGACAGGGCGCTGCGCAATCTGCTGGAGCGCGACCGAATGTTCACCGACCGTCTCGTCGGCGAAGCGGAGCGGCTCGGACTGCACACGATCGACGTTGATGCGTCGATGACGACCGACGATGTCGCTGCGCAGGTCAACACCTGGTTCGGCCTGTAGGTAAGGTCGTCGTACATCGTTCGGTTCGCGAGATGACGCGGTCATAGCGGCCGCATCGATCGCTCGTCCGTCGTTGCTGACCGACCGTCAGGTCCGCGAGTCGGATGCCGGTACCCAATGTGTGGACGTCGTACGAACGACACAGCTTCCTCCCCGGTCACGACGACGATGACGACGAAATAGAAATGGTCCGGCCGCTCCAGCCGCAGATCGACTAGATGAGTTCGTGGAGCCGCGACGCGATGGCGGCGAGGTCATCGTCGCTGATGAAAACGCGGTGTAGCGAGATGGTGCACGCCTCGACCGGGCGGCGTCGATGGAATGGATGATCTCGGCGGCGACCCGTCTGTCTCGCTCAAGGCCGAGCTGCATCCACACCTCATGGGCGCGGTCGACACGCACGACGATCTCGAGGTGACGTGTGTACCACGTTGCCCAGGTGTCCGCGATCGACGGATTCGGCGGGCGCGTCGGTATTGGTTCCCATCCTGGCGACTTCGGTCGGTGAGGTCGTGGCATGCTCGACACCGGTGACAACGGACGAGAGTTCGGGCCCTCTAGAACGCTGTAGATGCCCCACGCCGCAGCCCAGTACATCTGCACAGTGATGCCAGAAGAAGAGAGGCTCAGTTCGAGGCACCGCCAGCACGCGAATCGCGTCGGCGCCCGACCGTCCGCTGATGATGGGTCTCCTGAACTCGACTCCGGCGCGCCTACTGCTGTCCTAAGTCGGGCGGATCGTCGTCGGCCGCTTGATCGTCGTCGGTCTCGGCGATGATCGCCCGCGCGGTCGCGAGGTCGCGTTCGAACACCACCACGCGACGCGCGACAACGCCCGCCTTGATTCCGCGGGATTCGAGCGCCGCGACGACCACCTTCGCCCCGAAACTCGTCGGCACGCTCGTGAGCGTTACGAGGTGCTCGTCGTTGCGATGTTCGTCGTCGCCATCGCCGACCTCAGCATGGCCGGCCTCGTCAATCGCGGCCTCGCCGAACGTTGTACCGCGGAACGGCGCTCCCGAAATGATCGGGCCCTGAAAAGTGCCGTCGTCCCGGTGGTGACGACGGAGAGCCATGGGTCCCGAGCGTACCGGCGATATAGGGGCTATGGACCGACCGACCTGTCGATCCAGAAGGCGTGAGCAAAGAGTCGATAACCGTCGCGTTCCTCGTCCGAGGGACCGACGGGACCAGCGCCGGCACGATGATCGGCACCTACGCCGTGTAGGCGAAGGAGCCGGGACTCCGAATCGAGGTCGGCATGATCAACGCGGTCAACCGCGGCAAGGCTTCCTCGCCCCGGCGGTCGAGGTGTTCGACCGCGGCGGCTTGTCGTCGGCGGTGTGGGTCCGCTTCGAGCACGAGCACTGATAGTCGGAGAGGACAACTGCCGTTCGCACTACTGCCCGCGGGAGTCGGCCGAACGCGGGCACGGGCCCTGGAGCGGCGTGCGAGCGACGACGCCGCAACAGGTCGCGTCGGTCTTCCGTAGAGCAGCACATACTCGTGTGGATGATCGAGCGCCCATTGTCCGATCGCGCGGCAGACAGCCTGCCAGCGAACGAAGGCGGTGCCCCGAGACGATGAGGCCTTTCGGCGACCTCGCCGAGCGCGTCGTACGCCTCGACGATCATCGCCGTGCGCAGACCATCGCGCGACGCGGAAAAGCGATACATCGCCGACGACGCCATGCCGAGCTCGCGGGCGACAGCCCGGAGCGACAAGGCGCGGGCGCCTACGTCGGCCAGCTGACGGCGGGCCTCGGTGGCGATGTCGGCGCTCACTGCGGCCCGGACCCGTTCACGGGCGTTGGGGGACGGTGCTCACCAGTCAGTTGTCGGACAAGGCGACCCGGGCCAGAGCTTCGATCGGGGCCGCGGCGCCTGGACCCTGGGCAGCTACTACGGTCCGGCTCCCGTTGGAGTAGGCGTTCACCACGGAGCGTCCGCCAGCGGTGAGGAAGAAGGCCCCGTTCCCGACGCCGGAGACCGGCTGCATCCCTGTCACCTTGTCGTCCGTGTGAGCGACCATCCCGGCGAAGACGGTCGCTGCTTGGGCCGCATAGATCGCGACCGCAGATATTCCACCGGCGCCGGTGTACCTGCAGAGGATCCCACCCCCTCCGATACCGGTGCGGATCGGCCCGGTGTCGGAGACCCCCAGCGCGGAATCAGCCTGCGCCATCGTCGGGCAGGTCGGGGCTCCCGCCACCACAGCCCCGGTAGTCGGGGCCGGCACGGTGGTCGAGGCCAGCACGGTGGTCGAGGCCGGCACGGTGGTCGCCGGTGGAGCGGTCGTGGGGCTGGCGGCATGACTGCTCCCCGACCCGCAGCCCGTGATCGCCAGGCCGACGATCGAGACGCCGAGCACCAAGGACGATCGACTCTTCATTTGCGACACCATAGGCCCGTGCGGGAGAAGCACCTCGACATGAGGCTCGCTTCCTTCGACATCGCGGCGCCGAAACTTCTCGACCGGTTCGTCAGCACGACCCGTGCCGTCAGTGTTTCGATCGTTCGAGACCCCTGTCGAGGGTCGACTATCACCATCGCGCCGCGACGCGACCCAGCGATCTCTGCGGCGGGCGCTGGAGCGCAACTCGTCGCGCGTTGACGCGCCCTCGTGCGCGCAGATCAACCGGAGGCGCGAGCGGCGATCTTCGGCGCTCAACCACGTCACGAGCCCGGCGCATTTCTCGGAGCGTCAGCTGCGTGCTATGTCACCGGTTACGAGCGGGTGCGGGGTTGAACGAGGGATGGAAGCGTCACCTCGCTGGCTGTGCGATCGTGCCGCGTGATCGCCGCCCCTTGGTGATCTTGACCGGGACCGTCGTCGGCTTGATCGGTATCGATGCGGTGGTGCTGGTGACGCTCAGCGAATAGGTGCCGGCCGGGAGCGTTTTCGACGTCGGGACCAGGGTATTGAACGTCTTCGCTCTCGAGCTGTAGGTCGCCTTGACGCTCGCACCGCCGCTGAACGACACCTGCAAATTCGCGGTCTCGGCGGTCACGTCGGGGATCCGCTTGCCGTTCGCGTCGACGAGCGCGAACGAGATCCGGATCGGCCGTCCGCGCGGGATGGACGCGTCTCCGGGCAGGTACATCCTGACCGCCGCCGCGACGCTGTACGCGCACGTCACCGCGGTCGAGTTCCCGGCCCCGTCATTACCGGTGAGTTGCACGCTCCCCATGCCGAGGCTTGCGGTGTTGACGTTGGCGGTCACCGATGCCGAGACCGGCCCGGAACCGGGCGCCGGATCAGAAACACCCGCGGTCACCGTCTGGCCCGACTGGTCCAACACGAAATGCGGTTGCGAGGCCGGGCAGGTAACCGTCGGGGCAACGCTGTCCAACATCACCGTGAGGGTCGTTGCCGGCGTCGACGTGTTGTTGGCAGCATCGGTAGCCGTGCACGCGATCACGGTGGAGCCCTGCGCCGAGATCGAGAACCCGCCCGATGCAGTCGGACTTGTCCCGACACCGACCGGAGCCGAAAGCGTGAGCGGCTGCGGGCCTGCACCGTTCAAGGCTGCCGTGCACGTGATCGAAGTGATGTTGCTGTTCCCCGTGGTCGTGTCGTTCGCGGTCACCGTCCCGGACACCGGACCGGTCTTGAACCAACCGTTCGTCCCGTCCGGCGTCCCACCATTCGGTGACGACAACGCGACCGACACGGTCGGCGCCTGGTTATCAACCACGACGGGTAGGACAGTCCACGAAATCACGATGGACCCGTTACCGCCCATCGCCATCGGCTGTGCGAAGGAGGGATCCGTAGAACTCTGAGCAACCCCACCACCGTTACTCGCAGCGGCGTAACCAGTACCGCTCGGGTCGATACTGCCCCCTGCACCGCCCGAGGCGCCGCCGCCGTAACCACCGCCGCCACCCGGGTACGCGGCGGCAGGAAAGCTGGGACTCCAGCCCGTATTGCCGCAGTTGGTCCGGTCGCAGCCGCGGAGACCGTTGGGGCCGCCGCCGCCTGGGCTGCTGTCTTCGGCGCCGTCGCCGCTGCCATCTGCGTTAGTACCAGCGTCGCCCCCGCGAGGGCCGCCGCCACCACCGCCGGCGATTATCCGGTGACTTGTCGTCGGGTCAATGGCGCTGCCGCCGCCACCACCGCCCTCCCAATCGCCGCTAGACGGGGGGGTGATCAACGTGGACAAGCCACCGCCGCCGATGAACAGACTCAGCACCGAAAGTCCGGTGGCATCAAGCGACGTCGCGACTCGCGCGCCGCTACCGCCCGTTCCGCCGGTTCCGCCCGCGCCGCCCGCACCGACGACCACGACACTTACCGACGAAACGCCCGCCGGGACAGCAAACGTGTCCGAACCGACCGTCGTATACGTGCACGAATCCGTGCCGTTGAACGCACCGGTCGCACCGCATGGATTCGAGGCCCCGGCCGGCGATACCGACCCGGCGGCCCCACCCAAACCCGCGAGCATGGCTACCACAACCAGAATTGACAAACGACGCATCGACGCCCCCACCCGTTTGACACAACTCGCCGCCACCCACCCGTACCGGACGAAACAGCACGATACTTGTACCTAGGACCCGAATCCACCTCTCAATCCGGAACATCAGGAACTGTGAGGTCGCCCACGAACAATCTGACAGCCCTCACCAGCCGGTCGAGCTGATCGACTCGCCAGCCCGGCGGCGTCACGTTCGGCGACAAGGTCGCCGTTGTCGGCCTGCTGCCTAGGTGGCTGGTGTCGAACGGAGTGACTTCGACAGCGGTGGCGGTGGGTTGAGCGGTAAGGGGCTCCTCGCTCTGGGCGGGTTGTGGTCGGCTGGGTCCGATTGGGTCGATGGTGTCGGCGGTAATCGGTGCGTGGCGGGGTTTGCGGCGTTGTCGGGTGATGGGGTCACCCGGTGACCGTCCATCCGGTGGGTGTGGAGTGCAGGCCGAGGATGGCGAGGCGGGCGAGGTTGGTTGCGGCGGCGAGGAGGTTGAAGTCGGCGTCGACTTTGGGT
>Ga0182024_10010881_pt1 | contig 18423 bp, 17 predicted proteins | sample P32metaG_FD_120480 | JGI IMG/M metagenome (GOLD analysis project Ga0182024, IMG submission 120480) | Permafrost microbial communities from Stordalen Mire, Sweden - P3-2 metaG (Illumina Assembly) | ecosystem: Environmental > Terrestrial > Soil > Wetlands > Permafrost | place: Sweden: Stordalen... | reverse complement strand
TTCGGAGGAGAACTCGGCCACGTTCTGATTCCCTACCAAACCATCGCCGGCATCGAAGGCCTCAAGCCCAAATGTAACTGCGGCCGTATCGGCGACCTGGAGTCGCTCTGCTCGCTCACCGCCATCGCCCTAACGCTGCTGCCCTACTTCCTCCCTCGCTATCCGGATCACGAGCTCTCTAGACTCGAATCGAACAAGGCCGCAAAGCTTGTGCGCGGGATGGCCGAGAAGGGAGATTCCCTTTGCCGCGATATCTTTCGCGTGCAGGCTCACGCGCTCGGCTTGTTCTTCGACGAGATGGTGAACACCTTCGATCCCGATGTATTGATTATCGGCGGCGGCGCTCTGGAGACCGGCACGGACTTTCAGCGTTGGTTTATCGCGGAAACTCGTCGCGGCATGCCGCGCCAGCGAGCGGAGCAGGCGGGAATTCCCATTCATGTCATGCCCAACGGCGATACCGCCGGGGCGCGCGGCGCGGCTATCGAAGCCCTGAAATTCATGCGCCGATTGCACTGAAGACTGCATTGAGGTTGGATCACCGGGGCTGCGATCGGATCAGGGTGCACTCACGAAAATTTCCTCCAATCGGCGCCGCTCAGATCCGGCCTGGAGGAAGTTGTCTCGCCTGTTGTCGGTCATTATCGGCCAACCTCCTCGAAATGCGTGTCTCGGGAGTTCGACTGACCGCTTCTCCATGTTGCCGACATTACGTCGCGACAGACGCTCGCAAGCGCGCTTATCATTCCCGATCCGCCATTCAACAACCCCTTAGGATAATCCACGATGCTTGACCGCGATCTGAGTCACTTGCGCTTCGGCGAGCATTTCGGGCAGACGGGGATCGGGCGCTTAATCGGCCAGGTTTCGATCTTTGAGTAAACACTCCATGTTCTTTTAAGGGCGCGAGGTTTAATACCACAACGGCAAGGGTACGACAACCGGACATTTCTACTTTACCTTGAAGGTCCACGTTTCGGCCCTAGACCCCAAGGTCAAGATCGAGTATGCTGGACCGCGTGCCTGCGCTGCGACCTTTCGTCCTCCCGATAGGTTCGTTGAGAGTCCCGGCGCGCGCGGAAACGCGTGGTTCCCTGGAGTCGCTTGTGCTCTCACTTGTAGTGCCGACCTACAATGAAGCCGCGAACATCGATTCCTTCCTCCAGCGGATCCGAAGCATGCTTGAACCCGAGTTGGGCAGCCGCTACGAAGTGATCGTCTTGGATGACAACAGCCCCGACGAGACGTGGAAAGTGGCGGCGGGTGTCCAAGCCGGCTACCCGCAGCTTGTCGTCTTGCGCCGCGAACAGGAGAGAGGGCTATCGAGTGCGGTTATAAGGGGATGGCAAGCCGCCGGCGGCGACATTCTCGCGACCATCAATGCGGATTTCCAACACCCGCCGGAATTGTTGCCGAAGATGCTGGAACTGGTCCGGGAGGCGGATCTGGTGATTGCGACCCGACTGGCCGCGACGGGCTCGTTCGGCGAGATCCCCTGGCGGCGTCAACTCCTGTCAAGAGGGGCAAGAAGAGCCGGCGAATTCTTCGTGCCACAGATATTCAGCCGCGTCTCCGACCCGTTGAGCGGATACTATGTGCTGCGACGAGAAGCAATTGAAGGTATCGAGCTGCGACCGACCGGCTTCAAGACGCTGATCGAAATACTCGCGCGCGGGCGGGTTAATACCATTGCGGAATGCGGGTACTCGATGCAAAAGCGGCGACACGGACACAGCAACGCAAGGTTGCGGCATTGGATGGAGTATCTAATACAACTCAATCGCCTCCGCGCGCATGCCGGGGAGCGTAAATCCTAGTGGCCCTCTTTCTGCTTGTTCTCTGTGGTCTCGCGACGCTTGGGATCAGTGTCTGGCTTGCTCTTCAGCTTCGAGATCGAGAGCCGTCTCTGCGCTGGTTATGCGCGGCCATACCAGTTCTTTCGTGCCTCTTCGCGATCGAGTTGCTAGGGGGAATCCTCAGGGCGCCGACCTTGATCTGGAACGAAATCCGCCTCTCGCGATCTCTGGCTCTGCTCGAGGGTTTCCATCTCTATCCTGGCGAGCACGAGCTTGGCCCGATTATCGGAACGCTACACCCACCCATCAGCCACTATCTCTTCTTTCCGGCCGCTGAGATCCACGATCCGACCACGTCCATTGTTGCGGGATCGCTACTAGCCTGTGTGGTCGTGTTTTCCGCATTGGGATTCGCGCTGGTCCGGTCCGCTCCGCTTGTCAGCGGGCGTTGGGCGATCGCGGCATTGAGTTTCCTGTTCTGCGGGTTCCTGATCATCCAGAGCGAAGGCACTTTTAACACCGCATTTAACATCCACACGGACGCCGCCGCGCTTGCGTTTGCGACGATAGCCTGCGCTTTCGTCAGCAGCCGCAACCGAATGACGACGGTCGCTTCCGTGTGGATGTCGGCCGCGGCATGCGTGCTGGCCATCGCCAGCAAACAGACGATCGCCCCTGTTGCTCTCGCTGTTTCCCTGTACATTGCCATTACGGAAGGCGGAAAACGATTCGCGCTGTTCTTGCTGGCGAGCGCCGTAACAGGGGGCTCACTACTCGCGTTCCTGCTATCTGTTCTTCCCGCGCGAGCTTTTCTCTTCAACACGCTCATACTCGCCACGCACAGGCCCCTCAAACCTGGATATACGGAGATTCTTGCGAGTGCTTATCGCGTGGATCGATTGGAAGCGCTGCCGGCGCTCTTACCGCTCCTGTTTCTTGGGATTTGTTCTTGGACGGGGTCGCGGCCGAGGTGCGAGATCCGTCAGTTCTTCGCCGCAAACCGCTGGATCGTGTATCTGATGGCCAGTGCCGCCTTGGTTCCGGTGTCGCTGAAGGCAATTATGACCGTTGGCTCGGATGTCAACCATCTTGGCTTTGTTCTCTACTTCCTGTTTGTCGCGGCGGGGCTTGCAATCCAACAGTATTTCACTGATGCTAATCCAGCGGCGCGGTTGAGTTCCCGGCTATTTCTCACAGCTGGGATACTCGTCAGTGTAGCGCCCGGCATGGTCCTCACCGTGCATGCGAGCCTTCGCAATCTTAGGGAAAACGCTTCTCAGACCGCCCATACTTACAACTTGCGCCACCCTGGAGTGGCCTACTTTCCCTGCAATCCCATGACGTCTCTTCTCAAGGACGGAAAACTGTACGATCTTGATATTGCGCTCTATGATCGCGAGATTGCCGGGTATCCTCTGACGCCCCAGCAGCTTCAGTCCGGACTGCCGTACAGCTTGACTCGGGTCGCACTGCCGCCCGGTGAACATATTCAATCGAAGGCGCTTCAGGGACTCTTTGCGGGTTTTGTTCGGATCGCCGATCCGGAATTGCCGGGGTGGATTGTCTACAGTCGGGCCCCGTGAGGCTTCGTATAACGGTGTTCTTAAGGCAAGAAGAGAGCGTAGCCATCCGATGACCTTAGTCTGGCCCTTCGCGGGTCCGTTCTAGTCGAACCGCCAGATGTTAAACATTATCGGTCGGCGTTCAAGGAAGCGTTGTGACCACTCATCTCAAATGCGGAGCTCCGCACCAACACGGCTAATTGTCGCAACTGCCATTGTTTGTCGAAAATAGCTACTGTTACTTGCCGATCATCAGAATTGTGAATGAACCTGGCACCGGTGTACCCTGCCCCCCGCGGCCGCCGCCAGATGGGGGCGGCGGTGCCGGGCCACGCTCCTGCGACATCGTGAAGAGGTGACCCGTCTTGCTGTCGAACGTCACCGTTCGGGCGCCATTCATCGTTTGAAGGTTCTGCTCGACCTCAAAGCTCGTCGGGCTCTTTTCCTTGACTACAGTCATCGTGCCATTGCCATGCGTGCTGAAGGCTTCCATCGTTGAAGGGTTGAACGCCGCGCCGTCGGAGCCACCCGCCAACGGCAGGCTCGCCAGGATTTTGCCGTCCGTGGCACTCAGAATCACCATCATCGGCTGTGCGGGCTGCGCCGGCGGGTTGCCAGATCGGCCGCACGCCGCGAAGAGCACTTGGTTCTTCACATCCAACGCGAGACCGTTACATCCGCCCTTATCGACGAACGAATAGTGCCCGATCGCCTTCATCGTCTTGACGTCAACGGCCGTCACGCTGCCCACCGCATCCTGCATGACGACGTAGAGCATGCCCTTGCCGTCGGCCACGCCCTGCTCCGGCACGCCACCCAGATCGATCGTGCCGAGCACGGTGCCGTCCCTCGAATCGATGACGGTAGCGTCTTTGGTCGGGTGACTGAAGACGTAGACCCTTTGGTTGAAGTCATCGAAGAGGATGCCATCCGGCCGTGCGGCGCCCACGTCAATGCTCTTGATCAGGGTCACCGTCTTGGTGTCGAACATCGACACTTTCGGATGATCGCTGGTGAAGCCGTGGCCGGACTTCGGATCGACGGCGGTGCCATTCCCTCCGACGCCCGAAATCTCACCGGCCAGCTCAAGCGTGTCGAGATTGAAGATCGTCAACCTCGCCTGGACCGCGGGCACCGCCGGTATCGCGTCCGTGGCCGCAACCGCGCGCGTCGCGCCGCGCGGAATATACAGCCGTCGTCCAGCGGCGTCAGCGTAGATGTAGTCCCAGCCGCCTTCTCCACCGACCCTAGCCGTCTTGAGCACTTTGTACGGGGCGGTCTGCTGAGCAGACCCAGTTGGCGCGAACGTCGCGATTGCCACTGCAGTTACCAACCAAAATTGTCGCATTCGAGTTCTCCGGAACCTAGTATATTCCAGGCGAGGTTCATCACCGCCTTCGCCGGATTGAATCTCCTGAATTCTCGGTGAAAATACGGCTCGGCGAAGGGTACGGCTCGGGCGCATAATTGCGAAACAGCCTTGAAGCTAGGTCAGGAAAAGGCTCAGAGCCTGGGTAACGCGACCTGAAAAGTCCCTGATGTGGCACATTATCGGCGCTCGAACGATCAAGGCTTCCTAAGATTCCTAACCGGGATTTTCAACGATCCGACAGCTTCGTGCGGGACTACCAGACTGGTCGAAAGCCCATACAGGGCGATCCGATCGTCCGGACGCACACCGCTCAGGAATTTTTCGAGCCGCGCTTTGGCGAATGCGGAATCTTCAAAGCGAGTATTCAAACGGTCGAACAGAACCACCGTGACGCTGTGGGATCCTTCTGTTCTTTCGTCTGGCCCGCATTTGTCGAAGCCCGGAGCGAGGCAAGGCCAAGGGGCGGCTAAACTGTTGGATGTGACATTGTGTACCGTCCGGTTCTCGCTCAGCCTCGCATTTGCAGTAGCCGCGGCTCAACCAGTCCCGCCTGATTCGGCCCTCAACGGCGTTCGTTTGGACGAATGGCTCCGCGAGAAAGACGATGCCCATATAAGATGGTCTCTCCAAGTTCGACCGCCCTACCTGACCGAGCGTCAACACCTCGAGACACAAGTCATCGGAATCATTGACGGAGATGAGTTTCGGCAGAATCCCGATCTCGACCACATGGTTTTTCTATTCCAATTCCGGGATGCTGGCGGACATGTTTTTCGTGGTTTCGATCCAATAAGACGACCTCGCGACGCAGATTCCGCCTCAGTGAAGGAGCTCAGGGTTTTTGAGAGGGCCTGCATTGCTCCCGGCGACTACGACATCGCTGGAGCCCTGTATGACCCGGTTTCAAAAAATCATAGTGTCCGAAGAATCCATTATCGAGCTGAAGGAATTGCGCATGATCCGTTCCCCGGCATATGGAGTGCGGCTCCCAGCGTCGCAATTAATCGCACCGAATGCGATGGAATGAATCCGGTAATTCCGTTGCGCACCAAGGGCGCGGTCCGTTTTGATCTGGTGGCGAACCAGCCAATTGATCTGCCTGATAAAATTACGCCGCGGCTGTGGCTTTTATCGGAACTTGCCGCTCAGAATGGGTCGACTGCTGTAACCGTCCTCAATTTGCCGAAGCGAATAGTGCGAACCCAAAGCCTTGCCGGGACGCTTAACGAGAAGAAGCTCTGGGCGGGGTTCCCGCGGATTCAAAGGCTCATCATAGATGCGCCGTTGCTCGAAATGGACAAGGCTATTGGCGAATTCTTCGTCGCTCAGATCGGCAATTTGCGGAACGCTCGCGTCGGGGAAGGGAAGCACGTTGTTGTCATTCTCAGTGACCCGGTAAAGCTCGCCAAGGGCGAGGATCCGCGTCCGATCGACGTACAGGCTTCGCCGCAACTGTTCGTGTTCTATATTCGCTGTGATCACATGACTCCTTCTGCCTCTTTTCCCCCACCTTCTTTCCCGAGTACCATCCCTGCGGCTACCTCCTTCCCAAAGCCACCCGTGATGCGTTCTTGGACGCCTCTGTCGCGATTTCTCAGCAACGCTGATAGCTTGGAAACCACTCTGAAGCCACTCCATCCGAAGGTGTTCGATGTGACGACGCCGATCGAATTCCGGCACGCGCTAGCGGAGATTGTCCGAGAAATCTCGGACCAATAGGACGGGTCGAAAAACTACCCGATCCGCGCCCGACGCGCCGCCAGTGGCGCTTCTGACCGTGCCGGCTCGCGGTCGATACCCAGCCTGCGCGCTTGATCTTGGGAACGCCGCTCTATAAAGGCCGGAGCGAAAATAAACACCGCGATCACCAAGAAGCTCACTGAGAGAGTGACTGCGCTAAAGCAGACACCTGGGAAAGTCGATGAGGTCGTTTAGGACCAGGATCAGGGAATGAGCGGCGGTATGGGGTGGAAGCGTTTGAAGGCAAGTCGGCGAGCGAGGGAATCGTAGGGCGTATGAAATTCATTCACTGTGCGGATATCTTCTCTAACTGCTCCATCACTTCATGTCGCGTTCCCATACTTTGGATTGAGTAGTTTGCAGCGCAAAAGACGGTAGATACCGCCGCTCGCGCAAAGAACTACCAGCCATCGGGTATGGAGTTAGCGGGATGCGCGCATTAGAATCAATGGTGCGGGGAATTGATCATGAAATTTGGAGTGGCATTCGGACTGGCCTTCGTTTTGGCGGCTCTGCGTGGCGACGATTCGCCAGACCTGAAGCTACTCGACCTCAACGTCGTCGCCCTCGACGGTCATGAGCAGCCGGTGAACGATTTGACGATCGACGATTTTCAGGTGACCGATGCCGGCAAGCCGCAGAAAATCCTATTTTTCCGTCATCGGGACAGCGCTTTGAGGAAGGCTCCCAAACTGGCCCCGAATGAAGTTTCCAATCGGGGAACGGAGTCGGTCCCCTACGCCACCGTCATTCTCTTCGACCTGATGAACGAGAGCTTCGGATCGCGCGGAAACGCGGCGTACGAAATTATTAAAACGCTCGAAAATTTGGATAAGTCCGACTATCTATACCTCTATATCGTGACCATCGAGGGCCGGTTATTCGCGGTCCACGGGTTGCCGAACGGAGAGGAAGGCCCGGACGCAGCGCACTGGACGAAACTGATCAAACCGCAACTCGACAATGTGCTGAAAACCGTTCTGCGCAACCGGCCGGTCGAAGTTGATGTCGCCATCCGGACTCAGTTGACCTTCGCCGCGCTGGACCAGATGGGTTTAGAGCTATCGAGGGTCCCCGGCCGCAAGAACGTGGTCTGGGTGACCGACGGGGTTCCCATCGGCCTCGGCCCCAACCGGTCCGATACCGGGGAATCTGTCGACTTCACCCCTCAATTGCGGCGGTTGAGCCAGGCGCTGGAGCGGTCAGGAGTCGCGATCTATCCGGTGCGGCAGGTGATGCCCGGCAGCCCGGATCGCATCGGTGCAACCTCCGGCGGAGCAGGCGCCACCGGCGGCGCTGGCACGGGCATGCTAAGCATAGAGACTCTGAATGAGTTTGCCGATGTCACCGGAGGCAGGCCGAACTTGACCAAGGACATCGGTCGCGCGCTGAAACTGGCCATGAACGACGTCCGTGTCAGCTACCAGGTCGGCTACTACGCGCCGGAGCACAACTGGGACAATAAGTTTCACAAGGTCCGCGTCACCTGCAAACGGAAAGGGGTGCATATCCAGGCCAAAACCGGCTATTATGCCTGGGCGGTTCAGCCAGGCGAAGGTTCCGAGCAAGCGATTCGAGCGGTAGCCGGGACGCAGTTCGACGCCGCCGAGATCGGGCTATCAGGGAGCCTTACTGTCGACCCAAAAGACAAGCGTTCGATGCAGCTGAACCTGCGCATCGACGCCCACGACGTCGCTTTCGGCCAGCAAGGAGACCATTCCGACGCACAACTAAGAATCGCGGTCGTGGGTTATCTGAGAGGAGGGATGGTGGAGGGCTCGCCTGTCATCCCCTTCGACGTGCATTACTCGGCCGAGGAGCGCGAGAAGGCTCGCAGCGAAGGAATCGTTTTCTCGCGCAGCGTCCCGGTTTCCGATCAGGTAGGCCGCTTGCGTTTGATCGTTTTCGACCGCGGCTCCAACGCCATTGGATCGCTCACTTTCCCGTTGAATGCACCGGCTCCATAGACCTTCCGAGGCAATGAATGAACTGGCAGAGTCCGCCAAAAATGCAAAGATGTACGAGAGGATAGTCACGATTCCTATTGTGACGCGGGCATACGTAGGCCGGCTGGACTGTGAATGAATTGGGCCAGCGCACCAACGATTACGTGGCCGGCATTTATACGTTTGGATCCATCCTGGGCACGGAGGAGCTGATCTTCATTCCCTTATACAATGCGTTCAACCCCAGCGAGCCGGCCAGTCCCGCCCGTCTGACGCTGGCCGCCGGAGCGACTGCAATCGCATTGGCCGTGGGATCTGGGGGGACCTGCAACGGTTCGTAGCGGCAAACGGTTCCTTGAACGTGTTCACCCCCGGCAATTAGGCTGACGGCGCCACTCCCGTTACCATCGTGACGAACGCGAATCGTCGCGGGCGTCGCCAGCCTTCTGGCAGCCGCCAGTCACACGGCGTTGACCACGGTGTCGACCGCGGCGGTCCGCAGGTGCTCTGAGGGGAACGATCCGCATCCGGCTTGTCCCGGCGCAGATCCCGATTGATTTACCGAGGGGGAGCCGTAAGAACGTCATCGGGGACAGGATTTGGCTCCCCAAGCGCAACCCTCTTCATAACTAAAAACAGAGAATTTTAGAGAATTTCCGGTCTGGCGAGATTCTGAGACGTCGCCGAGCGAGCCTCGCGGTGGTAGCTGGTCTGAACGCGCAGCTTGTCCGACTTCGGCACCACGAATCGCGATAGAGTTACGTGCAGAGGTTTCTACGTATGGCCCGTCCGATTGCATTGATCACCGGCGCTTCCAGTGGTATCGGCGCCGACTTGGCGCGCGAAGCTGCAAAAGATGGTTATGACGTCGTTCTTTCGGCCAGGCGAGTGGAGCCAATGCAAGCGCTCGCGCGCGAACTGGAAACGTACACCGCATCGGCGACAATCCTCGCCGCCGATTTGTGCAGGCCGGAAGGGCCCGCGGGCTTGGTGCGCGAAGTCGAGCAGCGCAACCTTAAGATCGATCTGCTGATTAACAACGCCGGGCTTGGCGCAAATGGTCTATTCGCGGAATCCGACATCACACGGATCGGCGAGATGCTGCAGGTCAACATCGTCGCTCTGACTGAGCTGACCCGGCTCATTCTTCCGGCAATGGTTTCGCGAAAACGCGGGCGAGTGATGCTGCTGGCATCAACGGCGTCGTTTCAGCCGGGTCCGCGGATGGCGGTATATTGCGCCAGTAAGGCCTACGTGCTCAGCTTCGGCGAAGCGATCGCTTACGAGTTGCGTAATTCGGGCGTGACTGTCACTACCGTCTGTCCGGGTGCGACGGCCACCGAATTTTCCCGCGTCGCCGGGACCGAAAACATTGGACTGCATCGCGGCGCAATGAGTTCGGTAATGAGTTCAGCGGAGGTCGCACGCATCGGTTATCAGGGGACCAAGGCCGGACGCCGCGTGGTGATTACCGGCTTCATGAACCGGATCATGGCATCGGCCGCCCGCGTCTCGCCGCACGCCATGGTTCTGCCCATCGCGAACTCGATGATGTCGACCCGCTAATGCCGCCTCTCAGAGTTCGGGCTGGTTGAGTTCCTGTCTGCACGAGTTCTTCCCTCGTGCGTCGAAGACCCTGACCGAAGCGGTCTGTAAACAGTTTCTTCATGGGAACAGAGATCCGATGGGAACTCACATTTTACCAGCGATGATGATATCCAGCTTCGCCAACTGCTCTCTGGTGGGCGTTTCGATGCCGCTCTCTTTGGCCAGCCGTGTGAGGAACTCTTCGTAGCGTTCTCCGGTATCGTGCCGCACGATGGATCGAAGCGCCGCATTCGCTTCCAGCGTGGTCGCGTCCACACCGATCGTCGTCCCCCTCAGCAGCTTCTTTTCGGCCAGCGCCGCCAGCACTGGAACACTGACTGATGCGTCTCCACATCCATCAACCGCCTGGTCCGCGAGATGGTCGAGTGGTCCGGCACGCGTTCATCCAGCGCGATCCGCACGAACGACCGGATCGACAAGCTGTCGCTGGCCCAACCGCGCGACCCTTCAAATGGAAATACTCCGACGTCCGAAGGAGAATACTCCCATGCTAACGAACTCGCTGCGACGGGCACTAGTACTCGGTTCGCAATCAATGCTTGGAAGCCAGGTAGCGTTTTTTCTCCGAGCCGTAGCGCCACCGCCAGAGGGACGCAGCGAGTACGAGTGCAAAGCAGAACTCGGCTAATATTTTCTCGCCGTCCAACAGATCGGGTGGTTGTCCTTTCAAATTCTGGTCGATGACCGCCCCGTGGAGAAACATGGACGCGGCGGCGAAATAAGCTGTATAGTGCAGCCGTTTCCAGGCCACGTGCCCCAGTCTCCGCCGCAGAAGCGAGGTCACGACCACCGTCGTGAAACCGTAAAGCGTCAAGGCTCCGATCAAGTTGTAGGCGCGCTGCCCCGGGGAATGGAACGGCCAAAGGACATCGAGCAGCCTGAAGCCTGCAGTCCTTGAGCAGAGCAGAATAGCAGGATGCAGCAGCGCTACGGAAAGGGCCAGGTAAGCGTTCCAATTGTGAATCCGGTAGAGCGGAACGCGAAGTTTCCGGTGCGGCCACTGCTTGATCGTATTGTAGTTCACCGAAACGAGCAGACCCATCAATATGTTCAAAGTGAAGAGCACCATGGCTGCGAGTCCGACAGTGCTGGAGATATCGACGGCCGAGACGCTATCGAGCATTGCCGCTGCGGTGGGATCCGATCTTCCGAATGCGATACAGCATGGATTTTGAGTCCGATCAGCGCAATGATACTATGCTGGCGACGGAGGCTGCGGCTGCGCCGGAACTCCGCATGTCACGCGCAAACCCGCGTTCACTAAAAAAACCGTAACGATTTCACGCTGACATTTTTGCCGGAGCTGCAGCCGAATTTCAATCGGGACAACCTGCCTCCGGAAATATTGAATCGTCCTTCCATTTTCGAGGCGCTAAAAAGCCAACTCGTTTTGAAGTTGGAAGCGCAGAAGGGGCCGGTGGATGATTACGTGGTCGATAGCGTGGTAAAGTCGGAGGGGAATTGAGGGGCGTGGCTGCACTTTTATTGCACGTCTCCTACGTTCATCGATGTTCAACTCCAGGTCCCGCCGCCCGCTCGATCATGGAGCCAAACCAATGTAACAATTCGTATGCCGAACCAGGCAAGCCGTGGCCCGAAAAGGTGAGCCGGTGACTATCCTTAGAGGGGAGGCCAGCCCTGCCCGGTGCGGAGTACACTTGGGTTGCGAATATCGATGAAGATCGAAAACGGTGCGTTTTGCCAACGGTTGGTGATCTGTTCGATTTCACCGGCGTCCCTGAGAGCGTATAGCGTCCGCGGGTGAATACCGAGCCGGATCGCATGAACCGCACGCAGCATTCCTCCGTGTTTGGTGTGCTTTCACGAGTCCTGTTTCAGCGCCGGGCATTGGATAGACTTCACGGATATTAACGGTATCCGAGGAGTGTATCCACCCCCATGCTTACCGTGATCCGATTCGATGTAACACTTGATCCGTTCCTAGCTCTGCGATCCGACCATTGCCAGCCGACCACTCAAAAAAGCGGAAGTCTGTCTATCGTCGGCCCTAAGGGAAGTGATCAATATCCGACCAACAATCTGTTGGCTGGCGAGCGGCATATTCGCACGGCCATTGGCCGCGACTACGCCGACGTACCCCCGACGCGTGGCGTGTTCAAGGGCAGGGCTTCGAGTGAGTTGAAAGTCTCGGTTCGCGTCGCGCCATCCGATGCCCCGCCGCCTCCCGAGGCGGAGATGAATGCTCCTCCACAGTGGGAACCTGTTCCCGAAGTGGAGCAGATCGACGTGCAGGAACAACAACAGCAGCAGTAAGCTGGAAGCATGGTCGCCAGCCCGCCGCTTCGTAAAGGACTCCCACTGATCGGAGTGCTGCCGCAATTTCGCAGAAATCCTCCGGAGTTTTTGCGAAGTATCGCGCAGTCTCATGGCGATCTGGTGCATTTTCGCTTAGGCCCGCAGGCTGTCTATCTGGTCAGCAATCCCGACTGGATCAAAGACATTCTGGTCACCCACCAAACGAATTTCACCAAGAGCCGTTTTCTTGAACGCGCGAAGGTTCTGCTCGGGGAAGGTCTGCTCACCAGTGAAGGCGAGTTTCATCGCCGCCAGCGGCGTTTGGTGCAGCCCGCGTTTCATCGCGACCGCCTGATCGGCTATGCGTCCGCGATGGTCGAATGCACCGCTCATACGCGTGAACTCTGGACCGATGGTGCCGAGCTTGATATCTCGCGTGAGATGATGCGGCTCACGCTCGCCGTGGTCGCGAAAACGCTCTTCAGCGCCGACGTGACCTCCGAGGCCGACGACATCGGCGCGGCTCTGACGCAGGTCATGATCCTGTTCGATATGGTGCTGATGCCATTTTCCGAATGGATCGAAAAGCTGCCTCTCCCTTCGGTCCGCCGGTTTGAGAAAGCACGCGATTTTCTCGACAAGCTGATCTACGGAATCATCGCCGAGCGCCGCGCCAGTAAAGAGGATAAGGGCGACCTCCTGTCAATGCTACTCCTTGCTCAAGATGAAGACGGCCAATGTGGCATGACTGACAAACAGATTCGCGACGAGGCTCTCACACTGTTTCTCGCCGGTCACGAGACCACTGCCAACGCGCTGATGTGGACCTGGTATCTGCTCTCGGAAAATCCCATCGCGGCGGCGAAGTTTTATGACGAGGTCGATCGCGTGCTCCAGGGGCGCCTGCCTGCCTTCGACGATCTTCCGCAGCTCAAATACACCGAAAGCGTGTTCGCCGAAGGCATGCGTCTCTATCCCCCGGCGTGGGTCGTCGGGCGCCGCGTCAAAACGGAATACGCCATCGGCGACTACACCGTCCCGATGCGCGCGATATTAATGATGAGTCCCTGGGTGGTGCATCGCGACCCTCGCTGGTTCCCCGAGCCCGACCGCTTCAACCCCGACCGCTGGCTCGATCCCGACGATCGCCCGAAATTTTCTTATTTCCCTTTCGGTGGAGGCACCCGCGTCTGCATCGGCGAACGATTCGCGTGGATGGAAGGCGTCCTGCTGCTCGCGACCGTGGCGCAAAAGTGGCGCTTCAAGCTGGTGCCCGGCCATCCCGTCGCGACCTCCGCGCTAATCACTCTACGCGCGAAACACGGGATGCGGATGGTCGCCGAACAAAGGCTTCCGCTCGTGACGTCGCCGTCGTCGTCCACGCAAGCTCTCCCAACCCCAGCGTGAGGATCGCCGGATCCGCAGCGTCATCGAAGACCAGTGTCACGCCCACCGCGTCCGCCCGGCGCCGCCACCATTCGAAGAAGCCGAAAATGATCGCGACGATCACGTAGGACGGCATCAACCGCAGTGGCCGCCTCACCATCCACGATTCCAAATTCGCCATCGAGAACGCATACACCAGGAACGCAGCCCAAGTAGGCTACCCACAGAGGCGTCACGTTCGCTTTCCCCGGTGGATACGAGCAGGTGAACGGAATTTTGCGGAATTCCATACAACATCACCGTCTAGGGCGGCCGGAAGTGTTATTTCATTCGCACTTGAACGGTCGTCCCGCAGCTTGGCTCTGTCATGGCGGCCTACTGGATTCAAGAAATCAGTCGGGGCGACGGCACGTGAAGTTTGAAGTATCGTCGATACTTCCTGAGCCTTTATACCGCGCGACTTCAGGCCATGCGCAGAGGGGGCGCGCGCGGACCGTCTTCCCGCTCACAATGCGTGCGGCTAGGATGGCGGCTGGGGCTTGCCTCTTCAACCCATCGAACCAGGGCTGTGGCCCTGTCGAAGGTGCTGGTACCGATGCCGCCGCCGCAATGGGACATCCCGGGAACCATGAACAGACGCGCAAATTCTGGAGTGGACGCGCCCATCTTCGCGGTCTCCGGACGGCAAGACCTTGGTTTATACCGACAACGAGATCTTACCGTTCGGGAGACTTATGGTGATCTCCCCGAGCGGGGACCGCAAGCCCACCCTCTACCTCGACGGGCGGTTCACTCAGCCGGCCTTTCGCCCGATGGCAGGTGGACGGCGTACGCCTCGAACTAATCGGGAAGGTACGAAGTCTTCGTGCACAGACATCAGTTTGTTGTCCCGCGCAACGTAAAAGATCTCCCTACCGTCCCTGCTCCAGACCGGACGCGTGCCGCCCAGGGCCGAAACCTGCCACTTGCCTCCCTCGCTCGGGAATGTTGCCACATACACCTCGAATCCCCCCGTTTCATTGGACTCATATCCAAGCCCTAATTCCGCGAATCCACAACCGTCAAACTCTTAAAATCCAGCGTCCTCCGCAACGCCCCGTGTTTCAAAACCACCTTCTGAGAATCCACCTCCGATTCGACAAACGGCCCTCCAAACAGCGGCCAATGATCATAATCCACAGCCCTCCCGTTCAATCGCGGAATCACTCCATAGGTAAATTCAAAATCCGTTCCACGCAAGGACCGAAACCGCACCATAGGCACCGGATCCATCCGGTACTCCATCGGCAGCCCAACAATCACCCTCCCGAACGACCTTAAATCTGGATACTCCGACGCCGCCGCCACTTGAACCACAAACCCATTCTTCAAATAAGGACTAAAAAGCCTCCGCCCGCCGCCTTCTATCGGTTTCCACGAGTACGGCTGCAGCGGCCGGCACGCGATATACGTCGACGCCCCGCCGCGCATGAAGATCCATCCCGACTTGTCCTCCAATACCTCGCTGAGGTCCTTCGAGAAGAATCCATTCACATGCGGAAACCGCGTCTCCGGAGCAATATCGTACAGCGCAATCACCGTATCGCGATCCTGCACAATGCTCTCGTAAGGCGACCCTCCCAGCAGCTTATCCGGCGAATCGTAAGTCTTCTTCGACTTCGCCACGCCCTCCGCCGCGCCATCCGGATTGAATACAAAGTAAGTTTGCAGCTCCTGTACTGAGGAATAAGGATGCATCGTGAAAAACGTATTCTGCACCCCGCGCGCATCCGGCATCGACCACGTCACATCCCAGGAATGCTGCTGAATTGGCTGCAAGATTCCACCCTGGTCGGAGCCGACCGCATATTCGCGCCGCACGTAGGTCGTCTTATAAACCGGCCCATGCAGCTCGTCGTGGAAGCGCCAGCGGTTGCGCGTCCTCTTGCGCTCCAGGTGTGTGTACGGCACGCTGCGATCGGTGCCGATCAGCTTCAGCACTTCCGGCGGTTCATACGCGCTCGCCAGCAGATAGTACAGCACGTAGTTCGCGGGCAGGGCCTGCGCGTGTCCCTTGACGAACCACAGCCATCCGAAATCCGCGGACACCCCGTTCGCAGGCTCCACCAATTGCGTCTCGTAAACTCGCGCGTGCGCGCCAACGTACAGCCCATCCAAATTCTCCGGCGCATAATCCGCGATCAGCAAATCGAGCATCATTGTCGCCCGCTTCTTCATCACGGGGTCGCTAGCCCAGGCCGCCAGGTACGAAACAGGAAGCAGAAAAACCCCCATGTAATGCGGCGAATCGTACTCGCCCTGCCCCCGCGTTGTAGTCAGCTTGACCCACCCTTCAATCCATTGCCGCGCTTCCTCCATATTCTGCGCGGACGAATTGCCGGTATACCAGGAGTCGCCCGGCCACATCTGCGACATCAGATACAAACACGTGTAGTACAGCAGAAAATGATTTTCCGTGTCGCCGCGATACGGCATGTACGTCTTCCAGGCGCTCCGCAGAGCCTGTCTTGCCGATGGCGTGAGCTGCCCTTGATCCAGATACGCGATCGCGGTCACCGGAAACATCCAGAACATGTCACCCGTTGGACCGGGCGCAAGAAGCTGCTCCAGTTTTTGGGAACACCACGCCGCGTCCTCATGACGCCACAGCTTGGCCGCAATCTCCGCGTAACCATAATCGCCAGGACCTTTATAATGCGCATAAGCATCGATCATAGCTAGCTTGCGCTCTTCGAACGAAGGTGTTTCTGCGCGCAGGATGCAAGCAAATAACAGCGCGATAACGGACAATCTCATGGAGTCGCCGCCGGTATGAACATCATGCGATTAACCACGCTTCCATCGAGCCCCTGCTTGGACCACCTCCGGCCCAAGTCGCTAGAAACGTACAGCCCGTCGTCGCGCACGCTGGCATAAATTCGCCCGCGAACCACCGGATCGAAAATAACGCTCACCACCTCCGGCGCCGGCAGACCGGCATTGCGCGATTGCCACGTCTTGCCGCCATCTTCCGAGATCGCGACGCCCGGTCCCCACCCAGCCACAGCCACACGGTTCGGGACCATCGGGTCGAAAGCCAAGTCGTAAAGCGTCGCGCCCACGCCGATCCGTCCCGTATTCTCGAACGTTTTCGCGCAATCGTGGGATAGAAACACGCCGCCGCTTTGCGTCGTCGCGGCCCACTCGCATCCCTCGAGAGGAGATTGTTCGATCCGCGTAACCTGAAAGCCCGCCGCCCCAGCGATCCGCCAAGTCCTCCCGCGATCCTCACTGCGAAAGATCCCTTCTTCCCCGCCCGCAAGCAACGTACCCGCTTGCCGCCTGTCCGCTCGAACAGCTTCCGTAAATTTCCGGTGCAGCGTTGTCCCGATCTCCTCCCAGTTCGCCCCTCGATCGCGGCTCACGCGAATCCCGTGGCTGTGCGCGAAGTAAATCGTTGCTGGATCGTTACGGTCAACCGAAACGTCGCGCAGCTCTGTCACATCCCCGCCAGTCAGGATCTTCCATCTCTCACCATTCTGCGACGCGCGAATCAATCCGTTCCCCGCAGCCAGATACACCACCGACGGATCGGAAGGATCGTAATCCAACGAAAAAATAAACGGGTGATTGAACCCCGCATGCCGCCCATCGATAAACAACCCGCTCGGCGGCAGCTTCGCGCCGACCACGTATTCCTTCGTCACCGTCATGCAAGCATATAAACTGGTCTGCGCCCGCAGCGGAAGCGCCGCCAGCAACAGCACCCAGAACATATACCGAACAAGAGTCCATAGCGCCTCAAACCCATCGCGCGCTCGAATCTTCTTTCCGTCCGCAATTCCCCGCGGGTTGTAGGAAATCGGCACTTCGTGAATGGCGTAGCCTGCCCTGCAAAGCTTGGCCGTGACCTCCGGGCAAAACTCAAATCGCCGGCAAGTTAAACTAATCTTGCGCAAGCAGCTCATGCGAAATGCTTTATAGGCAGTGGCTTCGTCCGTGATTCGGATTCGGTAGAGCAAATTCGCAGCCCCCTTAAGGATCTTGTTCGCGAGCCAGTTTTTCCAAGCCATCCCCGACATCTGCCCTCGGAAACGCGAGCCGCACACTACGTCTGCCTCGCCTTGAACGATTGGGGTCAGTCGCTTCCCTCAAGCCTTTTTTTGCGTTTCGTGGCGGTCGTCCGCTCTTCTTCCCTGGCGGGTTGCTTGCGATTTAACCAATCCGCAGCGGTTTGATACCGATCTCCGCAACTTGGTCAATTGTCATCTTGTGCCTTTCGCCTCCAATCTAGCAAACAACCGCTCATCCCACAATTCACAATTGCCAACATTTTCCAGTACACTTGTCCCTTCATCATATTGAAAACCAAAGCCCATCCAACGGGATCGAAGTCACAGGAACGCACGCATCGCACGACCGGAATAAATTTGCCCACTGAGACGTGGGAGCTTTTGCGCCGGGTGGCGTTCGAGCGGTCCCGCCGATCTGGTGGACGTGGCTCCGTCTCGGCCCTACTGGTGCAGCTTGTCGAGCGCCACAAAAGAGAACTCGAAAAGCCCGCCAAACGGCGGGCACGCCTGAACGGTCCTTCAACTCGCTCCTTCAACAACGGGCGGGACTCCCGGGGCTACCTGGTCACGGTAGCCCGGCACGCTCAGGGGCCTGATGTTGGGGCGAGCTTTCGGTCTGTGAAGTATCCTTTCGCAGGATTCTGTTTAAGCCTGGGGTCCCGATCGGTTCCAAGGTATTCGTCAAGAAATTCCAGCAGAGCCTGA
>Ga0182024_10010880_pt1 | contig 18424 bp, 11 predicted proteins | sample P32metaG_FD_120480 | JGI IMG/M metagenome (GOLD analysis project Ga0182024, IMG submission 120480) | Permafrost microbial communities from Stordalen Mire, Sweden - P3-2 metaG (Illumina Assembly) | ecosystem: Environmental > Terrestrial > Soil > Wetlands > Permafrost | place: Sweden: Stordalen... | reverse complement strand
TGCGGGCCTCAGACGCTTCCGGTTCCATGATTTGCGACACACCTTCGGATCGCTGCTGATACAGGACGGCGCGTCGCTCGCTTATGTGAAGGAACAGATGGGGCACAGCTCAATTCAGATCACTGTCGATACTTACGGCCATCTCATTCCCGGTGCAGACATCAATTGGATTGACGGCTTGGATCGGAAATCAAGTGCGCAACAAAATGCAACCCACGCGCAACCGGAGACTGCGGAGGCAATTTCAGAATCTCCGGAAGTTGTTGAAGGTAATGGTGAGCGCGGTAGGAATCGAACCTACAACCTACTGATTAAGAGTCAGTTGCTCTGCCAATTGAGCTACGCGCCCTCTGCGAATCGCGAGGTGGGGACAAACTTCGATTATAGCATCGCAATTGCGCGCACCTCTCTGCCTTATCAAAGAGCGAGCCAGCTAAAGTGCGCGCCAACTAAGGACGAGCCAACTAGGCTGAAGCGGCTTCGCGGCTGGGCTCCGACGACTCCGAAGCGGACACGGGTTTGCGCACTGGCAACACTTCTATATCAGCCTGCGGCGGTCGACGCTCGACTTTTCCTATGATTGGACGATCGACGGCCAACGCAGTACTTAAAGACACGAATCGATTGTCACTCGATAAGCCGTCAATCAAGCGGCGCTCCCACGGGCGGAGCACGGATTGGGGCAACGAACAAAAGTTGCGGAATGTCCACAGCAGAAATACGCGCTGTACAAGACTTGGCTGTAAGTAGCGAGAACCGATCGGCGTATCGAGTTCGACAACGCCGTCGGTGAGTTTTTCAATCCACATGACCTGGCTCACCTGGGGGAGGCTGAAAAAAGCCTTGTTTTTTGGAGTGGGTCATTATTGCATTCGCGGCGGTTGAATGGGAAGAATCTTTTGCCCGTTGGTACAAAATATTTCTGGAGGCTCTCTGCGGTTCGCTGAGCTCGATTTCGCTAAGTTTGATAACGAGCGGGACGGCCCCCCGCCTGCCATAATTCTCGTTTTTAGCTGATCTCTGGCAACAGGGCTATGCGATCGAGCGTTGCGGCAATACCGACATTCTTGCCGTTAGATTGCTCGACCCGCACCACCGAAGCTTCGCACATCGTCCATCCGCCGGGACCCATGCCCATCCCCGGAGGCAACATGATGACCAACTCTAGCTTGGAGCCCGGTTTCATGCCGGTCTCGGAATAAAGAAATACGCCCGTTGAGCTGAGATCACGAGTCAAGCCCGAGTGTTCATCTCCCTGATGACGCACTTTGACCGGCACACGCACCGGAAGGCGGTGCCGAGCACGGCGATCGGACGCGGCTTTGTCGGACATATGCTGTGGAAGTGTACTCCAGATCACACAGAACGTGGAACCTCTCAAATAAAAAACTCCTCCCAGCTTAGCGGGAGGAGTCGGGAAAAGACTTGAATGTCGCTAGAAAGTAAGTTTAAGAGCGAATTGCGTTCCGCGCGGGCCGCCTCCACCTAGGAACGGGTTGCCGATACCTACGTCGCCCGTCGCGCTCAGTCCTAAGTTGCCAATACCGCGTCCAGAGGCGTCGAGGCCATTGGTCGCGGGATCTGTGATGAAGTTCGGTAAGTTGGGATTGGCGAAATTGGGATGGTTGAAAATGTTGAAGAACTCAGCCCTGAATTGCAGAACAATGTGCTCCGCCAGATCCGTGTTCTTGAAGATGGAGAAGTTCATTTCCTTAAACGCGGGCCCGCGAAGGCTATTGCGGCCCATGTCGCCGAAGTGTCTGGTTCCCGCCAGGCAGTTGCTGTCGCCTGAGGAAGAAACTGCTGTCGTATTCCCAAAAGTGCAAGGCACATGGAAAGACGAAAGGTCAACACTGGTAGGCCCGGATCCATAACGAATCGGACCAACTATATCGGGGCGGTCAAACCCTTCGCCCGATCCTGAATAGTCGCCCTCGAAGTTGTAGTTGAGCTGAAAAGGCTGGCCGTCTTGAAGGTTAAGTACTCCATCGAATCCCCAGCCATTTTTCAACTTCGACATTCCCCCATCCATGTGAGGAAGCAGATAGCCGAAGTTCCATGTGAAACGGCGGCGTATATCGAAGTTGGAATTTCCGCGTTCCAGATTCGGCGCAAAACTATTATTCGGTTGGGCTGCGTTCGGAATGAAATCCTCGCTGTCGCTCGCGTTGTCGATGGAATGAGACCAGACAAAGTTGACAGCGCTAGTCACGCCATGCCAGCTGTTGGTCCGCAAGCTGGTTTGCAACGAGTGATACGTAGAGCTCGCAGACGATTCTTCCCGATTAACGTAGAACAACGCAGGATAGGCGGTGCGGGGCACGTTGAAGTTCGCGCCGTCCGGCCCGTCAAATCCGGCGATAGGACAGTTCGGCAGGACCGCGCCGTTACACTGAGCGGCAGAAGTATCGTACGCAGTGATCTGCGCCTGGGTGGGCTGATTAATATCGCGGAATCGGAACAGCTTGGTGCCCCGCGCCCCCACGTATCCCACTTCGACCACCGCTTTGCCAAATTGCTGCTGCAAGTTCAGGTTGAAATTCTGGGTATAGGGAGTGCGAATGTTTCTATCCGTACCGAAGTAGTCCGATAAACCGGAATATCCCGAAAAGATCGGCACACCTGCGGTGATCGTCGCGACGGGTGAGGTTGACGACAAGATAGGAGAAGGCCCGATGCCAGTGTAGGCCGGTCCAGGACAGAAAGCGCAATTGTAGGGAGCGTGGCCAAGGAAAATGTCCTGCGCAAATGCGTCATAGAACAATCCCCATCCCGCTCGAACCACAGTTTTTCCCTTGCCCGCAACATCGTAGGCCAAACCGATGCGCGGCGCAAAATTGTTGTAGTCCTTGTTGTAGAGCTGATTCGTGGGCGACAGATCAGTGGCAGAAGTCGGATCTAACTGATAGAACAGGTTGTTTTTCTCGCCCACTACGCCAAAATAATCCCAGCGCATGCCATAGTTCATGGTTAAGCGAGGAGTTACCCGGAAACTGTCCTGGAAATAGAATCCATGATTATTTTCGAAGGAGTGACGCTTGCTGTTACCCTGCGTCTCTTTGCCCCCACTGGGTGTCCCTTCCAAAAAAGCTTCAAGCGGCGGCAACGGAGTGACTCCGCCATTCGGGTCTGCAATGCTGCCGAATGTGAGCCTGCCGCGGAAAGTATTGTCTTGGATTAACTGGATTGTCGTTCGCCGGAATTCATAACCAACCTTGAAATCGTGACGGCCCGATTTCCATCCATAATTGTCGATGAAGTGCCAGTTGGAATCCACGCGCGACCTCGGCACCGAGTTAGTCGCGCCGATTACGGAAAACCCGCCAACCGAAATTTTTGGCAAGCCAAAATCATAGGGCGAGGTAACACCCGTATCCAATCCGATCGAGGCCGGATTGAAATTGTGATCCTGCGGAAAGAAACCCTCCGCAAAACGGTTCCAGCCCAGGCGGGCCTCGTTCAGCGATGTTCCCATCACCTTCACATAAGACAGCGAAACCAATTGGACGCGAGTCGGAGTAATGGTATTAAACCCTGGAAGCAATCCGCCCGCCAACTGCGCAAACGGGAAGCTTTGATCGCTATCGCCAAAATAATATCGGCCTGTCAGCAGGTTATTCGAATTGAAGTTGTGATCCACCTTGGCAATCATGCTGTCCACGCGATTTCTGAACAAGGTGGAAAGCGAAAGGTTAGCGGCGGAACAACCGGTTGTATCGCTGACGCCAGAGACAAGGTTCGGGGCCGGCCAGGGATTTCTTGCCAGCAACGCTTGCATTACTGGATTCACAACCTCTCCCCTCGCGGCAATGTCGGCCTCCGCAGCCGCAATCACCGTTGGGTCAGGTACACAACTTGTTCCGGACTGCGCTCCTGATTCCCGCTGCCCTTCATAATCCACGTAAAAGAACGTTCGATCCTTGATGATTGGACCGCCCAACGATCCCCCAAACTGATTGTTATGAAATGGATCTTGCGATCCAACCGTGTTGAAGAAGTTCCGCGCACCACCGATTGAACTGGTGCGGTTGTACTCCAGGAGCGAACCGTGCAATTTGTTCGTTCCGCTCTTTGTGACAATGTTGATTACTGCGCCGCTATTGCGTCCGTACTCCGCTTCATAGTTTGAAAGAACACGGAGTTCCGCAACCGCATCAAGAGGCAGGATTGTCGCGGGATCTCCGAACACGCCAGCTTCGTTTATGGCCGGATCGTTGCGGAAGCCGTCGTTCATATCGGTCCCATCAAGCAGAAAATTATTAGCTCGGCCGCGCGAGCCGTTCATCGAAAACGTGCCGAACGATCCCGGAGAATCGGAGATCTGATCAGGTGATCCGGAGACACCAGGGTTGAGATAAATCAGTTTCGTATAATCGCGACCGTTCACCGGGATGTTCTCGATCGCTTCGGTCGTCAACGTGCCGCCCAGTTCCGAGGAGGTCGACTCCACCAGTGGCAATTCGTCGCCCGAAACTTCAACTCGCGTGGAGACTGCTCCGGTTGTTAGGGCTGCATCAACGCGACGCTCGGTGGCGACGTCGACCGTTACGTTAGTGGCTTCGAAGGTCTTGAATCCAGTCTGGGTGACGGTGACGTTGTAGGTCCCTATGGGTAGTTCAGGGACCACATAGCTCCCATCCGCACTGGTCGTCGCAGACCGCTCCTGCCCGGTTCCCACGTTGCGAACCTTAACTGAGGCGCCGCCAAGCACAGCGCCAGTCGAGTCCGTTACCGTGCCGAGAATTGTTCCACGAAAAGTCTGACCTACGAGCACGGTCGTCGGGAGCAGAACGGAGAGTAGAACAAAGACCACCAATAAACGCAGCTTCATTGCCGGTTCTCCTTGTGTTCACAGAGGCAAACGTACTTGCGATCTGCGAGCAGAAAACAACTGTCCTGTGAGATCGCGGAATTATAAACGAGTAGCAGCGCAAAGAGCAGTGTTTAACTTCACGACAAATAGTGATGCAAGCGATTAGTCATATGGCGGGAGAGATCGGAACAAACTATGAAATTACGGATTGTAATAGCGAGAGTCGGTTAATTTAAAAGCTGAAGGCCACGCCGCCGCGCACCGATCTGGCGGACTGCACGAGGTAAACCGTTTGTCCGTCGCTTCCCATCACTGGAACGTAACCTTGCGCTAGCAGGTTTCGGAGTTCCATGAGAATTTCCATGTGTCCGGCGAGAAAGCTGGCGGGAATGGGTTGGCGAACGCAAACATTCAAGAAGGGATCTGAGCGGCCCGCTGAGCTATTAAACTCGTCGACTGGGGTCAGAGTATGATCGCCCGAGTATCGGTACGATGCGATCCAGCGGGTTTTCGTCTTTGGAATGGATCCACTGAACTTCACCGCAGCTGATTGATACCGCTCCGAGCGAATCGACGCCCGCGCATCCTGCAACTGAACATCCGGCTGTGAGAGGCCAAGAGCACCGCCATACGCGTAATCCAGCGTGGCAGTCAGATCGGAAAGCAGCTTGCGTTGCAACACCACTCTCATCCCGCGCGTTGAAAAATCGTTTCCCTGATAGTTAAAAGTTCCCGAATACAAGTCGGGCAGCACTTCGCCAAACTCCGCCGTCACATCGCCAAGCCCGGTCAGCACCGGATCAACAAAGCTGTCCGAATAAAACGCCACCTGCATATTGTTCTTGCCGATGCGCTGCGAAACTGACAACTCCTGATGCCGGGCACGTTCCACTGCAGGCGAGAAACCGCTTATGCTCATTCGCGGCGCCGTCTCGTTCAGATCCGCGGAAGCAGAATTGAAACGCTCGCCGAAACCATCCGCCAGCGAAGAATCCGGAAGCGAACTCGCGTACTGATATTCGACGACAGTGTTCGGCGTAACATGAAAATCGGCGGTCCCAAACGGCTTGAACGCATGGACCCGGCCCATGAACTGAATCGTCTGCAGTTCACTTCCTACCTTCATTTCGATTCTGTCGCCAAGAACAATGCGGTCCGTACTTGTCATGGACAGAGCCTGCAGCGAGCCCCCAGGCATGGAGTTCGAATCTGGCGAGTTGAGCCGAAGAGCAGTGACGGCTACAGAAGGTTCGAAAACTCCATTGAAACGATTTGTGTAGCTGGTTCGAAGCTCCGCCGCCGGAATGCCCTGTGCGTCCACTCCATAGCCAACATTGCCACTGAGTCGCAGCGTGCCGGTCGATAGCAGCGATCGTTCAATATCGAATCCGGCATTCATGTCGGGGGGGCCGCCGAAACCTTGCCCTTGCGATCCGCCCATAAGAGTGAAGGTGCCCTTCAGATCGTGATCGGCGGATTCTCCACTTTGAGCGACTGCTGTCGTGCCGTCAGGAAGCACGCGCAGTATCGGGCGGTTTGAAACCGAGCGCAACGTCCATTTCCAGTCGTCATCATCGACCGGACTGCGCAGAGGGACTAACTGAATCGCTTCGAAGAGAGTAGTCAGCGTAACGTTGACCATCGCCTTCGCTCCAGCACGAACGTCAATTTTTTCTCTCAAGGAGGGGAGAAAGGCGGGTGCGCTGATCTTCAGGCTATACGTTCCAGGCAGCAGGCTCGCTATGGAATAAAAACCGCGGTCATCGGTGAAAACTTTCAGCGCTTGGGCGGCAGAGCCAAGCACTTCGACTGCCGCTCCCATCTGCGGAGCACCGCTTCCATCGCGAACGTAACCGGTGATCGCCCCCGAGCCCACATGAGAGTTCTCACACCACGCCGCAGGAGCCATGCTCACGGTAAAGATAAGCACGGTTGCGACAAGTACGAAAACCTCGAACCTTCGGAGCATTCCGCCTACCACCTTGGAAGATCGCTGAGCTTACTCCACCGCAAAAGTCGCCGTGGGATCTACCGTCTGCTTGGAAAGCTTGTCGTTCACTTTGATATCGATCTTGTACAAACCAGGCTGCAGATTCGCAGCCGCCAGGGTCTTCTGCAGCGTCACCTGGTCACCCACATTGCCCATCGTGTCAGTCGACTCGACGGTATGGATGACTGCCTTGTTATTAGCGTCGGTCACATTATATTCGATAGTGGCTGAAGGTTTGTGCGTTTTTTCATCAACGCTCAGGTTATAAACCTGCATCCAGAAATTCAGTTTTTGGTTGCGCTTAAAAAGAATCGGCTTGCCATCCGACGGCGCCACGCGCGGCCGCACTTTGGTGGTTCCGATCACGAAATTGCCGGTGCCGACATTTTTTGTCGCGACAGGTTCCATCTGATCGGCGATGATCAGGGTGGAGTTGCTGAGCTTGTCCTCGCTGAAATCGGGAATCACAATTGCGTGGCTCCAGCTTCCCGTGCGGTCGCCATTCACATCTTTAACCACAACGTCTAGCCGATAGCGATTCTGACTGATGCGCAGCGGCAGCGCCTTCCAATACACCGACGAATTTTCGGCCGTCTTGGGCAGGAGTTCAACCGGGACATCAACCTGCACCGTGTCCTCAAAGGTTTGAACGATCTTGCCGGTAAGCGTTGTTACGCGTCCGAAAATATTCACGGTACCGCGTTCCACGCCATCTTTGTTCTGGAATGTAACATCGCGATTCTTAATCTGGATCGTGACTGGAACCAGCACTGTATCGCTCGTGACCTTCACAAAATCGGCTCGCACATCAAACGGCATGAGGTTGACGCTGATCTTGTGGCTGACTACTTCTTCCAGGTCCTTGAACTTCACCGCCGGGGCTGCTTGTAATTTGGCGAACTGCTCGAGACGATCGAATTCTTTGGTCTGCAAATCGTTGTTGAATGGCGACTGGCCAAGTTGCTCGAGGCCGCCGTTGGTAAAACGGCTCGCTTTGCTCGACATCCCCATTTGCTCGTACAGCGTCAATCCAGCGTTCGGAGTGTATTTCAACGCATCCTTTTCGGAGCGGTCCAGTGTCATGTGGTAGTCGCCGCACATGCATGTGTCGACGAACTCGATCATTACTTCCTGTCCAATTCCCTCGAGATAGCGATAGCGCCAGGTTTCAAATGGGAAGGTTGACGTCTCTCCTCCGCCCTCTTCCATGGGACGTTCGTAGCTGCCGCCCGAAGGATGAGATTCAATTTCATCCGCCGGGCCGAACACGATGTAAGTACGGCCGCGGTCAGACTTCCATCCGGGGATCCCCGCCGCGTAATGCTCATTGGCGTACGCAATACGTCGATAGTGCTCTTCTTTATACTCGTTCTCTTCAGTGTCAGGTGTGGGATCGCGGCGCTGCCAGAAGGCTTCGATGAACTGGTCTCGCTCTTCATCGTTCGAAAGCTGCATGAAGGCGGACCGTTCCTGATCGGTAATGATCCAGCGCACATCTTCATCAAGCCACTTGCGATAAGTCTTGCTCAACTCGATCTTGAGCGCTTTCGCATTAGCCTTCCTCTGCTTCTCGGGGACTGGTCGCTTTAGCGGATCCGTCTGGTTACCTTGGGCAGTTGACCCTTTGCTGTCGGGCGCTTGAGCATCTTTGTCTTGTGCTTCCGATAAAGACGCGCATCCGAAAGACAAAGCGCTTACCAGCGCAGCAACAAAGAACCTATTCCGAAAACCTGTGGAGAACATAGAGGGGCCTGCCTAAAGAAAGACTTCAGTGGCGTTAATTCTATGATCTTTCGATGCTCCATGGCAAGGAGAAGCGACCTCTAAAGAGCACATTTCATGGAACGATTCGCAGTTTTACTCAAAATAGAAGAAATTGCGGCTTGTGTTGCATTATCTTTCACCCAAACGCTAGTGATTCTGGAGGCACCGTGCTATTAAACGGCAGGGCCTCAACCTAGGCACGATATAATGAATCACGATCTCAAACCATGACTTGCAGATAACGGAAGACATTTGTGGTGAATGTGGTCGGAACTTTCCTCTCTATTTGAACGTACCTGTAGGTGCGACTCCCGCTGCGATTCGGCGGTGTGTAAAACTACACAGGTACGCCGGTTGAAAAAGAACCGGTCGGGAAAGTCTGGAGCAAGGCCCGAAGAGACGCGTCACGATTCGAAACGCCTAACCTCTGCCCGGGTGGAACGTCTAAGCAGGAGCGCAAGTGCCGCAGCCCGATCCGACGAAGGAGAACAAGATGGCGACTGCCGAGGTTCTAACCATCGATAAACCGGCGAATTGGTCCGCTCCCAACTCCTACATGATCTCCACCGAGGACCTGTGGAAGACCTATGACATGGGCTCGGAACAGGTGCACGCGCTGCGCGGCATCAACCTGCGAATTCAGCGCAACGAATATGTCGCCATCATGGGACCATCCGGTTCCGGCAAATCGACCTTGATGAATCTGATCGGCTGTCTCGACTCGCCGTCGAAAGGTCAATACTGGCTCAACGGACAGCTGGTTAGCGAACTCGACGACGACGAACTGGCTCGCATTCGTAACCGCGAAATTGGATTTGTTTTTCAGACCTTCAATCTTCTAGCCCGCGCGACTTCGCTGCACAATGTGGAGCTGCCCCTGATTTATGCCGGGGTCCCTTCGGAACAGCGAACTCAGCGGGCCAAAGAGACACTGACCGCGGTTGGAATGGAATCGCGCATGAATCATAAGCCCAATGAATTGTCGGGCGGCCAACGTCAGCGTGTGGCCATTGCGCGTGCCTTGGTAAACAAGCCCGCGATCATCCTCGCCGACGAGCCCACCGGCAATCTCGATTCACAGACTGGCAATGAGATCATGGCCCTGTTTGATCGGCTGCATTCTGAAGGCAATACGATCGTCCTGGTGACGCACGAGCATGACATCGCCGAGTACGCGCACCGCATTATTTACATCAAGGACGGCGTGGTCGCCAAGGATGAAGTAAAGCGGTAGGTTTGTCGAATTGCGCTAGCCACAGGGCAAGCTCTGATTTGAAGAAATGAAGGACAAAGTTTACTTTCCGGAAAGAAGCGACTTCACTTCGCGTTGCGCGGCGGAGACGTTCGGGGAAGATGCCAAGCGCTCATAGATTGCTCTCGCCTGTTCCGGTTGCCCTCCGTGCTCCAAGGCTTGTGCAAGCAACAGGTACACAACATCGGAGGGCTGCAACGTCGCGGCATTGGAGTACTGCCGTATCGCCTCCGCCATATCTCCTTCTTGCTGAGCAATCAAGCCTATGCCGATCATTGCTCTAGCCCCGCGGGGCGCCATCTGCAATGCGATTTGAAAACACTGCTTCGCCCTTAATAGCTCTCCCATTTCTCGATATACAAATCCGAGACTGCCGTAGGCAGTAGCGCGAAGATTAACGTCGCCGGCGTTGTGAGCGACAATTTCATAATGCTCGATCGCCGCTGGGAAATTACCGCGGCGATCTTCATAGGCGCCCAGATTCAAATTCGCGGTCAGCCCCCCGGGACGGATCGCCAGCGCGGCGCGGAAGTGGGCGGCCGCCTCGTCGAGCCTATCCTGACTAAATAGAAACTCCCCCAGGTTGTCCTCTGCAACATAGTTATTGTTAGTGAGTTGCAGTGTGCGCTGCCAAAACGACAGAGTATCGCGCCAGTAGCTGACCTGATGGTAACTAAGAACGCCGAGCGCGATAAGGCAAGCCGCGCCGGGAACTGCCAGCCATAAGGAAGGAACTTTTCTGGCTTTGGCAAAATCAGCCGCCAGCCACGTGAACATCAAAAACAGCCCCACGAATGGGATGTAGGCGTAGCGATCAGCCATCCCCTGAAAGCCCACCTGAACCAGACCAATCATGGGCACGAGACTGCCGAGAAACCAGAACCATCCGACCGCCAGATAGCGTTGCTGACCCACGCGTACGAGGACCGTTGTAGTTATCAGGACCAATAACAGAACCGCCCCGACTACTTGCCACGCCGGATAAAGCTCCGTGGGGTGCGGATACATCGCCACCAACTTCGAAGGCCAGAACATCTTCCCCAAGTAGCGCACGTATGAAATCACCGCAGTCTCTATCCGCAGGAGCGTGCTGTATTGGCTGAGATTTTGAACCGCATTTCCAGCCTTCTGCGCTTTCATTGTGACGAGCGCGCTCGCGCCGGAGAGCAGCAATAGCGGCACCTTCTCCAACACGAGCTGGCGAGGCTGCAATCCGCTAGCCTGACTCCGCGCAACATGCGGAGTAACACTAGGATCGCTTATGCCCGGATCAAACCCAGCCGCGTGTCCAAATCGACCCAGCGGCCAGTAGTCCCACAAAAAAAGCAGCAGCGGAAATGTGATGACCTGCGGCTTGCTGAGAAGCGCTAGCGCAAAGAGCCCAAATACTGCGGAGTACCGAGTGAATTTGGGGTGGCGCGCATACCATCCATAGGCATGCAGAGCCAGCAGAAAAAACAACATGCTCAATACATTTTTTCGCTCGGATGCCCAGGCGACGGACTCAACATTCATTGGATGCAGTGCAAAGAGGGCGGCAACCATCAGACTGCGCCAGCGAAATCCAGTCGTGCTCTGCAAGAGCAAAAACAGGAGCACCGCATTGACCGCATGCAGCAAAACGCTCACGTAGTGGTGCCCCGCAGGATTCATGCCGAAAAGCTGATAGTCGATGGCGTGGGAGATCCAGGTTAGGGGGTGCCAGTTGGCTTGCTCATAAGTGGTGAAAGCCCATTTCACGGTCGACCACGTCAAACCTGCTTTCACGTGGGGATTGTCGGTGATGTATCCCTCGTCGTCATACCTGATAAATCGATTGTGGACGACAGGGTTGTAGCAGGCGAGTACAGCCGCAACCAAGAACAAACAACCTAGCAGGATGCGCAGCTTCGGGGACTGAAACAGGCGGGCGGCCGGCGTGTGCTGCCGACCTTCATGCTTGATTGCCACTGCTGCGGAAGAGGAACTCATGGATTCTGCAATTTTCACTCAAGCAAGAATTATTCGCGAGCATAACAGTGAAATTCTAGTTTCCTTGGTCATCGGATTGGAGTCCTATTTCCCGGATATGTCGGAATCCCATCGCAGGAGCCGTTTCGAAGCATGCCTTCGCTGACTTCGACCATCGCTTGCATTAATTTTGGTCAGAGCGGGCGTGCACCCGAATAGCAACGTCTAGACTGTGGATTCCTTTGGTCACTGTGAAGAAGAAGAAAGAAGAAAAAAAGACTTGCACAGGCCCACGAAATTCCTGTAGAGACGCGGCTTGCGGCGTCTCCCTCCCTGCTATTGCTAGGTGACTATTGCTGGCTGGCTGGGGTATTGACCTTCCGCAGATCGGTGCCAGTTGCGCCAGCCATGAAGAAGTTGTGATCGTAGAGATTGCGATACATGCGTCCGGCGATCTCAGCCGCTTTTGGTCCGAAGGTGGGCCGCCCGCCCTGTAGAAAGACTACCGTCACAATGCGTCCGATATCGGTGTTGGCGTAGGAGGCGAACCATCCGAAGCGGGTTCCAGCGTGGGAGCACGTCCCCGTCTTGCCGAGGATCGACTCTTCGTTGAAATTCAAGCGCACGCTGCGCGCCGTGCCGTAGGCAACGGCTCCGGCCATGCCGTCCGAGAGTTCAGGAATTACAGGCTCGATGTCGAGATGGCGCTTGACGCGGGGCTGAAAGTTAGCCACCTCTTCGGGAGTTGTCGGATGCTGCAGGTAGTAGAGAGTGCCGCCGTTAGAAATCGCCGTCACCAGCGCCCCCAATTGCAATGGGGTCATGGAAATGCCCTCGCCAAAGGAGCACATCTTGCTGACGCCGCCAAGTTTCTCGGAAATTTCTTCTTCTGGGTAGGTCCCGAGTTGTTCGCCGGGAATGTGATATCCCGCGAGTTCGCCAAGACCGAACTGGTGCGCGTAGTACTGCACCTTCTCGAAGCCGAGCTTGCGCCCTACCGCTTCGAAGTAAGCATTGTTCGATTTCGCCAGTGCCATGGTGAGATTCATGCGGCTGCGGCCACCGAGCGCGACTTGAGTTTGCGCGTCGATCACGCCTTCGCTAAGAGCAGCCAAGGCCACGGAAAGTTTGATTGTGGAGCAGGGCTGGGCGCCGCTCGAAAGGGCCAACCGCTGGTTGACCATGGCGAGAACGCGTCCGCTGGTCGGCTCAATCGCGACCACAGTGCCGTTCATGTTGCCAAGAGCATCGATTGCGGCCTGGCGGACGATCGGATCTTCACCGCGCGTCTGATCGCCTTCAACGATGTCAGATGCAAAAGAACTGGTGTAAAAACGCTCGTAGTAATGATGGCGCCGCGTTGCCGTGTGGGCCGAGGCAGCGGTCGCAGGATGAGTCGCAGTAGCGCTCGTAACAGCGTGATGCGACCGCAGGGCGCGGCTTTTCGCCAGCGTCCTCATCCGCCTTTTCGCATGCGGATTTTCCGTGACAGCATGTGTTTTATTATTGTGTCGCGTGAGGGTTGGGGGGGTGACACTGGCCGCGATGCCACTCGCCTCCAGCAAAATCGCTAATCCTAAAAAATATGCAAGACGAAGAACGCAAGCCCTTACCTTCACTGATCCCATCCCCGTTTGTACTCTGCCAAAGTAGTACCTAGCCAGTTATACCTGGCTAATCTCTCTAATCGGCTGATTATTAAGATGCAAGAGTGTCGCCAAATCGCGTCGGATCGGCGCCGGTCTGCTGCAACTGTCCGATAGTAGGCGATTTACGGGTTTTTACGCAATGCCAAAGTGCAAAGCTCGCATCATCCCATTGCTCCTCATAACTACATGAATCAATTACCTTTAATCGTAATTACAACGAAGGACACGCACCTCGGTAATGGTGACCCTGTTACCTTCAGAGGTACCCAATTATGCAGCCATTTGCACAGCACGTGAGGCCACTCCTACCGCGAAACCCACAATTTTTCGGGCGTCAACAGCGTAACAAGATTTCGACCAGCACCCACAAATTCGCTTTTTCTGCTACTTTTTTACGGCGAATCCAAACCTTTAAATACAGATTCTTGAGGTTTTCATCTTGCGAACACTCTTTCTGCTTCTGTCTCTCACCCTAGGCCTACTCGTTCCTTTTCTTGCTCACGCTGCCGAACAAACTCTCGCAGCGCGTCGCGCCGAACTAGATCGTCTGCTCGCCGACGAATGGGAGTACACGCTGCGAACGCAGCCAGAACTCGCGACGCAGGTCGGCGACAACCGTTACAACGACCGGGTGAGCGATTATTCGGACAAAGCGATTGCGGACGATCTTGAACATGCGCGTCAATCGCTGGCGCGGTTCGAAGCCATCGATGTCGCCGGATTTCCGGAGCAGGAAAAACTCAACCACGCGCTAATGCTGCGCAGTCTACGAGAAGCGCTCGACGCAGCAAAATTTAAAAACTGGGAGATGCCGGCGACGCAGTTCGGCGGTGTTCACCTGGGATACGCTTCCCTGCCGTTCGATTCGCCGTTCCGCAGTGTGAAGGATTACGAAGATTATCTGTCCCGGCTGCATCAACTTCCGCGAGTGCTCGACCAATCCATGGAACAGATGCGCAACGGACTCAACGATCACCTGATGCCTCCAAAATATCTGCTGGAAAAAGTTTCAAGTCAGGCCCAAGAGATTGCCGACGATTCGCTGGACACGAGTCCATTCTGTCACCCGCTGAAAAAGTTTCACGATGCCGTTTCTGAAGCTGATCGAAAGCGGCTGCGAGAACAGATTGAAAGCGCCGTGAAGAGTGAAGTCGCCCCTGCGTATGCCAGGTTCGCCAAGTTCGTGCGTGAGGATTATGCGCCCCACGGCCGGCTCGATCCCGGCGTATGGTCCTTGCCCGACGGCGAGGCGCGCTACCGCTTCGCGGTCCGCCATCAGACTACAACCGATTTCCCAGCGGAGAGAATTCATGAACTTGGCTTGAGAAGCGTCACTGAGATTGAAGGCCAGATGTTAGCCATTGCGAAGGCGCAAGGATTCAGCGATCTGAAATCGTTCAATCAACACATCCAGCAAGATCCAAAACTGCACGCAAAATCTGGGCAGCAATTATTTGATTTGTACACGCACTATCGCGACCAGATGTATACGAAGTTGCCGGAATTATTTGGGCGTCTGCCGAAGAACAAGCTTGACGTCGTGCCCATGGAAGCGTTCCGCAGCGCCTCCGCCCCGCCTGCCGATTATTCCATTGGCGCTGGAGATGGCTCGCGCCCCGGACGCATTAACGTCAATGAATATGCGCCTGAGAAGCGCCTGCTTCTGAATGTAGAAGCCATCGCCTACCATGAGGGCGTCCCTGGACATCACTTGCAATTTTCAATCGCGCAGGAACTGACTGGCCTGCCCCCGTTCCGCAAGTACAACCTTGACTTAAATGCCTACACCGAAGGCTGGGCGTTTTATTCGGAGCGCTTGGGGAAAGAAGTTGGTTTTTATCAGGACCCATACAGCGACTATGGGCGCTTGCAGAATGAAATGTGGCGAGCGGTGCGCTGGGTGGTGGATACGGGAGTGCATTCGCAGCACTGGACGCGCCAGCAGATGGTCGACTTTTTTCACGAGCACACTGCTATGGACGACGAAAATATCAACACCGAAGTGGATCGCTACATCGCGTGGCCCGCGCAAGCGCTGTCCTACAAAATGGGGCAGATGAAAATTTTGGAGTTGCGAACGCGAGCGCAGAAAGAACTCGGGCCGAAATTTGACTTGCGCGAGTTTCATGATGCCGTCCTGGACCAGGGCCCGCTGCCACTCGATATGCTGGAAACCAGGATTAGCGGCTGGATATCCTCCAAACGATGAACTTCCGATTTTGACGGCCTCACTGCGAGAGGCGATGCTTAGGGAAAGTTACTTAGAGTTTTCCCTCTCGCCGCTTCGTATTTCTCACAGTGAGGTTGGTAAAACATGTTCAGCTATTTACGTTGTCTTTTGCTTCTATCGCTGTCCGTTTCGTGTTTCGCTCAGACCCTTCCGGCGTTCAAGCACGTTTTTGTCGTCGTTGAAGAGAACAATAACTATTCCAGTGTGATTGGCAATTCTTCAATGCCGTACCTGAACGGATTAGCTAAGACCTACGGCCTCGCCACACAGGATTACGCCAATACGCACCCTTCGATCGGCAACTATTTTATGCTCACAACCGGGCAGATCATCACTAATAACGACGGCTTCACCGGCACCGTGACCGCTGATAATGTCGTGCGTCACTTGCTCACCGCGGGCAAAACCTGGAAAGCGTATGAGGAGAGCCTTCCCTACACGGGCTATATCCAGCCCGATGTCGGCAATTATGCGCGAAAACACTGTCCGCTGTCGTTTTTTTCGGATGTCGTCAACAGCAGCAGCGAAAAACTGAATCTGGTCCCCTTCACGGAATTTGCCAGCGATCTGACGAACGGTCACCTTCCCCAGTATTCGTTCATCACTCCGAATTTGTGCAACGACGCGCATAACTGCTCGCTCGCTACTGCCGACGGTTGGCTGAAGAAGAATATTGCTCCGCTCATCGCCAGCAGCACTTTCAAGGATGCCGGATTGTTGATCATCCTTTTCGATGAGTCCGGCAATGACAATAATCACGGTGGTGGGCGTGTGGCGTGGGTCACAGTGAGTCCTGAATTTTCGAAGTTGGGATATAAGTCGACGACGTTCTATCAGCACCAGAACACGCTTCGCTTGATGATGCAGGGGTTGGGTCTGACCACTTTTCCCGGTGCAGCGGGGTCCGGGTCCAATATGGCGGAATTTTTCAAATAGATCCGCGCGACGGGTTCAGTGCGGATAAAGAGCGGATAAACATATAAGGCGAGCGAAGGAATCCCTCCCTCGCTCGCCATTTTTATTACATCACGTCAGTGCGTTTCCGCAGGAAGGCGGGCACATCCAGATCTTCCGCTTGATAAGCGGGAGCAACCGTGCGCATGCCGTCGAGTGAAATTACTTCACCGTGCGCGCCGCTTGCCTGCGATGCGTCACGAAACGCGACTGGCGCGGGTTCCGGCTCGAAAGCCGGCTCCGGTTCGAAGGCGGGTTCCGGCTCGGCTGCTTGGTCGGAAACAACATACCGGTCGCGCTGGCGAGGACTGTCCCATGAACTATCTCGCGATGCGTTCCTCGACAATATGACCGGATCGTAGTTCTCCTGCTGGCGCAGGCGACGCATGTCTTCTTCTTTGAACCCGGTCGCAATGACTGTGATCTTCACCGCGTCTTTCATCTTCTCGTCTAGTACCGCACCGAAAATAATGTTCGCATCTTCGTGAGCTGCGTTTTGAATGATGGTGCAGGCTTGTTGAACTTCTGCGAGCTTCAGCGAATTTGAGCCCGTGATGTTGATGAGGATGCCGCGCGCTCCATCGATCGCGCCCGCCTCGAGTAGTGGCGAGGCGATGGCGCGCTGTGCCGCCTCCACGGTGCGATGCTCTCCGGCAGCCGTTGCCGTGCCCATCACGGCGTAGCCCATGCCCGCCATGATGGCTTTGACGTCGGCGAAGTCGCGGTTGATGATGCCGGGGATGGTGATGATGTCGGAGATGCCCTGCACACCTTGACGAAGAATGTCGTCGGCGATGCGGAAGGACTCGAAGAAGCCGGCGTTCTCGGCGACGGCGAGCAACTTTTCGTTGGGGATGACGATCGTGGTATCGACCGACTCCATCAATTCAGCGATGCCGCGCTCGGCCTGCTGCATGCGGCGTTTGCCTTCAAACGCAAAAGGCTTAGTGACGACTGCGACGGTGAGCGCGCCCATTTCGCTGGCGAGCGATGCGATGATTGGCGCGGCTCCGGTGCCGGTGCCGCCGCCGAGGCCTGCGGTAACGAAAACCATGTCGGCGCCTTCCATGGCTTCAATTAGTTTGTCGGAATCTTCGAGCGCTCCCTTGCGTCCGATCTCAGGATTGGCACCGGCTCCAAGGCCGTTGGTCAGCTTGACGCCGAGTTGAATCTTGGTCGCCGCCCGCGACATGCGCAACGCCTGAAGGTCGGTGTTAGCGACGATGAATTCGATGTGTTCCATGCCCGAGTCAATCATGCGATTGACCGCGTTGTTGCCGCCGCCGCCGACACCGATCACCTTGATGCGAGCATCGTTGCGGGCTTCTTCGTTGAAGGATATGCGGAGTCCGTTGTCTTCAGTCATGATTCACCTCGTAAATCAGTTCTCAGTTCTCAGTTGTCAGTTCTCAGTGGAAAGCCGGCGTCGCTGACTCCCACCAACTTCTCTTATGCGCCCTTCCTTGCAAATAAAGCTTTCATGCGCGAACCAAAGCCGGGCTCTTGCAGGCCGCGGGCGAGGCGCGCGCGATGTCCGTAATAAACCATGCCTAACACGGTCGCGAACTCGGGCTCGGCCATGAACGACGGCATCTTCGCCATCGGCATCGGCCATGCGAGACGCGCCGCTTTCCGCAGCACGGATTCTGCAACGTCGAGAATGCCGGGGAGGCGCGATGCTCCGCCGCTCAGCACGAGGCCGGCAATGCAGTGCTCCAGAACGCCAGCGTGGCGCAGGTTGTCGCGCACCAACTCGAAAAGCTCACGAGCTCGAGGCTCGAGAATTTCGCCTGCCATACGTTGCGGCATCATGCGCGAAGGA
>Ga0182024_10010879_pt1 | contig 18427 bp, 11 predicted proteins | sample P32metaG_FD_120480 | JGI IMG/M metagenome (GOLD analysis project Ga0182024, IMG submission 120480) | Permafrost microbial communities from Stordalen Mire, Sweden - P3-2 metaG (Illumina Assembly) | ecosystem: Environmental > Terrestrial > Soil > Wetlands > Permafrost | place: Sweden: Stordalen... | reverse complement strand
TTTGTTTCTCCGTTTCTGCCCTTGTAATTGGGGCACCCGGAAGCGAGAGGATGCTGCTCCCAAAGCGAGCGTCTGCTTTTTGGGAGGGACACAAGAAATCTTCGGCGCAGTTTCAGAAGATTTGTTGGGAGGAGCCGGAAAAGCAGAAGACGCGAAGCTGCCGGGCGCAGGAATTATCCCGAAGCTGTGCCAATTGGAAAGGGCGGGAATAGAAAAAGTGCCGACCCAAGGCTCATTGCTCTGCGCTGAAATCGGAGTCACGGAACAAGCACAAGGAACGGAGGGGAATTGAAACTGCGGGAGGTGGCTTGGGATAGGTGCTATTTGTGACGAGTGAATCTCTGCCAGGTATGCCATACCCAAGACTTTGTCGCCGTCCACATGTTCACACTCCGCGCACGTGTGTTCCCCGGCGCAACCGTTGAGTTGTTTGGTGGCCGATCTTCGGCCGTGAGGTTACCTTCACCATTCGTTGGAGGAGTAAGCGCCGCTTCGGGTACGCGAGTGAGTCCAGGCCGTTGCAAATATCCGGAATAACGTTGTTGCAAACGAGTCAGAAACGGGGCCAGAAGCCGTCCGATGCGTTTCCCCTTGATCTCACCCCAGTTCCTAATACGCAGATTCTTAAACTTAAAAGATATATTCGCCCCGTTGTCGATGGGAAAGATAATTGTTTCAGTGTCGCGCTCACGAATTTCTCCATACTCCGAGTCAAAATGAATCTGGCCAGAGCTCAATTTGCTTCCTTCGAGAAGGTACAGCTGTACCGAGTCCTGGTCGGCTTTGCTGCGGTCGATGCAGTCGCAATCTGGTCGAATGTTCACGAAGTAGTGTTTGCCTTCTTTGAAGATATCTCCCGGTGCTATAGAATCCGGGTGCAACTGATCTCCGGGTAGGAATCTCTCACCCTCAAGAACCTTCATCAATATGTTCTTGTAGTTCTCCTTATCCCCCTCCAACGCCTTTAGCGGTCCGTCCTCGAAAGAGTCCAGGTCGAACTGATATGGTGTCATTCGAGAGAGCAGATTGCGCCCGATCAGATTTCCTAGTTCCGCCGAAGGAGGCACGCCGTCTTCCTTGAAAGTCTTCCACAGGATGAGAGGCCAGAGCACGCTCTTGCCATAGAAATCCAAAAAGAGTTGGTTCTTTGCTTGTTCGTATTGGCGTTCCCACATTTTGAGAACGTAAGCGGAGGGGGCTTGTCGAAGTGAATCAGCAAGAACAGTGAAAACGCCCGTCTGCCTGACCTCGTCCTTCGATTTGATAAAAATGTACGATGGATCATATAAATCAGGATGAGTTTTTAGTAGATCTGCAACCTCAGCGACGGGGCCGGCTGTAAAAATGAATACGGGGGCAAAGCGTACCTGTTTGAGGCTTTTTAGAAACTCTATTACTCGCCGAGCATTCTCCTTTTTCAGACCCGCAGGAATGGCCGTCGTACCAACACCCAGTGCGTCTCCAAGCGGAGCGGCGTAAAGATACCAATCCACCACAAAGAATGATGCTGACCTAAAGTTAGCCAGTTTTGCGGCGTTCGGGATGTCTGCCAGTCCAATAACAGAGCAGCCTCCGTCCTCGATCTGTGCCTGGATTGCTCGAATAGCAGAGTTTTGGTCACCGATTTCGTCGTCGATCAGAACCGCGATGCCGTGAAACAGGCTAGGGTCAGGCATTTGTACTAGGCCTTTCCAAACGAAACTACAAAGTTAGCTCCCGGCAGGAGCTTGTGCCGTTTGAGATCGGCCAAATCAATGGAATACTCGTGTCGTTCCAATAATTGACGGGCGATATAGAGACCTAGTCCTCGACCTTCTTCGCCTCGCCCGGAGTAGAAGGGTTCAAAGATAAAGGGGGCGTCGTCAGGCTTAATTCCTGGGCCGTTGTCGGAGAAGATCATTACGCTTTCGCCGCCGTCCAGGAGAACTTCAATTCGTTTCTTTCCCGACCGCTTTCCATGGAGCCAATAAACAGAATTATCGAAGAGGTTCAGGAGAAGCTGCAGCAGAACCGCGTCAGTAGTTTTGGCAATGAGCGGGGGTCCCTTCTCGACTACGTTGAACTCGATACCATCTCGCGACAGCGATGAAGAGAACAATCGATGCACCTTACCCAAGACTTCGCTTACCTTTATGTCCTTTCGACGCTGCTTTGTGGACTTAAACAAGAGCTGAACGTCTTTAAGCTGTGTTTCGATGAATGACAACATGCCACGAAGCGTGTTGAGATCGCGGTTTATTAGGTCCTTGCTGAGTTCGCCCGGTCGCTGTGTTTCGCGGATTAGACTGTCGAGCGCGATCAGTGCCCGACTCATAACAGCCATGATGTCATGAGAAGCAGTCTCGACGGACAGGCCCACACCCGCTAAATGTTCAGTCGTCTCTGCTCGTTGAATTAAGTAGTTGCGCTCGATGTTGTAAAGCTTGGAAGCGGATGCCAACGCATCCTGTGCGGGCTTGTTGCCAACGACCTTCTGTCCGATCTCCTCAAAGGCTTGCCTGACTTGGTCGCCTTTAAAAATCTTAATGTCCTGCTTTTGTTTGTCTTCGAGGTCCTGCCGGTACTGCGCATATGGTTTTTTGCGAACCCAAGCGAGGAAGATTTGTATGAGTGTGACGAAATCATGAGTTGGGTTACCGGCATCGATGAGGCCTTCGCGGCTCGTCTTGTCAATAAGTCGCGGATTGCCTTTTTGGGTGATGTTAACGAAGCCGACAACTTGATCGTTACTTAAAAACCAGCCAGCTGCGATGGTTCCACGGTAAGCGTCGATCTGGAGCCAATCGTCATCGGGATCGCCATAGGGGTACACTCGGATGTTGTCCCGATAGAGATAAATCCGGTGGTCCTTTATTATTTTCCGATCTTCGCTATCGAGTTGGTGTTTTCCCTTGGCGTCCTTGCTAAAATCAAAGACATAGAACCCGAATGAAAATGAACCGCACTTGGTCCCTCTGTTGGCAAGAATTTCTGCGTCTTCGCCGAAATAATCTCGAAAGATCTTTAATCCGGTGATCTCAGTATCATCAAGACTAAGGGTCTTAACTTTATTGTTGAGAAGAAATCGAAATTCCCTGGTGGTTTCATCGTACCGACCTTTCTCGATACGGAATACGGAGTTGTCCGCAATTAAGGTCTTCAGCTTCTCAAGGTATTGATCGGAGTAGCTTTGATAGTCTGAATCTTTGTAAATTAGGACTTCAAATTCATCCGCTCGTGCCTTTTTTGGCGTTTTTTCGTCGGCATCGTCGAAAATCGACTGTAGTCGGATCAGGTCGTCATAAACGGCCTTAACTTTTTCTGGACTCCAGCCACCTCGGAGATGAGTGATCTCGATCTTGGTCCCATGTGAAGGTCGCCGAATTCGTCGTCGGCCCAAACTGATGTCACTCGAATAAATCTGTGTTGCTTTGTCCGAAATCAGCAAATCAACATGGAGGTCCGTAAGTAAGAGTTTCTTGGCCTGACCATTTTCGGTCAAAAAATCATCATCATAAGGTGAGAAGTCGAACTTGAGCGTGTATTCGGAATCCGAGCCCTCTGGCCGGGTTACGACGGAGACTGTTTTGCCAAGCTTTAGAATTGCGAAGCGCCCGATTCCTTTCTCGCCCTGAATCTTACGGCCCTTCGTTGTAGTATCTTTTGTTTCCTTTCCGATTTTCTTGATTGGTGTTGCCGGATTTACCCAGTGCTGTTCAAGAACCTCTTGGGTCATACCGGTTCCGTCATCCTCAATTGTAATTCTCGATTGCGCATTGACTTCGAACGTGTCTCCGAATCCGGAAAATGTAACTTTGACCCAGGACGCGTCGGCGTCGTAAGCATTCTTAATGATTTCGACCAAAGCAATACGCTCGTTCTTGATTAGCTGATCGCCTAACATCGTCAGCAACCGCGCGTACGGATTGAACAAAAGTTCTTTAGTCTGGGTCATTTATTTGCGATCAGCACGAATTCCTCTGCATAAACGTGTCGTCCTGTGCTTCGTCCCGAAAACTGGCCTACGGAATCACGATATGGCGTAAGAATCTTGCCCGACAAACGCCGCTTCGCAACTCTAACGCGAGAGAAACCACTCATCAGTAGAGATTCCGTCAAATGCGCGGCATTGTCGATGCGAACCCCTTTATATTCCGTGTTTCCTATCACAAAGAGAGCGAGCCCCGTGGGCTTAAGGATATGGAAACAACGGCTTGCCACGGCTTGCATGTCCAGGAAATATTTCGCTGTCGACCGGGCAATCCTCTGGTCTCTGTCAAACAGACTAAAGACCACTTGTGAACCAGTCTTGTTCAGGCGCTTGATCTCACGATTAAAATCGAGGTTATGTTGGGTGCTTCCGATAGAACCTTGCCGAAGATCGCGGTAGTCTGATGCAAAGCCCAACCACAGCGATGAGAGCTGATGGAGGTCAGCATACTCATAGGACGTGACGTATGGAGGGCTCGTAACAATCATGTCGAGCTTGCGAGGAATGGCAAGATCGAGTATGTTCGCTGTCAGAATCGTTGTCTCGTTCTTTGCGTCGAACTCGAACTGCTTCCAAGCATGAATCATATTCTCAACCTGGTTACTAAACGCATGCTTAACGTCCGCAGGGATCTTGTTGGGATCGACTTGAGGCTTGATGGATTTCGTCAACCAACGCGAGGTTGGCTTGAGAATATTCGAGAATGCACAAAGAAAGAATTGTTGGTAGTGACTCCGTGGAGAAATGCTCTTTTTGATTGCGTTCAGGAGTTTGGCTAGGTCCCGAAACCGGTTTTTAGGGTACCAGTAACTCAGGCGATCAATGGCAGTTTCAGAAAGATCGACATTGGTGCTTGCGCTAGGAAAGGCCCTGATAATCCCTCGGAAATAGTAGTCCAGTCTTGATTGGTCATATGAATTGCTTTTCACGCTAGCGATCAAGGTCGCGACGGGATTAATATCACAGCCCCAAAAATCGATCCCATTGCGGCGAGCTTCAAAAGCGACGGTGCCACAGCCGCAAAAAATGTCGCCGATGGTTTTGACCCTGACCCCCTTTGATTTAGCGAATGCTAACGCCTTGCTCGTGATGAAAGCCGGAAACTTTGCAGGATATGCATGAATTCGATGGATCTTCAACTCCGGATCACTGTGCTTGCTCCAAAATGGGCTCTCCTTGACTTGTGCCAACCCGGCGCGAAGAGATTCTCGTGCGCTACGTAACTCCAAGTATTCAGAAGGCATTAAGGCGATTCCTCAGGAGGCATGTTATACCGAGATCAGGAGAAAACTGTCGAGATATTCGGGCCTGGCGTTCGCGCACCGCACCATCGCGAGCCGTTGGGGGCGGTAACCCGTCCTAGCAGCTTGTTGAAGAATTGAGTTTTTCGAGCTTTCGGTTCTGCATTTTGGTTATTGCTGAGTCCGACGGAGTGCTTTGGATGGTTCTATCTATCCAGCCGGTCCGAATCGAAACGCCGTGTCAGGTTCCGGCCATCAGGTTTCGCAATCGGCAGAGGTTGTAGGCAGCTCCGGTGAAGGTAAACAGCCACCCCACCTTGTCGATTCCTCGCAGCTTCACTTTCCGTAACATCCCCACCATCTTCATCCATCCGAACGATTGCTCCACACGTTTTCGCTTTCGCTGACTCACCTCATATCCGGCATGCCGCGTGGTTCGCTGATCGATCGCACTGGAGCGGTTCGTATTGTTCTGCGCCACATGCGGGGTGATGTTCATCCGGCGAAGTTCCCGGACCAATTCTCGCGTGTCATAATTCTTGTCACCACCCAAAGTTATGCGTTTGCCGTTGGGGATGGCTTCCACCATGAGCATCGCTGCCTCTCGTTCTGCTCTTCCGGTGGCCTCGGTCAGAAAGGTCTGCACCAAAAGTCCGTTGCGGTTCTCCATCAATACATGTCCCAGGTAGCCGAGCTTGGCCTCACTGCCTTTGGACTTCTTGAATAACCGCGCTTCGGGATCGGTCGTCGATGCGTGGGTCTGGTTCTTCCGCTTCTCTCCGTGAAAGTTGACCTCCCCTCCCGGTCCGGGCCGCTTCCCCTGCCCGTCCTTTCGCCGGAAGCTCTTCTGGCTCGCCCACGCCTCGATCAACGTGCCATCCACCGTGAAATGTTCATCCGACATATGAGGCCGGGCTCGTTCCAGCACCCGTTGAAAAAATGACTCTGCGATTTCCTCGTTCAGCAAACGCTCCCGATTCTTGCTGAACACCGCGTGATTCCAGACCGCCTCGTCCATCTCCATACCCACGAACCACCGGAACAGCAGGTTGTACTGGAGTTGCTCGATCAGCATTCGTTCACTGCGCACCGAATAGAAGATCTGCAACAGCAGAGACCGACACAGCCGCTCGGGGGCAATGGAAGGGCGCCCGACCTCGGAGTATAACCTCGCGAACTGCGGTGACATTTCCTTCAGAATCTCATCCACCATCTTGCGGATCGGTCGCAAGGGATGATCTACTGGGACACGCTTGTCGGGGGAAATGTAGCTGAACATCCCTTCTTGCTGGTTATCGTCGCCGCGCATTCACTCGTCTCCTTGACCTTCTTTCCTTCAGACGAGTTTTCTGAATTAAAGTTGCAGCGAAAGTGTGTTTTTCAACAAACTGCTAGACGGGTGGCGCGGAGGTCTGCTCCGCGTCGATAGTGTTGAGAATGCAAGTGGCAGTGTGCTGGATGTACTCCAGGCTCTCCGACAACAACTTGGCGTCACCTTCGTAAAGCTGAATGTAGTCTTGTGCTGCCGAGCCAGTCTCAAGACCGATTGCTTGGCATACGACGAATGCAACGGCCTCCGCTTCCGTCTCACGGCTACGCTTTGAAGTGCTGGCGCGACGCCCGTCACGGTGCATCAATTCATGCGCGACCTCATGCACTAGCGTGGCAAAGTCTTCAGCGGGAGTCTGTTCCGGTAACAACGTGATCTTTCCGCCAGCGGAAGTGCCGCGAGCGGGGGCAATGTCCTGCGAGTATTCAAGAAGAATGCCCTGGTCGGTGACGAATTTGCCGAGCCGGTCACGGTATTCCCGAGGATCGCCATTGACGTTGCCGATTTCAGGAAGTTCTTGGCCGTCCGTCTGGCTGACGTCGAATACATATGCGGCGCGGAACCCGACAGCGGTTGATGACTCATCAGTTTCGGATTGTTCGACGCTTTGATTCTTCGGTCGAACGATTGGAGCGAGAATCAAAATGCCCTTCTCGCCTTTTTTCACGAAGCGGCCAAGTTTATGCCACGTGTGAAAACCGGCGACATGAGTCGCAGTTGGTTTCTGCGATGCGATAAGCATTACGTTCCGTAGACTGTACCGATGGAACCGGCCAATGGCCGCGAGGTAATTTCTCAGCGTTTCACTGTGGCCCCTTTCGAGAGCTTGACTGAGTTCTTCGATTGCTTTGCTGACGATCTGTTTGGCTTGCTCGACTTTCATGTTTGTTCTCCTGTTTCGGGAGCTTCGTGCCCCCTTCACCAACAGCGAGGGGGCAAGCTCCCGAAACAGAGAACGGAAGCGCAGAGATTGGTGCGTCCAGGTCGGAACGGGTCGCACGATTGAGTGACACAGCGTTTGGGTGGCGCGAAACGTGCTAGTGGAGACCGGCGTCGTGTGGGTCTACACGCCGGGACGCAGCAATCTCAGAGCGGCAAAAAAAGGAGCGGGACAAATCGCCTGCGAAGTCTGAATCGAGCGAATCAGGACGTGAACGTGGGTTAGCCGTGAATTGCTCCAACGGCTCAAAGGCTTCGCGGAGCATTGCGGTGTATTTCTGTTGGTCCGACGCAGCGCCGCAGCAGTTTGATCTTTGCACTCAGTGAGGACCGAGACTCCTTGAAAATAAGCGAAGCCAGGGATACAGTGACTTTTCCCCGAAGTGGAAAGGCCTTGCTCGCAAGTAGCACTTTAGGTAAGGAGCCAAGGCGTAATGCGGAGTACAGTCACGGACCGGAGTCTTGTGCCTTCGACGCTCGGCGTCAGAGGATTGGATACGAGCGCGGGCAACCGCTTGCACGGAGAGGCAATCAGAAAAGGCATACACCCGTACGGGGCAGAAAGCGGTGGCCCTATGGAATTGCAGTGTCCGAATTGTAAGAGCACAGACCTCAAGAAGGTATCCCTGGCCTACCAAGAGGGACTACAGCGCGTGAACATGCGCACGCGACTACGCGGCGTCGTGGTCGGGTCGGACGGGCCTGACGTGGTTGTGGGGAGAGCAACCACGAAAGGAACACAGCAAACTGAAACCTCGAAAGAGTTGACTCCCCCGAAGAAATGGTCCTATCTAAAACTTATTGGAAGGTCGATCTTGGCATTCTTATCTTTCGGCTGGATAGTGTTTTATGTAAATACCATCACGAAGAATTCTTCATCTGTTTCGTCAGTTCCTTTGGCGATCTATGGCGCGGTCTCCGCTGGATTTGTTGTTGTTGTGTTTGTTCTCTATTGGAGCCACAACCATTCCATCTACCCGCGACAATACGCGCAGTGGAACCAATCCTTCATCTGCCAGAGGTGCGGCGGTGTGACTCAACACAACCCGTAGACTGGCTTCATCTGTGGTTTGGATCGGCGGTAAGTCGCCACCGATCCTGTTGTGGACGAGAATGTCATTTCCGCATGTCATCCAAGAATTCTGACGCTGGAGCGACGCTTGTAATCAGCAAATGGTCACGGGCGCGTGTGCAGGCAACATAAAGTAATTGGCGCTCAGTGTTGTAAACCTCTTCGAGATCTGAATCATCCGCGACCGTTTCAATTCGCGCCTGCAGAGGAATTACCCCGTCGTCGCAAGCCATGACAACAACTGCGCGAAATTCCAATCCTTTAGCAAGATGCATGGTGCTGATCGACATCTTCCCGTGCAGCGTCTCAACATTCTCGTCGAGCACCTTGAAAGGAATGTTTGCACCCTCTGCTGCCGCCGTCGCTCTCTTTAGCTCCGCCGAAGGGCGGACAAAGATCGCAATTTCATGTGGCAGCATGCCCTCATTCGCTCTGGCCTTCAACCATTCGCTGACAGTCCTCGTCTCCTGGTCAATTGAATCCAGCGTTTGGATTGTCGGAGGTGGGCCGTTGAAGAGAGAAATGGTCGCTTTCCGGTCTTCGGAATTCCCGTCCACGTCTGTTAGTTCTGGCCCGAGTAGCCTATCCGCCTGCATTCGGATTTGATGAGAAGTTCGATAATTAACCTTGAGGGTTGTGGAACGCCCTCGAACATCCACACCGAGAGCTTTCCAGGAAAACGGTTGCTGGAATATCCGTTGGCCCAAATCCCCTGCAACAAATAGGGCGTCTCCCCGATATTTACCCAGTGTAGCTAGGAATCGGAGCTGGGCGACGCTCAGGTCTTGTGATTCATCCACGACCACAAAGTCAAAAGGCACGGAGACATTGGTTGCATAAAACGAGGCCAGGCTAGTGAACATTTCAGAGCGTGTAATCAGTTCGCGGGATTTGAGGGCTGACCTTACTCGCTCGAAGATTGACCAAATTATGGCCCGCTGCGGCTCTTTCAGCCGAGTCTTGCGCCCCAATCGCATCACATCACGGTACGATTCCCAAGTATCCAATTGCCATGCATCAACAACCTGCTCCCATTCCATTATTAAAAACGGTAGCGAGAATCTATTCTCGCTGCTCTCCTGAGCCGATTGTTGGATTAACTCTCGGATGGTCTCAGCGGCTGCGAATTTGGGTTTCCCTATGTTGACTTCATATAGTCGCTTGCCGATAGAGTTCATCGCGTGTATTTCGATGCGTTCTCCCAGACGTGGTGTATTTCCTATCAGAAGTCTGAGCTTCGTTCTCAGCGCATTCGAGAGAGGATCGGAAAATGTAGTCAGCAGCAGCCGGGCGTCAGGGTTCTGACGAGCAAGATAAACGACTCGATGGATCGCAACTATTGTCTTGCCTGTCCCGGCGGAGCCGGAAACCCTAGCGGGACCGCTGTATTCTCGTTCGACGAGTTCGCGCTGAGCAGGATGCAGGAAGATGGTCCATTTCTCCCAGGGATAATCGAGCGCCCGCTCCAACTCTTCCAAATTGTTAATTAGACGGAAACGCCGTTTGGCATCGGGATGTTCAAATGATTCCGTCAAAACAGGAGCTAACTCCGCATCGGTTCCTGCCACAGTCGCCAGCGCTACCAAGGCTGGCCGTGTAACTTGGGGAGTGGCTCCTGTCGCAAGGTCGAGTAGCGCCTCCGCTGCCTCTTTAGGGAGGTGATCGGCAAGGTCCAAAAGAGTTTCGTCGTTTGCCTTGCGCACATCGGGTAGCCACTCGGAAGGCACACCATAAGCAAGTAGGTCGCTATCGGACAGATTTGCGAACAAAGACGGCTTCGGTCTTTGTTGGGGTTCCACGTATTTGGGTATTGTGATTTCCTGAACTCGTTCACGGATTTCAACCAACTGCGCAGCCCCGGTTTTCGGGTGGGTTTCCAGTTTCCGACGTTCTGCCCATTCATACGCTTCGTCGTGGTGACCGACGTAACATAGCAAAAGGCTCGTCCCCGTCTTATGCACAATCAATCTGAGGTTGCTGCTCACCCGAACCGACCAGAAATTGTGATCCTTTGCCTTGTCGAGCTTGTGGAATTGCAGTCCCGGATGGGCCGGATTCATCTGTAGGTCAAATGCTGTTGTCTTGACAGCCTTCTGCTCCTCGCCATTCAGTCTGGCGAGGCTGTCGGTGAACGTGTCTGCGATTCGGAATTCCATCAATTGTCCGACACGGACTTCAGGCTCTGATTTCTTAACTCTGGTCCCATGCTTCGATCAACAACCATTCACCCATACCGCACCCCACTGACTCAATCAGGCCGGTCGGTGTCATCACAGAGCATTTTTCAGTGAAGGCGCTCAATGTCTCGCACAACCAAATGGTTCCCGTTAACGCCTCTGGTGGCTCAGGAACAATCGGCGGGACCACATTTGCAGCGGTACCCGTAAATCTTAGTGGGTAGCCGTTGCCCCCGAGGTCAATAACCTTGCCTGTTTTCACAAGGGTGTCGATCCAGGTCAGGCCACCCGAACCCGTCATCCAAGCGGCAATCCGTTCGCCTTTTGCTGACTCCATTGTTGCTGGCGAAACGCCTCGATCCGTCTGTTTGCAAACGCTGATGTGCCAGCCGAGCATGCCATGAGTCTCCCACGCACTGAATCAATCCCGCCCGAATCATAGTCGTTCGCGCCAATCGCAAATACGGCTACCTTCGGAACAAAGTCGGTTCATACCTTGAACACTTTCATCACTTCATCGCCCAGGTGATTGATCACCTTAACCGCGATTCGGCCAGATTTCGGTTTATCGAAGGGACGCGAAGTGTCGCTGTGGAGCGTGGCCCAGGCTTCTTGGTTGATCTCGGCCTTTAACGTCGTCTTGAGTGATTTGTAGGGATCATTCGCACCAAGGAAATACGCTTGCCGCACGAAGAAACTTTCTTCGTTGTAATCGGTGTCGATAAACCAGCACGCGATGCCTTCGGCTCCGTCACTGCGAACCTCACCCGTATTGGGGTGGAATACATCCACACCATTGATTTTGACTTGAATCTGGTCATCTTTCGCTTTGATGATGTCGATGTCTGGCTCGCCAAAGATCACGAACAAATTGCCCTTGCCCGTGTTCTTCAAGTCATCCGCCATATGCAAATCGGCATTCATCCGTGCCTTCAAAACAGGGATGCGACCAAGTTTGTTGAATTCCGAAGAATGCGCATCGTAATTGAAGGCACACGTAATGAGCACGGCGAAACCAGCATCCCCCGCTTCGCGGGCAGCAGAAACCAAATCGGGGCGCGACACCGTGCCAAACTCAGGACCGATAAAAATCGCTGCTCGTTTCTCGACACCTGATTTTGCATTGCCTTCAACGTACTTCCCCTCGGCGCAGACGAGAGCGCCCGGCCACGGCGCTATCGAGGTGAACGTGATCTTGTCGTCCTTGTGCGCTTGCTGCACCCCCGACGTCTTAAGGTTTTCCAAGATCATTTCGACGAAGTCCGTCTCATCTGTTTGCCCGCTATCCCAATGCGCAGTGCCGTGCATCAACTCATCATTCTCGTCTACTGACATCACGCGGTGTGGAGAGAGGCTCTCGACGGTAAACGGTCCTGCGACGCGCACTTTAGACTTATCTTCGTATGGTTTGTCGCGGAGGTATTCCGATTCAGCCTTTACCGCAATCGAATCGTCGATTTCCTTTTGGCGCTCGGCACGGTACCCCAACCAATTGTTGTGGAGGTCCTTCAATTCCCTCGGCCACTTCTCGTCTGCATGATATGGGACATCCCACTCTTCCCATCTTTTGTGGAGCGAGTTGTTGATCCGAGCCAGCAGAGGGTCAAGCAAAGCACTGTACTTCTCCCAGATCACATCTATTTCGGCGTTGTTTGCAATCTGCCCGAGTTTTATGTGCGGAAGTCTTTCGTACACAAAGCCATGGCGTATATCGCCGTGCGTCTGCGCAGTGGAAGGTTCAGTTCTTGTAATCGCGGCCTCTTTAATCTGTCCATCACGACTATCGGCAAGGAAGTAGTACGGAAATCGAGCACCCATAACTCTGGCGCGAGCGAGTGCCAGAGCAACGCGCGAAGTATCAACTGTTATCCATCGGCGGCCCCACTGCTCCGCAACGAAAGCGGTCGTGCCAGAGCCGCAAGTGGGGTCAAGGACAAGATCGCCGGGATCAGTCGCCATTAAGATACACCTCTCAATGACCTTTGCGTTTGTCTGAACAACGTAGACCTTCTCGTCGGTAAAGTTCCCAGAGCCTGTATCGGTCCAGATATTCCCGTGTACAGCAGCATCAAAATCCGTATGGAAACGCACATAGCGGATCGAGTTTTCCGCAACATGGATTCGATTCGCTCTACCTAGACGCTCCATGCCAATCGGATAGTTTGCTTTCCAGTGCGAGTTCTTGTCCCAAGGGTCGTATGTTTCCCCTCGAAAAGTAAACGGCTGTCTCTCTTTTGCCCGCCCTTGAGAACTCAAGTCACCTGGGGAATACGGTCGCGTCGATTCCGGTATTCTCACCTCTCCGCGCCTCTCCTTCGCATTGACCCCACGATATTCGAAATCTTCAAACATTAACCACTTCGCATTCCCTTCACCCAATATGAACTCCTTCGGATAGAAGGGCGAATGGGCTTGCGCAGCTTCCTTGTCCTTGGCATACCACAGCAGAAAATCCGACATATTCCCGAGATAATTTGCTTCAAACCCGGTCGTGGTCTGAACCGAGATCAAACTGATGAAGTTTTCAGGACGGAAAACCTCATCGAGCACCGCACGAACACGATGCACATTCTCATCTCCGATCTGAATAATTATGGAGCCTCGCGCAGAAAGCAGATCTCTAGCAACCGTTAGCCGATCTCGCAAATAAGTCAGGTATGAATGAATCCCATCGCGCCAAGTGTCACGGTAAGCCTTGACCTGTTCCGGTTCACGCGTGATGTGAGTGATGCTGCCATCCTTGACATCGCGGCTCGTTGTAGACCATTGGAAATTGGAATTGAATTCAATCCCGTAAGGTGGATCAAAATAAATACAGCGCACCTTGTCGCGTAGGCCCTCTCGCTCAGCGAGAGAGGCCATCACTTGCAGGCTATCGCCCAGAATCATACGGTTAGCCCAGTGAGCGTCATGCTGATAGAACTCGGTTTTGGCAGCTTCGCTCGGTAGGCCATTAAAATTGGCAAACAAATCGAACTGAGGTTCAGCGATCTTGGCGGCTACCTCTGAACGCCTCCGCAAGTCGTCAATTAGCACTTTGGGATGCAACTTTTCCTGAATATAGAGGGGTGGCGCTGGCACGACTAGATCGGACCAGTCCTGTTCATCCTTGCCTCGCCAGACCAGTTGCGGATCAAGATCGCGGTTTCGCCGCTCGTAAGCCACGCGGATCGGGCTTTGCTCTTCAGTGCGCATCACGGATTGATACTCAGCCGTGGGGATGTTCTTGCGCGAGGCCTTCTCGTGCGTAAGTGTTTCGATCTTCTTTTTCGCTTTTGGTTTTACTGTGTTCTTCGCCATTCTGGTTCCTTATGTTGGCTGCGGCGCAGTCACCGATTCAATCATTTTGTTGAATTCGGATTCGACTTTCGATTTGAAGTCGGCCTCAATCTGGTAAACCTCAGTGAATTCCGCGAATGCCCATCGCCCATATTTCCCTGCGTTGTTCACGCCGGGCACCCAATATGTTTCCATCGTGGACTTCTTTTCTTTGGCGTCCTCACGGCGGTAGCCCTTGATTTCAACAACCAGATGAAGCGGATCGTCTTCGCCATGCCCATCGTCCACAAGGACAATGAAGTCGGGTCGGTATTTGCGATTCTCCGAGCCATAGCGATAGGGCACTTCGAATCCAAGGTTATGATTCTTCACATAGGCCCTAACGCGAGGATGAGACTCGGCCACGCGGCAGAACTCGGCCTCCCAATCACTGTCTAGAATCACATAATTGATTTGGCAGCGGCGTGCGTCGGTCTCCCAGCGGTCGGTCTTCGAAGTGTTGAACTTTACGTGGCTGGTCGAGCCAGCTGGGTTGTAGGGGTCCGGGATTACTTTGATTGGCGACTTCCCCAAGGTCGTGCGGGTGATGGCTGCGGTAATACGCTCACACGCCATGTCGGCCAGCTCTTGGTACATGAGCTGTGCCGGGTACGTACCGCCCTTGCACACGAGGCAGGTATCCAGCCAATCCTTGGTGATGCGTTTGAGCTGTCCAAAGAGGTGAAGCTTCGGTTCTTCGCCGGGATCGCGCCACTTGGTATACAGTAATCGCTTGGCGACATGAAAAATCAATGTTGAGCGCCTCATGTCACCGAGATGTTCGAGGCTCAGATCAACTTCCTCACCGATTATGCCGGAATTCCTGGTAATGGAAGGACCGACTAGATCCGGGGTCAGCTCCAACACAGAATCAGCATTGAATTCCGCACTTAGTCGTTCCGCAGGCAATTCAACCCGGTAGCCAGCTACCCGTGGAAATGTAATCTCAAAAGAATCACGCTCTGGCCGAACTGCTTTGACCTGGATCGTCTCGCGAGGTGGCTGTGGGGGAGCAATAACCGGCTTCGCCGTAAAGTCAAATGGGATTCCAAGAACATCGGCGTATTCGACGTTGAATAGCCCATCTTCGTTAAGTTCGTACGATTGGCGTCGTAGCGCCCTTCCGATAACTTGTTCACACAATAGCTGTGTTCCGAATGCTCTGACACCGAGCACATGAGTAACCGTATTTGTGTCCCATCCCTCCGTGAGCATTGAGACCGACACGACGCAACGGATAGCCTCGCCAAGTCGCCCTGCTTTACCGACCGTGTTCATCACTTCGCGCAGCAAATCTTCGTCCGTGATCTTCTCAGCCTGTTGCCTGTCCCCTGTGCGCTCGATAATCTCTCGACGAAAGCGGTCGATTTCGTCGCTAGCCATATCCCGGAACTTGTCGTCCAGGGCTTCGCCCGAATCGATTTGCGCGCTGTCGATTAGAAGCGTACGCGGTCGTCCGAGTTGATTGCCATGCTCGTCGAAATTTCGAAAGAGCGCGAGCCGTCCGTTTTCCAGGGTGGTAGACCCGTCTTCGTTCTCTCGATGAAAGCCAGAGATGTAGTCATATACGAGTTTCGAGGTCGCTGTGTTACTGCAGACCACGATGAAGCATGGAGGCACTTTGATACCGCTCTTAGCCCACAAGTCGAACGTCTTTGCATAGTGTCCGTATAACGCTTCCAATGCTGTTTGCAATTCCACGGGAAGGCTAAGTGGATCAAGACTTTCTGACTTACCCCGGCGCTTCTTGGGCATTTTCGTTCGGATATGCTCCCAGAGATTCCGGAATACGGGAAGCTCTTCACCTGGGATGTTGTCAGCGACTGGAACGCGAGGAAGCTTCACGATGCCGCATTCAATGGCATCCATCAGCGAAAAATCACTCACGGTCCACGGAAACAGGGTTCCCTCGGCGTAGCCTGAGCCACTAAGAAAAAAAGGCGTCGCAGAAAGATCGACGATCTGCGTTATCCCGAGTTTGCGTTTGACAGCCTCAAGGCCGTTAATCCACAGACGTGCCGCTTCACTATTTTTCTCTGCTTCCTGCTTATCCTCAGCAGTGAGGTCGGGTTCATCAGCATCTCCCGGTTTTTCGCGATAACAGTGATGGGCCTCGTCATTCAGAACCATAATATTTTTCAAACCCATCAGATCGGGCATGACCCGTTGAATCATCTGCCCTTCGGTTTCGAGAGTTTCCAATTCTGGTCCTCTTCCCTGAAGGAGTGATCGGCCTCCTTTGGAAAGCTCCATCCGGTCTCGCAATTTAAACGCATGGTAGTTGGTGATCAAAATCTTTGCTCGTTCGAGATCGCCCAACATTTCCTCTGGGATCAATTCCAGGTTGCCGTAGTAACTGTCGGGGTCGTTCGGCTGCAAAACACGGAGCCTGGCGCGAATCGTGAGGCCAGGTGCAACGACCAGAAATCCGCGAGTGAAATGTGAACTGTTGGGCCGACGTACCGCGTTTATGGTCTGCCACGCGATGAGCATTGCCATAACTGTGGTCTTGCCTGCGCCAGTTGCGAGTTTCAAAGCAAGGCGCAAGAGTTCAGGATTTGCGTCACGGTTTGCATTTGCCAAGTTCTCAATAAAACCTTTCCCAATCTTCCCCAGCTTCGGAGCAACCTCGGTCAACCAAATAGCCGTCTCGACGGCTTCAACTTGGCAGAAGAACGGTCGAAACGTGTTGAAATTGTGATGACGCCAGTGCTGGAGGAGTCGTTCGGTCTCCGGCGTCACAAGCCAGTCGGTCGGATTCGGAAGCTTCCGCCACTGGTCTACCTGAAAACGAAGATCGTTAATAATTGAAGTTGGGTCGTACTGTTGCTTTTGGGTGGAAAGGCCCTTGCCTTCGTCAAAAATCAGCGCGTCTTGGTTCGGCTTTCGCTTTTGCTTCTTGGGTTTCGGGATCGGAGTGATGAACTCTGCACGACGCCGAGTCTCAACAGTTTTTTGGGTGGGCTGCCCTTCGCTATCAAGCTCCCAATGCCGTTCCGGGTAGCTGTACGGCGAGTTCAGAATGGGGCGTTCAAAGAAGTGGTTATCCATGTCTCAGTTTCGCAGCCGCCAGCCTAAAGCGTTTTCTTTCAGCTTGATATATGAAATCGGAACCGGATTGTCTCGGCGATACTACCACCAAAAGTTACACCAGTCGCCGCCGGTTCGGCGAACGAGGACCAATAATATTTAAGCAAGCGACTATGGCTGTACAAGTAAGCAACCGTCCCGTTCCGGTCCCGGTGAAGGGGGACCTAAGAGTTGTGAATCGGAGATCGAACGGCACTAGAACGCAGCCACGAGGCTATGGGGGTGGAGTGGGGTGCCACGCATGGGCGGGCGTCCACGCGCTGTCCAGGGTTCTCTCCTGTTGCACCGACTTGATAACAGGACCGAGGAACGATGCAAGGCGAGCGACAACGTCTCCGAAGTTCGTTTCCTGAACGTACGATTTGTTCTTGTTGCAGAAAGCGTTCCACTGTTTGATCTTATTGTCGTCTTCATAGAATTCCGGTGTGAACGCGAGGGGGACGCTTCCCATTGGCAATTCCGTGCCGCGTCGTTTGAAAGTCGCTCGCACAGCATCAGCCAGCGTTTTCCCATCAAATTCAAAAGTGATGGCAAGGCTGTGCAGATCGTGGAAGTCCTTCATGCGGCTGTTCGCGATGCCGAGTTTCACCATGGCTTCCAGCTTTTCCGAGATTACGGTTTCGCGAGGATAAGCGAGGAGGCGGGGGCTGGGAGGCTCCAGCAGTGTCGGATATTCCATTTCGACCGGGCCTGGTGTTACCGTGTCTCCAAACCCAATATCGATCTGTATCGGTATTTGCGCTTTCTCCAGGAACGCGGTGAATGTGACCCGGACGCCTTCATAGTCAGCGTCCTCCTTGATGCGTTCCGCTTTTACCGTTTTGGGATCAAAACGCAAACCGTCATTTTCCACCTCGACTGTCGAGATTTCCTGGAATATGCGAACGAATCGCTCCGGAGCATTATCTCCGTTCGCCAAAAAATCAGCATCTCGGGTGGGGCGATACCGCTGCGTCGTCCAGAGTTCGAAGAGCAGAGCACCCTTCAGTATGAACACTTCCCGATACTTGGAGTTGCTGAGCCGGAAGAGAATTCGCTCCAGGCCATACTTGGTGAGTATGAGTCCGAAGTCGTCATTCCTCTCTCGTGCGAGGTTGAGCAGCTTCTGTCGAATCGAGGCGGAGATGTTCTTGAGCTTTGGATCGCGCAATTAGAGTGACTCCAGATAGGGTCGCATGATATTCGCGACGCGGCAGACCTTGGCGGCGTCCCATAGCTCGTCCATGGAGGCTTTCTTGAGACGCCGACACTCCTTTAGGGCCTCGATGGCGACATCCGTGCCGATCTTGT
>Ga0182024_10010877_pt1 | contig 18428 bp, 20 predicted proteins | sample P32metaG_FD_120480 | JGI IMG/M metagenome (GOLD analysis project Ga0182024, IMG submission 120480) | Permafrost microbial communities from Stordalen Mire, Sweden - P3-2 metaG (Illumina Assembly) | ecosystem: Environmental > Terrestrial > Soil > Wetlands > Permafrost | place: Sweden: Stordalen... | reverse complement strand
TGCCTTATTCAGGCCGGTCATCATGGCCCAAGTCCCGTTCAAGGCGCCCCAAGCGGAACCCAACCCCGCGGCCACGGCCCCAGCGCCGATAACGGCTCCGGCATTCAGTTCTGCAACGGTTTTTGCTATGAGAGCCGAGGCTTGCCGCGGCAGGATCTGCTGAAAGGCGCCCAGGAGCGTGTCTCGCAAATTAGACCCGGTGCTGGCGAGTCTATCGAACAAAATAAGCAACAACAACAAGACGGGAAAGAGGCTTAGGAAATAATAGAACGCCAGCCGGGCTGCCTGTCCGAAGACCTCGTCGTCCCAGCTTTTACGGCATGTGCGTTTCGCCAACTCCCACCAGGAAAGCCCTGATGAGTTCCACAACTGCGCCATAGCTTCACTCTGAGCGCAAGTGCGCCGGTTCAGTTGGACAGCGCGCGCAGCACGAACGCTGGATCACCATGGCAACGCCGCGTCCAGACATGATTTGCGTCGCAAGAGTGGCAGTTCAATCCGACCGACGAGTTGGTGTGGCTCTCGTCTGTCAATAGCTAATCCGCGCGGCCCTACTTTTGCTCTTCGGTGTGCTCCATTACGTTTTGGCCCTGTTTAGCGAGACGCGCTTCTTGCTTTCTATTTTCCGTAACTTCTACTCCTGTTTTTGATCCCACCTCGAAGACCTTGCTCAGAAATTCGGTATCTCCATACTTCCGAAAAACGAGCTCTGAATGATCAGGCCTGTGTTTATCTATGGTTGCACGCACAGTGAAGTCTGCAGTGGTCTTATCGTTTTCACTGGTAGTGGTCATCACGGTAAGATTCGAATCTCCCATCATCCGGAATGTGTACTCACCGGGCGGCAAGGTTTTGTCACCGATCACGAAGCTGTGGTCGACGTGCGCTTGAATCGCATTAGTAATCTGAGCATTCAACCAGGGCGTGCCTGCTGTTACGAAGAACAAGCTGACTAGGACCGGCGTTAACGTTTTCAGGCAGCTTTTCATAAACATCTCCTCTGGTCGTACTATACGGCAATAAAAGTCAAAGAGGCGTCAAAACATCCATCAAGAATCCGCAAGCTAGCGCGAGACACAAACCCATCGCTCTGACTGATTTTTGACACCGTTTTGACGACGATTCCCTACAGTGAACTTGTTGGATCTTCGCGGAGGGCCGTAAAAATGAGGACGTGGCCGGGCGGATCGCAGCAGTTGAAAGAGTTCGGCACTTGAGCGGGAAAGACTTGGTTCCGCATCGGCGGAGCTTGTGGAAAGTGACAAAGAACTGAAACATAGAATTGAAGTATTTGGCGTTGAGTCCAAGGACGTAACCGTTACTGTCGCGACAGAGCGAAGGTTTGACCGGAACGAATATCTGCGCGTCAAGGTCCCGCTCAAGAGTGGCCAGCCGCCGATTGATACAGCTACGGACCTTTGGCCTGCGGCGAATTGGTACGAACGGGAAGTTTGGGACATGTTCGGAATCCGGTTCCAGGGGCATCCCCATCTGGAACGCATTCTGACGCCAAAAGTGTGCGTAGGACATCCTCTGTTGAAGGACCACCCCGTGCGAGCTGCCGAAATGGGCAGTTTTCAGGTGCCCGGCGCAGCATCCTGGCACGCACGGAGTGTTACGGGTGGCTTTGCAACTTGATGGCGAAGAGATCGTCGACGCCGTGCCCGAGATCGGATTTCATCAGCGCGGAGCCGAAAAGATGGGGGAGCGGCAGTCCTGGCACCTTCCTCCCCTACACCGGCGGGGTCGATTGTCCCGGCGGCGCCACGAACAACATGGCGTATTTGATGGCCGTGGAGAAGCTGGCTGAAATCGAAGTGCCGCCACGGGCGAAGGTTATTCGGGTGATGCTGGCTGAGTTGTCGAGGATCATGAGCCACCTGGCCTGGTGTGGAACTTTGGAGCTGGGCCCGTTATCGCCGGTCTTCTCTACATTCAACGATCGTGAACGAGCGTTCGACATCGTCGACGCGGTTTGCGGAGGACGGATGCATCCGAACTAGTTCTGCATCGGCGGAGTAGCGGAGGACTTGCCAAAAGGCTGGGACGCCTTGGTCCGCAATTTTGTGAGGTACTTGCCACCGCGCTTGATCGAGTACGACAGAGAAGTGATGCGGAACGGAATCTTCACGGTGCGTACCCAGGGAGTGGGAGTTTTCTCCACAGAGGAGGCCATCGAGTGGGGCGTCACGGGAGTTCCGCTCGTCTTCAACCAGCGGTCCCAACCTGCGCGCCTGCGGTTTCGAGTGGGACTTTCGCAAGAAGCAAGCGTACTCCGGCTATGAGCAGTTCGAATTCGACATCCCCACCGGCCGGCATGGAGACTGCTACGACCGCGGCCTGGTGCGCATCGTCGAACAGTGCGTAAACAACATGCCCGAGGGCCAGTACAAATCGACCCAGCCCCTGGCGTGTCCGCGGCTCAAGGAGCAAACGGCGATTCCCCCAGACGAGGTGCTCGGGGCGGTCGAAGGGGCCGAAGGAAACAATGGCTACTATCTGGTGACTGACGGCGGCTGCATGTCGTACCGCACTCGCATCCGAATACCGTCCTTCGCACACATGCAGATGCTGCCCCAGCTCGTTCGCGGCCGGATGATCTCGGACGTGTTGCCGGTACTGGGCGCTGTGGACTACGTGCTGGCGTTGGCATAGACCTTGTACTGGCGCATATCCGCTTCCTTGAGTATCAGACCGAAGCCGGGCCGCGATAAATCGGGGGATAGCACTCCGTTCTTTACCTGGATGGCGCCGTCGAACGCCATTGCTTCAATGCGGGAATGATCGAAAAAATATTCGACATGAATGGCGCGCTGCGCGCTACAGCAGGCATGCGCGTGGATCGATGGCGAAGTATGCGCCGAGAGAGGCATGGAGTGGCTTTGACATAAAGCGTCGGCTAGCAAGAACCCCGTAATGCCCGCGCATCGAGTGGCGTCGGCTTGCAGCACGTCGACTGCGCCGGCGTCCAGCATCCGGCGGAAATACCAGGAATCGTAGCCGTACTCGCCGGCCGCGATGGCCATCCCCGGCGGTGCGTTATCGCGGATGAGCCGCAATCCTTCCAAGTCGTCCGAGGAGACGGGTTCTTCAAACCAAGTGACGCCGTTTTCCATAAACCGGTGTGCCTGATAGAGAGCTTGTTTGCGGGTGTACGCGCCATTGGCGTCGACGAAAAGCTGGACCTTCGCTCCAATCGCCTGGCGCGCGGCGCGCACGCGATCGATGTCAGCGGCTGCGTCCCGGCCTATTTTCATCTTGACGGCGCGGAAGCCGGCTTCCGCCCAGCCACCCAATTGTTCGCGCAGTTGTGAATCCGAATAGGATGTAAATCCCCCGCTCCCATAGGCCATAATTGCCGGCCGCACGATACCGAGCAAGGCGGCGACCGAAATGTCTAGAAGCGTGCCCTTCAAGTCCCAGAGCGCATTATCCACGGCGGCAATGGCCATGGAAGCAATCCCCGGCCTGCCGAGATTGCGTATTTGCTCGACCATGGTTCGCCACGCGCCCCCGATGGCCAGAGCATCGTGGCCCGTCAATTTTGGAGCAAGCAACCGATCGATCAGGTGCGCGGTGGAAATGTCGGCATAACTATAGCCAAGTCCTGTTTTACCTCCGGCAAAAACTTCAACCAGGACCAGGGAGGTTTTGTCCCATTGAAGAGTTCCATCCGATTCGGGCATTTCGGTTGGGACGGTGTAAACGGAGACATGAATACGTTCGATCTTCGGATTGGATTGCACAATCACCTCGGCTCAAATTCTGGGCATGCCATGACCCCAGGTGTCCGGCGGAGAAAGGTCGCGCCGCGCGGCGGGTTTTTGGCTATTTCGCTTTCGCGACGTAAAGATCTCTTGTCCCTCCGCGATGAGGTAATCGGCCGTACGCGCCGCGAGGGCCATGATGGTCAGACCTGGGTTGGCCGAACCTTGTGTCGGCATAATGCTACCGTCGCAGATGAACAAGTTAGAAACATCGTGTGCGCGCCCGAACCGATCGACAACGGAGGTCTCCGGGTTGTCGCCCATGCGCGCCGCTCCGACCAGATGCGCGTACCGCGCTTCCTGCACCACTTCCTGGGCGCCCGCCGCCCACATCACTTCCATGGTTTTGTTCTTGCCGTACTCGATCAACTTTTTGTCGTTGTCGTAAAGGTTGAAGGTGATTTTGGCAATTGGAATTCCGAAGCGATCTTTCTCGTCCGCCACTTGCACGCGGTTATCGGCGTGCGGCAAAATCTCTCCCAGAAATCCGAAGGACGCCCAGTGATTGTAATCCATCATGACGCTCCGCAGGCCCCATCCCCAGGCGCCTTTGGCGGTCATCATCTGCTTGGCAAACGCCATGGGTAGAGGTCCCACGGTCTGGATGGCAAACCCGCGCGCGAAACCGCGTTTCGGATCCGTTTCGTAAAACTCTTCCGTCAAGGCGTTGGCAGGCGGAGCTTTGTACATGCGCACCAGCTCCTCGAAGCGGCCAAGTACGACATTGCCGGCTTGCGCCATGAGGTAACGGCCGACACAATCGCTGGAATTGGCCAGTCCGTTCTCGAATCCCGGTGAAGCCGAATTGAGCAAGAGGCGAGGCGTTTCAATAGAATATCCAGCCACGATCACCGCTCTTGCTTTTTGGAAGCGCTCGCGCCCTTCGGCGTCGAAGTAGGCTACTCCGGTGACGCGGCGGCCGGCGCCGGTGTGGATACGCGAAACCATGCAGTTCGGTCGGATTTCGGCTCCGCTTTTGACAGCGTCCGGCACATGCGTAATCAGGGTGCTGGCCTTGGCGCCCACCTTGCAGCCCTGGATGCAAAAGCCGCGATAAATGCAGTGGGGTCGGTCGCCGCGCGAGCCATTCAAAATCGCCACCGGACCGCCGGCGGATACTCCAATGCCGAGCTTTGTGCACCCTCGAATCAGTGCGTCGCCCACGCCGCCCATCGGATGCGGTCCGTAAGGATAACCATGCGGATCGCCCCACGGATAATACGATGGGCCGGAGACCGGCAGTTCTAATTCCATGAGCTCGTAATACGGTTTCAGGTCCGAATAATCGATGGGCCAGTCGACGCCGACGCCGTCCGTCGAATAGATGTGGAAATCGGAGGGATGCAAGCGCGGGGTGAACGATGCCCAGTGAACAGTACCGCCTCCGACGCCCTTGCCGCTATTATTCGCTCCAAACGCCAGCGGGTGCTTACCGGCGGTGATTCGCATGTCATTCCAATAGAGGTTATGCGATCCCTTTTCGTCGCTCACCCAGTCGCGCTCGGTATCCCAGAACGGCCCGGCATCGAAGCCAATCACTCGAAATCCGGCCCGGGCGAGCCGCTGCAAGAGCACACCGCCCCCCGCGCCCACGCCCACAATGACGTAATCGATTTCTTCCGCTTCGGAGAAGCGATGCATTGGCGTCTCGATCCGCTGGATGGCGCCGAGCATGTGCGGATTTCCGTGCGGTGCGTGAAACTCTCCCAGAAGCGGCGATTTCAATGCGTCCCTCCCTGGCCAGGCGAGCCAATATGCTCTGCCAGCCCAGCGACCGATTCGAATAGGCCCGATTGGGAGCTGTCGGGCGCTCTCCATTCGTAGCGCTTTTCTTCCGACTCCCAGGGCTCCGCTTCGCCGCGTTCCAGGCGCATATAGGCGCGCGGGTACGCGGGACCGCCAAAGCCGATTTCATCCCAGGCCCAAGGATGCGAGTAGTAGGCGTCGGCGCAATCGGAAACCAGCAGCATCCAAAAGCGGTGGACGGCCATGCGGTTCCAGATTTCGTGCGCGGCCGCGGGTTTACCATCGTGCAGCGATTGAAGAATTCCATCCTGTTCTCGCGGTCCAATCTCCAGGAACCCACAGCCATGTTCGTGCTGTGCGATTTCCTCGATCGCTCGCAATCCCAATTGGAATGCTTCACGATCGGGCGGCATGTCTTCATATCGATAACCGTCGTGCGAGTTCTCGTAGAGCCGTTTATCGATTTGCGGCACGATAGGAATTTTGCGGGATTCGTCGCGGTCGTCTTGCGGAAGAACGCGATCGCACACCGCTTTCAGAAGGCGAGCTTCCCGGGGATCGAAAAACCGGATTCCGGGGACATTATTGACGCGGTCCAAAACAACTTCGCGCGTCCTGGCGTCCCAGAATTTCTGTTGGCTCAGTGTGCTGAATCCCGGATAATAGCCTGGCTGAGCCAGCGGGCCGATTGGCTGTCCCGTCCGTGGATCGGCCGGACGTCTCTCCTCTTTTGCGGTCTCGGTGCTCATTTTCGTTTCTCTCTCCGCAGCAGGCTGGCTAGCAATCCGAGAAGTCCGCTGGCGGCAAACAGCAAGGGCGCGAACAGCGGCGGCCCATAGATGACATTGTAGATCGGCTTTTTCATACCACCAGGCCGTCGCATGACGCCTCGCGCATGGTAACCAAAACCGACGGCTCCATCCACCATCGCCACAGCGGAAGCGGCGGGAAGCCACGTCTGCGCAGCGCGAGGGCTCTTCACCGCGGCGATGCCCGCAGCCATCAACAGCGGTGCGATGACCACCGGCGTCCACTGCGCCTTGTAGCGGAAATTGTTCTTGTAATGCGAGTACCAGGCTTCAAACCCGCTAAAGAATGCCGAGATGACAGTCGCGATGGCCATCTGCTTTTGGAAGCGCCCTTCGCGCACGTCCTGCATCCAACTGATTGGTTCATGTTCCCCAGTGACCACCTTCCCCCAGTGATGCTGGTGTGCGGGACGAGGAAAGATTCCGTGCCCGCCGGATTCGCCCCGGCGAAGAAAGGAGGCGAGAAGACCCAGGTATGCACTGACGCCGAACAGCAACGGAGCGAACACCGGGGGGCCCATAACCATGTTGACGATTGGAAGCCGCCAGCCGCCTGGTTTGCGATGAATTCCTCGAACGTGGAAATAGAAGCCGACCACGCTATCGCCGAGTGCAAGGACCGAGATGGCCGGTAGAATGGTACGCGCGGCGCGTTTGCTGAAGAAGCCCGACAACCCGCCGATAATAAGCGCGCCGCTCAGGATCACAGGCGTGTACATTACGCGGCGGCTGTAGCTGCCTTTGTAATGCTCGTAAGCCACTTCGACGCCACTCAGCGCGCTCGATAGACCTGCAATGAGCGCCAGCGAGCGCTGGAAGCGGCCTTCCCGGATGTCCAGATCCGTGTCCGCGGCGACGCGCTCCAGTCCTGTGCCGAGGATTTCAGGCGTCAGTACCTCGCCCCGTTTCTCGCCTGGCCGGTTATTGGCCATGGTCTCCTCCGGTCATGTACCGAAGTGCCGCTTTCGTTTCCGGGATCGCGAGCCCAAGAGCGGCAAACGTTGCGGCCCCCGCCAGGAGCGACCACACCGAGACTGACCGGTATTTCCTGCAGGAATCCACGGTGAGCTTCCCCGCGAGCGCGACGTCGGCAATGAGTTTCACGCCCATGCCGATGGGGATCAACGGATGCGTTCGCCAGCGGTTCTCAGGACCCATTCCCGCCAGGCACGCCGTAGCCGCGTAACTGGTCAAGCCGAGCAAGGCGTCCGGGACGGCCAGAATCGAATAGGCCTGGGTGGACCCATTGACTTTCTCGGCATCGAAACCGCACCAACGCGGTCCGGGGAGCTTCTTCACAATACCTATCTGGTAGAGCGCTATTCCACCGAGAACCGCGGACGAAAAGAAAGCCAAGCCGACGATGTTGCGCCGGCGCTTTAGGAATCGGCTCGATCCAGAGCGCAGCTCGCGGCCGAGTTGGCCGGGAGTCAATTCGTTTTGCACTTGGCCCTCACTTAGCCCAGCTTTCTCAACGCCGCAACCAGCAAGCCTGCCAACGCTATTCCGGCGATGGCGGCCACACCGCGATGAGCCGTCAGATCCATGAGCTTGAGATTCATCGCGCTCTGCACGCTGACGCTCTTGGCGCGATTGTCGAAGATTCCATGCGCGGCGTAATCGCCTGGCACGGGCTCGAACAGATTGTCGGGCCGATCGGGCGAAACGGGCTGAGACGTCTGTTGGCCGTCATAACAATTCTTCGCCAAGTAACGATCGGCGAAGGATGGCGCGATTTCCTGGCCGTAGATGGCTTCCACCGTCGGCCAGCCGACGTACACCTCTCGCCGTTTGTGGCTGGCCGCCCAAACAATGGCGCGCGCGGCCACCTCTGGTTGAAAGATTGGCGCCACCGGCTGGGGATGGCGCGGGAGACGCGTGCGGCACCAGCTGAATTGCGGCGTGTTCATGGCCGGCAGCATCACGGCCGTGATATGTACCGCGCTGCGATTGTGAATAAGCTCGGAACGGATGGAGTCCGTGAATCCAACCATGGCGTGCTTGGCGCCACAGTAAGCGGACTGCAGCGGGATGGAGCGGTAAGCCAGCGCCGAGCCAACCTGGACGATCGAACCGCGATTTCGAGGATGCATGCGTTTCAGCGCCGCCATGGTTCCGTAGACTTGCCCGAGGTAGGTGACTTCGGTGGCGCGCTTGAATTCCTCCGGTGTAATTTCGAGAAACGGCGCAAAGATGGTGGTCATCGCATCGTTGACCCAGATGTCTATCGGCCCCAATTCGTTCTCGACGCGCTCAGCCGCAGCTTCCACCTGCTGCGCATCCGCCACGTCGGCCGGCAGCACGATCGCCTTTCCGCCCAGTTCCTCGACCTCGCGTTTGGTTGCCTCTAAACGTTCCCGGCCGCGCGCGATCAGGCCAATATACGCCCCTTGGCGTGCAAACTCTGCGACCACCGCACGGCCAACACCCGCCGAGGCGCCGGTGACCACCACAACTTTTCCTCGATTTGGATTCTTCATCGCCACTCTTTCCTACTGCACTTGCACGAGATGATTCTGGCCCGCCCATTCTCCGCGGCGTGTCCAGAAGAACGTGAATTCGACTTCCGATTGGAGATCGCCGGGGGCCAGGTCGACGAATTCGCCGCCGATGCCGGTGGGGCGCGAATCATTATCACTGCATGTCTTCCACTGGTCGGACGACCATCGCAGCCGGAATGCTTCAGGCGCGCAGATGCGAAGCGTATGGTCTTTCCTCGCTTGCCGGATGGGGTGCCTGGGCAGCCAGAACTCTACTTTGGTCTGCAACTTCGCGTCCCGATACCGGGCGAAAACCTCCGGAATCAGATCGAACACCTTTCCGTCGTGGCAGGAGCGCAGCAGACGGGTATATTCCGAATGCGCCCACAACAGAGGATTGGCCGAACCCGCGGGGGCGCCGCAACGCAAATGCGCTTCGGGCAGATCCGCCCTATCCCAGATCTGCTCCGGCAGCAGGCAGGTGCCGTTTGAAAATCGTTCCATAGCGTGCAGAAAGGGATCGCAATCGTGACCGGCGGCCAACTCGTAATGCCCTCGCTCGCCGGTTAGCAGCGGCCAAGCGCCGCCCTCGCCCCATTGTTCGTAAGGCCCTCCGTCGGGACGCTGGCCGTAGCCATCGTGGTTGTATCGATGCCAGCAGGGGCCAGGTGGTGTCTCCGTCTTGAGAGTCGCGTCGACGACTCGCAGACTGTCCACGATTAGCGGATCGTGAGCGGACATAATTCCATATCGAACCAGTTGTAGAAAACCGGCATCCGCGATGTCGCGAGCCGGATACGACTGGGGCGATCCTGGCGGTTGGTTGGGCAGCGGGATCTCGGCTGTGTTGACGGCGCCTGGACCGGGGGCTTCTCCTGGCTTGGCTGGATTCAGCCGCACAAAATGGCGGGAGACTCCCGGGATAAGCGTTCCCTCGGTTGTCACCGTCCACTCCTCCAGATGGGACCTAAGGTAGTCGGCATAACTCTCCAGAAAAGCCGCTGTATCGCTGTCCCGATTCGCTCGCGCGAGAGCGCCCGCGCAGATGAAAGCGGCGATAATCACGGCCAACGTGGAAGGGGAGTAGCCGCTGCTTTCCTCCCACCGTTCTTGACCCGTCACCGGGCCGCTGTGGAACAGAAATGCAACCGCCCGGTTTACCATCACTCGCGGATTGAACTCGCCAAGTAATCGAAACTGATAAAGGCGCCAGGCCAGCAGGACGGGGAACGCGACTTCGTCCAGTTGCATGCCTTTCGCGAAAATCTCGCCATCCACCCAAAAATTCTGAGGAAAGCTGCCGTCTTCCTCCTGCAGCGCCGCCAGGTACATCAGAGTCCTGCGAGGCGGCTCCATATTGCCGGCCGCGAGCAACCCAAAGGCGCTTTCCACCATGTCGCGCGTCCAGACCAAGTGATAGCCGCCGTCGCCCTGTTTGTCGTTGCGCGCCCCGCCCCAGGGAATCGTGAGGGAAGCGACAAATGCGCCGCGAAACAGCTTGTCTTCGTGGGTCAAGAGCAGGTTGTAGCTCGAATGGAAAAGGCGCCCCTTATCGCCGCTGGCCCTTTCGAGGCCTTGCCTGCCTTCTTCCGCCGCATTCCACTGATCGAAGAACAGCTTACGGTGCTCCTGGTAAGAAATGCCGAGGCCCTGAAATAGGCGCGACACCACGCTGGCGAGGGTTTCGCCGAACGCCAAGCCGACGGTGAACTCGCGAGTATTCGAAAGATCGAGTTCGCCGGTAAGGGCCACATTCCCATCCTTTGCCTGGTCGAATTCGTAATTCATCTTGTGATTTTTCGCCAGGTCTGTGTACCCGTCGCTGTGTCCGACATACCCGCAAGAGAGGCGTGAGAAGTCACAGGAAGCCCCCATTGCCAGCCAGCGGCTTTGCTTTTCCGCAACTAGCAATTGCCGGCCCGAGACTTCGATCACAAACGCGTTGTTGCCTTCGCCTCCACCCTCCAAATGAGGAGCGCAGAGGACATAAACCTTTAGCTTCTGGAGGAAGGCGGCATTTCCTTCCAGTTTTGTGTGCAGCAGGGCGCAGGGCCGGCTCGGATCGACGATAATCTCCTTGACAAACGAGAAGCGCCCTTCCCGATCGCGACTTTTGACGCTGTAACCCTGGGAAGGCGGCAGGCGTTCAATTTCGTAATCGAAATCCCGCTTCTCTTCGAGGAACAATCCGTTTCCGTCGGAGAAAAGAAATTGCAGATCGCGCAATTGTGGACGATCGACCGTGGGATAAAACATCTCGGTCAAAATGCCGCGCGAGATCGTGAACCACAGAGGACTCCCCGTTGTATGCGCAGTTCCAATACCGTCCTTGTCGGAGTTCGTCCAGCGAGGTTCGTTCCCCGGCGCTCCGAACGCACTGTTCGTTCCACGAAAGTGTGCCATTTACTCCTCTTGCTAACTATGTAGACGCGATCAAGTCGTCCATACCGCATTGAAAGGGCGTGAAGAGATCGACCCCTGCCTCAGTGACCGCCGCCATATCGCAATGACGGAGGCCGCCATAGCCATCGATATAAATGGCCGGTTCGATGTTGAAGACCATTCCAATCTCGATTGTTTCCTCCGATTTGGGATGCAGGCGAGGCTTCGATCCAGCCCGGATCGCAGAAAAGCCCACGCCGTGCCCCGTGGAATGCTTGAACTGCGGTCCGAATCCCCGTGCTTTGAGGACATCCCGTGCCGCGGTATCGATAGCAGCCGCTCTTGCCCCCGGATGAATGGCGCGCAGAGCGGCCTGTCGCGCGGCCAACACGGCGTCATACATCTCCTGACGGCGCTGCTCCGGCTGGCCAACGGAATACGTGCGCGTGATGTCGGTCCAGTATCCATCCGCATAGGAATTCAAATGGATCAGAACCAGGTCCGCGGATTCGATGCGCTTGGCCCTCGATCGAGCGTAAGCCCCCGAAGCTAGCGCGGAGTTAACGCCGGACATACACCACGTAAAGCCATCGGCCCGGCTAAGTTCCGGAAAGTCCACAAGACTTGCGCTGAGGGGTTGACGGAATAGCGCGGCGGTTTCCACTTCGCTGGCTCCAATCTTGATCTGTTCGAAACCGTGTTGAAACGCTCTCCCCGCGATGCGGCAGGCTGTGCGAATCTGCTCGATCTCGAAGGCGGTTTTGCGGGCGCACAAATAATCCAGAGCTTTGTCCGCGGGAGCGATCGCGAGAATGGAGAACGTTTCCTCGATGAGAGTCCGCATCGTTCCGCTATAGAGATGCATTGCCGCATAGGACGCCGGCTCGGAGGTTTCCAGAGCCTCAAAGCCGATCCGCGCCGGTTTCGCCGTCAAGCTTTGAGCCAGTTTCCGGAACGGGCATCTTATCGCCTCCGCCGTTGTGGCGAGGTCATCCAAGGAGCCCGCCTTAAACGTCCTGATCTCATCGGCCCAACCGCGCCTGGCGAGATCCTCCTCGTCTTCTGGAACCAAGAGGGTTATCCGGCCATCGGAGGAAGCCACTGCGACACCAGCGCCGATCACCGGCCAGTATCCAGACAACAGGAGCACGTTCATCGGTAGCGCGCAGACTAGCAAGTCCCACTCGTTTTCGTGCAGCGCATTTCTGATTCGGTCGATGCGCTCCGGGTTCCTCATTGCTAGACGACTTCCCGGATCTTGTCTTCAAGAACCGTCTTGATAATCTTCCACCGTTCTCTTTCTCCCTTGCCGAGCGCTTCGGCAAAACGCAGCGCCTGCTCGGCGGAGATATTGCCCGGCAGCGGCGGCTCATTGGGATCCACAACTGCCTCGATCACCGCGGGCCCGGGGTGCGCGAGCGCCTGCCGCAAGATGCTCTCGGCGTCCTTGGGATCTGTAATCGTGAAGCCGGCTGCTCCGCAACATCTCGCGTATCCGGCAAAATCGATGGGCTGAAGTTCCACTCCAAATTGAGGGTTACCTTCCTGCGCCAGCTGCTCCCACTTGACTTCACCGAGAACGTTGTTCTTGATTACGATTACTTTGACGGGTAACTTATATTTCACCAGCGTCGCGATTTCGCCCAGCAACATAGTGAGGCCGCCGTCTCCGACCACGCAAACCACTTGCCGGCCCGGATATGCCACCGCCGCTCCAATGCTATACGGCAGACCGTTCCCCATGGTTGCCAGCAAACCGGAAAGAGAGAACTGCATCCGATCGCGGATCTCAATGTAGCGGGCCGTCCAGGTCGCGATGGTGCCGCTATCGGAAGAAACAATCGCGTCCGAATCGAGCAGCTTATTCAAGTGGTAGGTGACCACTTGGGGCTTCATGGGCATGTCGGTCCGCGTGCCCCGTTTTTCCATGAGATCGTTCCAGGCGGCCATCCGCTTTTGCGCTTTTTCGAGAAAGCCTCTATGTTTTTTGCGCTCAACGAAGGGCAGCAGAGCGCCGAGCACGCCGCCGCAGTCGCCGACCAGGCCGACGTCCACGGAATGCCGCAAGCCAATTCGAGCGGGATCGAGATCGATCTGGATAGTTTTCGCCTGGCCGGGCTTGGGATAAAACTCCATGTAGGGAAACCCCGAGCCGGCGATGATCAGCGTGTCGCACTCCTGCATCGCGTCCTGCGAGGGCGCCGTACCGAGCAGCCCGATGCCTCCGGTAGTGTAAGGATTACGATCGGGAATCGAGGCCTTGCCTAACAAAGCTTTCACGATGGGCGCCCCCGCGGCTTCGGCCAGCGCCAAAACCTCCTCGCGCGCGTTCAGGCAACCCCGCCCAACCAGCATTGCGACTTTCGATCCTTTGTTGATCAGATCGGCCGCCTGTTTCAGAAGACGCTCCGGGGGAATGGAGTGCGACGGGGCGAACAAATCGCTGCTGTGGCCGGCGATATTCGCGGGAGATCGTGCGCCCTCCGACTTGGTCCACTCCTGAATATCCTTCGGGATCATGATGTGAGCAACTGTTCGCCGGCTCAAAGCGGTCCTGATCGCTTCATCCACCACGTTGACCACGTGGGCCGGTCCCATCACCCGCTGGCTGTAGGCGGCCACATCCATAAACAGCTTGTCGAGATCGACATCCTGCTGATAGTGGGTGCCCATCAAATCGTGGAAAGTGTGTCCCGTGATAGCTAAAACCGGCTGTCCATCGCATTTCGCATCGTACAGGCCGTTGAGCAGATGAATTCCCCCCGGTCCGGAGGTCGCCAGACACACTCCCAGGCGGCCCGTAAACTTCGCATAACCACAGGCTGCGAAAGCTGCCGCCTCTTCGTGCCGCACCTGAATGAATCGCAGCTTGTCTTGGTGCGTACGCAACGCTTCGAGGATTCCATTGATGCCATCTCCGGGAAAGCCAAAAATGGTATCCACTCCCCACTCGATGAGACGCTCCGCGAGATGATCTGCTACTGTGGCCGCTTTAGACATTGGTTTTCCTTGAGAACTTTTGCTCGTACGGTCGATTCCGCGCGATCTGTCTCGCCGCGCGGGTTTGTTGGTGTTGCGCGAATCCGGAAAGGCCATGGAAAAGACCCCGTCGCATTCGATCCGAGGTCCTGACGTATCGAGAACAATTATCTGGCGCCAAGCCCAGCGAACTCGGGCTGCGCCCCATGGACTGCCACCGACGTCGGGTTCGTCGTGTGCAGGATATCCCTGGCCTTGGCCTGTCCTTGGGAATGCCGATGCTGTACAACCCCGCGCCGAGCGCGCTCAATCCGCCCACCACAACCGCGCCTTCCAGCGCGCCGATGATCCAGGCGACTAACGGACCGGCTACTAATATCGGCCCCAAACCTGGAATGACGAAGAAAGCCGCTCCGAACAGCATCCCCCAGATACCACCCCAGAAGGCGCCCTGCTTGCCCCAATACTTCATCCGGTCTCCGGCATTATAGTATCCGACGACGTGCTCGTCGCTATGATAATCTTTGTCGACGATGGACATTTTCTTCATGTCAAACCCCGAATTCTGCAATTCCTTGACCGCTTCCTCCGCCTGGGGGTGAGTGGGGTAAATGGCTACAACTGAGTTAGTTCAGACATCATTGACGTTCCTTTCTTTTTCCAAGATCGATTTCGTTGCATCTAGTTGGCCACCGCGCCGGGCCGGTTCGTGATATCCGCAGCGCTCTTCACGCTCTGGTCGGAAGCCGTCGCGGATACCCAGGGCCTTCAAACCTCGCCGCAAGGCGAAGATTGATCCAGAGATACAAAACCGCGACCACGAAAGCCGCGCCGAACAGTCCCCACCGGACTGAGAACAGTGTCCAAAAGATGCCGGCGTAGTTGAGCTGCCGCATCCACAGCCATTTCTGAATCCAGCTCGGGATGAACGCCAGGATAGCGATGACCAAGATCACTCCAATAAACACCAGTCGTATTGGGTGCCCTGTCCCCCCTGGACCCCCGATCCTCGGCGGCATTTCCCGGATAATGTGGTGACTTCCGCTGCCATTCGGCTTTCCGTCCGCAACCGGTTTCGACGGCTCGACGTGGGGAGGTTTCTGGATCATGGTTCTATCGCTCCGTTCTGCTTCCCGGCATATAGCCACGCCCAGTATGAATCGAGAAATGTCAAAACGCCGTCAAAACACTGCACGGGCGCACCGTTATGTTCTTCGAGTTCCGCGTTTTTGACGGCGTTTTGACGTTCTTCGCGATAAATTTCAAGAATGGCGTTCGCCTAGTCGTCTTTGCGCCGCTTCCTCATGGATCACAGCGAGCTGGGCACAATGAAACCGAACGAAAGCGGTTCCCGAAGTCACCGCTGGGGGTTGATTCTGGCCGGAGGCGACGGCAAACGACTGCTTCCGCTCACGCGAAGAATCGCAGGCGATGACCGGCCCGAGCAGTTTTGCGCCATCCTGGGTGACGAAACGCTCCTGCACCAGACGCAACGCCGCGTTTCCGGATTGGTTCAGTCGTGGCGGACTCTGCTGGTGTTGACGAGAACACACGAGCCTTTCTACGCCGATGAGGTCGCGGGAATTCCGTCTTCAAGATTGTTGATCCAACCTAGGAACCGAGGTACGGTGCCCGCGATTCTCTTCAGTCTGCTGCGCCTCCGCGAAATGGACCGCGAGGGTATCGTAGCCTTCTTCCCTTCGGATCATCACTTTTCGGACGATGAGGCTTTCATCGGCCATATCGATTCGGCTTATTCCGTGGCTGCTTCGCGGCCTGACGTGGTCGTCCTATTGGGGATTCCACCCGAGACTCCGGAGGCCGAGTACGGTTGGATCGAACCCGGCATCCCTCTGGGCGCCCCCGTGCCCGAGTCGGTTCGACGCGTCAGCCGCTTCTGGGAAAAGCCTCACGAAACGCTGGCCGCGGAGTTGATGGAGCGTGGCTGTCTGTGGAACAGCTTCGTCATGGTGGGCCATCTCCGCGCTTTCCTGAATCTCATTCGGCAAGCGCTTCCACGTCTGATCGAAGCCTTCGAATCCATTCGGACATGGTTGTTTACAGCATACGAGAAAACGGCATTGTCGGAGCTTTACTCCGGCATCGGCGCCACCAGCTTTTCTCATGAAGTGTTGTCGGTGCGCCCAAACGACCTCGCCGTGCTTTGCGCCACCGGTCTCGGCTGGAGCGATCTGGGCGAACCAGGCCGTGTGCGCTCCGTGCTGGAGCGCAAAGGCGTCCAGACAAAGTGGGGGTTCAAACCCGGCCTGGAAGACGGGCAGATGCTGGTTCGCAAGAAAGCAGCCGGGTAGGTGCGGAGTTACAGGCGCTTTCGCTCGGACTTGGTGCAAGACGATCGAATTCGTCTCGGTTCAGATTCTTGAAGGAGATAAGAAACAATGTGTGACTATTCATTGATGGCGATTCCAAACCGCTTGGCGGTTTCCGGAGAAGAGCTCGTTGTTCACAAATTTGAGGAAGGGTCGGTTGGGCTGGCGTCACCTTGCGATCTTCGAAAAAGACAACAGTACCGCAAGGTCCAATGCCACGGGTTCTGGCCGAGGATCAAAGAATCAAAAAAGAAAGGGCAGCCGGCGAAGGCTGCCCCGCGACTAGTTTTCTGTTCGTGCGACTCTAAACCGCTATTTTTGTAGAACGCTTTCAGGCGTGTGGTTGGCCTCGGCCGTGGCACTAATACCCAAGTCGTGTCTCACTTTCCGGGCCATGTGGAGGTGATCCTCCAGAGTAGGCAAGGTCGTGGATGCGAAGGAACGGACAGCCTGATCGCGGGCGGTCTCGGACTCCTTCTGAAACTCCGCGACATCCTGCTGGTGGTCGCTAACCATGGCTCGCATGTACACTCTGTCGAACGCCGCGCCGGAGAGTCCGGAGAGCCGATCGTAGAGCGCCTTGTCCTTACCGTCGAGCGAATTCGGAAGCGTTACGCCCTGGCTGGATGCGACGCCGTGGAGTTGCTCGTCGGCCTGGCCGTGATCCTTCACCATGCGTTCTCCAAAGTCCTTGACCGCCTGAGAACCGGCTTTCTGCTCCGCCAGTTGGCCCAACTGTACTTCGGCGAGCCCACCCTCGGCGGCTTTGTGCATAAAGGTGCGATCCGACGAACGTACCTGTGTTGAACTCGATTGTGCATAGGCGAAAAGTCCGCCAGAACAACCTGCAATTAGCATTGTGATTATGTTCTTGCCCATATATTTAACTCCTTAGAAATCGATTGCGCCCCGATCTGTAGACTCCGTCCACAGAAATAAAGTGTCGCCGACGGCCTTCATTGATGCACTGGCCAGCTGACAAATGCCCGTGGAATCGGTCATATAGTAAGGTGATCCAGTCTTAACGTCGGCGCTGCATGTGGCCGATGCCTGAACTTTCTCGCGCCAACCGACTCGCGAGGCGCTGCTATTGTCTGTTGCTGCGCCACTTCGAAGGAACGCATGCAGAATCGCGCCATGTTACTCCACACCATCGTGCGGCCCAATTTGTAGGCGTTATCGCTCATCGCCTTCCGGCGCGTTTCGTCGCGCAATAACCCATTCAGCTCAAGCGCAATCGCTTTTGGGTCTGCGAATGGCGCCAGTACGCCGCGCTGGTCCCTCAACAATTCGACGGCATGCCGATAGGGCGTCGAGATCACGGCGTCGCCCGCGCCAAACGCATACGCTAACGTTCCCGATGTACTCTGGCCTTCGTCGAGATAAGGAGTAATGTAAACATCTGCCGCTCCAATGAACTCAGTCAATTCCTTCAGGCCCACAAAGCGGTTCTGGAAGATGACGTGGTTCTCGAGTTTGTGTTCCCTGGCGATGGCTTCCAGGTCGTGACGGTAGGCTTCGCCTCGCGTGCGCAACTGGTGGGGAGCGACAGCAGCCCGAACGTGAGCAACACCTTCTTTCCTGCCACGCCAAATTGTTCCTTGTAAGAATTCGAAGCGACAAATGCTACGTCGGGAATCCCATGTGGGATGAGATCGATCTTCGCTGGTGGCGCCTGGTAAACCTCCTGCAAGATCGTCCGGCCGCGCTCCGTCATAACCACCAGACGGGTTGAATGCGCAATCAATTTTCCGCATCACGCGATGTTGGTCGACGTTCGGCTTGAGGAGCACGGTGTGCAGCGTGGTGACGGCCGGCGCTTTCAACTCGCGCAGCAGGGCCAGTAAGTGGCTGCCGGCCGGCCCACCGAAGATTCCGAACTCGTGCTGGACCGAGACAATATCCACGTTGCTGGAGTTGAGGAAGTCGGCAGCC
>Ga0182024_10010876_pt1 | contig 18429 bp, 12 predicted proteins | sample P32metaG_FD_120480 | JGI IMG/M metagenome (GOLD analysis project Ga0182024, IMG submission 120480) | Permafrost microbial communities from Stordalen Mire, Sweden - P3-2 metaG (Illumina Assembly) | ecosystem: Environmental > Terrestrial > Soil > Wetlands > Permafrost | place: Sweden: Stordalen... | reverse complement strand
CTGAGCCAACTCGCCCTCCTGGCGGTCGGACGTCTCCAGCGCCGCCATGTAGCGCTCGATGCTGGCCTCCACCTGCTCCATCCGCGTCTTCAGCTTGGCCTCGGTGAAGTTCTTGTCCCGCGCATTCACCGCCTTGAACTTACTTCCGTCGATCGCCGCCACCGCATGGGTGAACAGCTCCAGCTTCCGACACAGGGCGATAAACCGCCGGCACACCGCCCGGATCGCCGGACCATTGTCCTTGCGGAAGTCCGCAATGGTCTTGAAGTCCGGCGCCAGTCGCCCCGTCAGCCACATCATCTCGACGTTGCGCTGGCTCTCCCGTTCCAGCCGCCGGCTCGAAGCAATCTGGTTGATGTATCCGTAAACGTAGATCTTCAGCAGCAGGCCTGGATGGTAGCCCGGCCGACCCGTCGCCTCTGGAACCACGCCGGCAAATCCCAGCGTCCCCAGGTCCAGCGCCTCGACGAACGCCTCGATCACCCGGACCGGGTTCTCCTCAGACACGTAATCATCCAGAAACTCCGGAAGCAGCACGCCCTGCCGGCGATCCTCACCCTCAACAAAGCGTCCCATCGCAAACCCCGAAGAAAATCACTCTGGATTCTAACCCAGACGGCGTTTTCACACAGCCTCGGTCAAAAGCGGACATTGGGGGACGCGGAACGAATGACCGCTCTACCGCCGAAAGCGGACATTCAGCTGGCCGGGGTCGAATGGCTGCTTCTGACCCAAAGCGGACATTGGCTGACCTGCCCGCGATCGCATCTAATACGCTTGGTCTCGCGCACTGGCCAGGCTCGGTCGGCCGCATCTTAATCGGCAAACATTTGCGACGGTTGACGCAGACGATGGCCTACGTTGTAGTAGGAATAGCTATGGGAAGATCACCATGCGGCACATTCTTCTTGCCCCGCTGCCCGGTCTGATCGCCGCTGTCACGCTGGGCGTGATTGGCGCAGCTGCTCAACCGCCTCCATCCGAACCGGCGGCGGGAAAGCCAAAAGTAATTTCCGGCCTGCCAGTGGAAAGCGTCACTGTCGTAGGCGTCAAGCCCTCCGAAGAGACAATCATGAAATTCGTCAAGCAGCGGGCGGCGCCAACTTACGTCCTGGGCAGGATGGCTCATTGGACGGTAAAAATCTGTCCGGTAACTATCGGGCTCGGGGACAAGTATGCCAAATACGTCACCCAGCGGATACGCGATGTCGCGGTAGCCGTCGGCGCTCCGGTGGATAGCGATCCCAACTGCAGGCCCAATATCGAAGTGGTGTTCACTACGACACCGCAGGTCCTTATGGACAATGTCCGCAGTCACAGGCCGGTATTCCTCGGCTATTTCCACAATGGGCGGGAGGCCAATGAGTTGGCCAAGGTCACCCACTCCATCCAGGGCTGGTACACCACAATAAGCCAGGACATGGACGGAAGCCGGCAGATCGACACCGGAACCTGTCACTACGACACGTCGATAAACGTGCAGTCATCGGTGGGCGGTGATGCGGGGATGTCATCGGGAATGACTGCGGTCACACTGACGCTGCCTTGCGCGACCGTGGTGCACGCCAGCGGTTTTCGCTCGCGCGATGGCCTGGATAGCGGCTTTTACAATATCCTGATTGTGGCGGAACCCTCCAAACTGTTCGACTATGAAGTGGGATCGCTCGCCGATTACGTCACCATGCTGGCGCTGTCACAGCCGGCATCACTCGACAACTGCCAGGAACTGCCAAGTGTTTCCAACATGCTCGCCAAAGACTGCGCCTCAGTATCGAGCAGGATCACGGACGGGGACCTCGCTTACCTTCAGGCACTCTACAAAATGCCGAACGGCGAATTACTCGCCACCCAACGCGATCACATAGTATACGAAATGAAGAAGACGCTGGTGACCGACAAGGGCGGCGCCAACTAAAAAATGCCGCCCTCCGGGAGTTAGCGGCGATGCGCTGTTTGCCCAGATTGAGATTCCATAGCATCATGCGGGCGCTGATGAAAAAATGTATCGGCATATTGGCTATCGCTCTGGCGCTCTCGGCAACATCGAACGAGGGAGCGGTTCGCGCGGCTGAGAGCGTAAAACCGGCCTCGGAATATCCTGCGCCGGATTGTGCCAAACCAGACGACAAATTGATCAAGCTACTAAAGCGCACGCCCGAGTACACTAATATTGGAGGACGCGCCGACTCTGGGGCCGTTGGTTCCTACAATGCGCTGGTTAAGGCTTATAATTCGGGCGCGAGTAGCTACAATTCTTGCATGAGCAGCTACATCAGCGCCGCCAACGGCGAAATAGTGCGGCTGCATGACGAGGCCGTCGCCCATATCAAGCAGGTCTCGGATGATGCCAATGGCCGCATCAAATTGATCGAGAAGCAAATCACGGACGTAGTGGATGAGGGCAATGGGGTAGGCGCAGTTCCCATGGCGCGTGAGGCGGACATTTCGCAGTATCCTCAATCGGACTGTAAAAAACCTGCGGAAATCGAGCCGGGGCGGCGAACCATCGCGCAAACGACAAAATACGACCAGGAAGAGCGTGTGTATCGGTCTTGTGTCGCCAGCTACATCGCTGACGCATCCAGTGAAATAAAGCAGATTCAAAACAATGCGAACGGCGGAACAAGGCAAATCGCGGAGAATGCCAATAGCCGGATCGTGCTGATCAAAGACCGGATTCGCGACGCCATCGCCGCCGCAAACAACACGGCCAGCGCGGACAATGCAGCGGCCCCGTCCGGAGGTGAGATCACACTTGCCGCAATTCCGCCGACCCAATCTGGGACTGAAAGCGTTGTCATCACAGGCGAGCGCATCAAACGTTCTGTAGATACGCCCACGGGCGAAGGTGATCCTGAAGCCATATCATGCAGGCTGCCCCAGCAACTTCCCGATTCACGCATACCCGGACCGGAGATTTGTAAGCGGAACCGAGAATGGGCCAGTCTTCATAAAGCGGGCAACGACATTAGCTCTGACGGCAGGTCAGTTGTGCCCTCGGAAGGATCGCGCACCACCCATGGAGGGATGATTTGCACCACGGTAACAACGGGCAGCCCCTATGCTGGCTATATCACAAACGAGTTATGCAACTGACGCGATGTCCCAAGCTGGCGATTGAAGCTCGGTGCCGGAATGTCCGCTTTTGGCGCAAAGCGGACATTGGACGGATCAAGGTCGAATGACGGCTTCTGACCCAAAGCGGACACTGCGCAGGACCCACAATCGGAGGGTTCTCTAGGGTGGTGACTTCTTCGGTTTTTTTGCTAATATGACTTCGGTTTGCAGCGCCGGTCCGGCTCCGCCCGTCAGGGTAAGGCAAAGCTGCAACAGAAACGACATCCCCAAATCCAGGGACGGTCGGGTGAGACAATGGAGCCATCTCTCTGTGACGCCGTCCAATGGAGTATTGGGAGATGGTCACTATCAATTTATCCGCAACGGGCGCCAAAGAAGCAGTGGCTCGGCTGCGTGAATTTCTGGCTGCGAATGGCATTAGTCTGAAGCAGACCCATGCCTATGAAGCTCTTGCTCAAACTCTTGGATATGCAAACTGGAACACTCTGCAAGCGTTGCTGAACACCACAGCAACGCCAGAGAATGAGGCCAGCCCAGAAGCAGCGGCTCTAGCCGGATTACCACCAAAAGTACGCGCAGAGGCGCAAGATGCTCAAGAGAGATTGCGAAAGGCTAGATTAACGCCCAGTCTTGAGCAAAGTATACACAGAGCCATTGGCCTCGGTACCGAACGTCATCAAGAGTACGCGACGTTAGAGCATCTTCTGCTCTCCCTCACTGAAGATCAGGATGCCGCATCCCTTCTTCTGGCCTGCCATGTTGATATGGAACAACTGCGCAAAGAGCTGACCGACCACATCGACAAAAAGCTCGACAGTCTGGTTACCACCGTGCCGGGTGCCACCAAGCCGACCGCTGGCTTTCAGCGCGTGGTTCAGCGTGCCATATTGCATAATAGTAAATCTGGGCGGGCCGAAACCACCGGCGCCGATGTTGTGGTCGCGCTATTTGCCGGCGAGCTTGAGAGCTTTGCTGTCAAATTCCTGCATAAGCAGGGAATGACCAGGATCGACGCGGAGAATTATATCGCCAATGGTCGTGACAAGCCGCTCGATGGCGGTCAATCGGGGTAGGCTCGGCAGCATTTCCGCGATGCCTAAGACAATGACCGCTTTTGGCTGCAAAGCAGCCATTGGGCGGGCCGGGCGGGAATGACTGCTTTTGACCCAAAGCGGACGTTCGGACCGTCGCTTTCCAGACCTCTGTTTTGTGTCGGTGCGCTGACCGGACTAGCGCGCCCTATGGGGTCTGCGCCGCTGTCTAAAACGCTGAAATAGCGCACCCTTCCGTTTGAATGGGTGGTCCAGTTGCCAGTCGGATGCCCCTCTGGCTCAATAGTCGCAAATATAGGGCTGCGGGGCCTATGGCGGGCGAAATCTTCATCAGCTATCGGCGCGCCGACCAGGCCTGGGCGCGGCTGCTGCACGCCCAGCTCAGGGGCGAGGGGGTCGAGGCTTGGTATGATGCGCATGTCGCCCCGGGCGAGGATTGGCGCGTCGCCACCGCCAAGGCACTGGAAGCCAGCCATATATTCGTGCTGCTGTTTTCCTCCAATGCGGCCGAGTCTAGCGACATCGCCAAGGAATTGGCGGCGGCAACGCTTGAAAAAAAGCTGATCATCCCGGTCAGGTTGGAGAACATAGCGCCCAAGGGGGCGTTTCTCTACGAGTTGGCGTCGCGCAACTGGGTCAATGCCTACGAGAACACCGAGGCGAAACTCGCCGAACTGGCCAGGGGCTTGGCCCATCTGGTCAAGACCGGCGCCCGGGACGAAAGCGTGCTGCCCTTCGACCGATCCGGTGCTGGTCAAAGTCCGGTGGCGACGAAATGGCTCCGCAAGCCGGTCCTGATCGCCGCAGCGGCGATTGCTGCTATTGCAGCATCCGCCATCGCTGTGTGGCTGCTCTGGCCGGCGAAGCACTGGACGGTCGAAAGCAGCCGGCCTTTCATTTCCACCTTGGCGCTGGAGGGCGAGCCGGCCTTCTCACCCGATGGGAAAATACTCGCCTACACCTCCGGCACCGATCTGCTGTCACGCAAGATCTATATGCGCAACGTGGCGGGTGGTGACGCCATCAGAATAACGAACGACGTCTATGACGATGTCTCGCCCACCTGGTCGCCGGACGGTGCGCGTCTTGCCTATATCTCCCAGAAAGCTGGCGAGCCCTGTCGTATCATGGTGGCGACCGTTCCAGCCGGAGAAACTCGGCAAGCCGGCCGATGTAACCACGCCGAGTCCTCTTCGGTCTCCTGGCAGCCGGGCACATCGTTCCTTTATTACATTGATCGCGCGGAAGGATTAACGGACGTCATCTTCCGCCTCGATCTCGAAACCGGCAAGTTGCTGCAGTTAGCCGACAAAACCCCTCACCCACGGGCGATGCAACGTCTTCAGTGTTCTCCGGATGGCAGATCATTGCTCTATGTCTGGCGGGAAACCGCCGGGACCGATGCCGTGGTGATCCGCGATCTGGCAAGCGGAGAAGAGCAGACTCTGGCCAAAATCGTCGGCACCGGGTCGTCCGCTTGGTCCGAAGATTCCCGCGCCGCCCTGACCAGCACGGCAAGCGGCATCGGTAGCGAAATTGCTGCCTATCCGGTGGATGGCGAGGCGCCATATCGCCTCTATACGACGACGATCAACGTCACCCATCTGGCGGCGGGGACTGGCGGCTTGCTGGCGCTGGAGACGGACGCCAGCCGGGAGAATCTGGCCCGCGCACGGCCAGCGCCCACAGCGCAGCCCGACATCATCGAGGTCGTCAACGGCAAGACCTGGGCGCCGACATTCGCGCCCGATGGTACGCTCGCATTCCTCTCGAACCGTTCCGGCAACAATGCCGTATGGGTCATGAAGCCCGGCGCCGCGCCAGTCCTGCTGTATGATGCGGGCCTTGTGCCTGTATTCCGCTTGGAATATTCGCCCGACGGGACGCGGCTGGCCGCAGCGATTGCCAAGGCAAATGGCATTACCATAAAAATACTGACAGCGGACGGCGGCACTGTGGCATCCTTCGACTCCCCGACCCTCGGCGGCGGTGCGCCGACCTGGACGCCGGATGGCAAAGCCGTGATCCTGCTCGACAGGATCCTCCGCCGATATGTTCGCATCGACATCGCCGATCCCGCGCAACGCAAACCGGCAGCGGGCATTAATTGGGGCGATATTGCGATCCGCAGCAATGGCACCTTCGCATCCCGTTTCGAAAAGCCCGGCCTGTGGCAGATCGACAAAGGGCCTCGGCTGATCAGCAGCAAATATCCCCTTCGTTTCGACCCACCTATCACGTTCCTGGGTGAGGATGTGCTGGTACCGGATTTCGACGCAGCCGGCGGCGCGCGCATCCTGGCCCAGCCCGTGGCGGGCGGCCCGGACAGGGTACTCGCTTATGCGCCCGGCGCTGAGGCGCAGGATGGAGCTTTGATCAGCAAGATGGCGGTGAACCCCAAGACCGGCGAGGTCATCTATGTGGCGACGGTGCAGGGCGACACAAATATCGACATGCTGACGTTGACGAAGCATTAGGGTGGGGGCTCGCCGTGCCCATCAGATAATAGTGATAGCGTGGGCGACTGCATTTATGAAGTTTCTGAATTGCGCAACTGTCAATGACCGCAATTGGCGCCCAGCGGACATTGGGCGAACCCGGGTTGAATGTCCGATTCTGACCCAAAGCGGACATGGACCTTAGCCGATTTCCCAGTCCACATCCCCGCGCAGATCGGCGGCGATGGTGAGAAGCTGGGCTTCCAGCGTCTCGCGGTTGCTGCGGCGCGGCAGGCGAAAGACGAATTCGATACGTTCCTTCTCCGCCGAATGATGCTCGGAGATGATGCTGCAGCCATGCTGTTTCAGGATCAGCCGGTAGGCCTGTGCACAATCCAGGGTACGGCCCTTAGACAGGCCCTCGATGCGGATACGGAAGGGCGGACTGGTGTCGAACAGCCAGATTAGGCCGAAGGCAAAGGCGGTGATGATGACGGCGAAATGCCAAAGACCCAGACCCGCGATGAGCCCGGCCAGGGTGACGATGATCAGCCGGACCGTGTCGCGGGTGGAATCGGTTGCCGACCGGAAGCGAATTAGCCCGCCGATGCCAAACACCACCACGCCGACCACGGTGCCGAATTCGTGTACCGCAACCCCGATGATGGCACCGATGACCGCATACATGACATAGACATGCGGCATGTCGGCTTCATTCAGCCGGTCGATTGTGCGTCTGGTCGCCGGATGATAGCCGATCGCAGCGCCCAGCAGTGCTGCCAGCAGCAGCACGCCCAGCGCATTGACGATAAAGCGGGTGTCCAGAAATCCTTCCCAACCCAGCACGACATGTGGCGCGGGCTGGCCGTCAAACAAGCTTTGCGCGCCGCTCTGATTGTCAGATGGAAAGTGAACCACGCAAGAACCCGCCCCGAAGCCTCGACTGCCTGCCGCCGCCAAGGTATCGGTGCCTCACGGGCATGGCAATGGCGCGACCCACGCCTAGCGCAGGCAATATTCCATCATCCGGTCGACATCCTGGGGTGAGGCGATCTGCTCGAAGAATTCGCCCATATAGCTGTCGGCCTTGTCGCGGTAATAATTGTTCAGGCCCGGCGTCTGGTCGATCACCGCCATGAAGGCCGCGCGCCTGGCCAGCACATCGGCCATCACCGCCTTGGCCTGTTCAGTGTGGGCGCAGAAGCCGCGATAGCGGCGCACGCGCACGTTGGAGACATTGATACCGTCCGGTGGGACCGCGTAGGACGCATCGACAAGGCCGGAATAGTCGAAATCGTACGGTACGCCGACAAGGCCGGTCGCTGTGCCCGGCACGGCCAGCAAGCGCGAATTGTGGCAGCAATCCTGGCCGGGCTGACCGGCGGTCATCGCCCAGTCCAGATTGCTGATCATGTATTCGAACACCGCGAAACGCGCGGCGGCGGCGGGATCGAGCTGGGTCTCGGAGATGCGGTTGGCGCCGCGGAAGCGCTCTCGGTCCGCGCGCTTTGCGACATCATTGATGTCTTCCAGGAAAAATCCCATTCGGGTGGTGACAGGATGGCCCGCATTGTCGGTGTAATTAATCTTGGCCAGCCGCGCGCCGAAGCTTTGGTCGGTCATTAGGCGATACAGGCGGTAGGCGTCATATTCCAGCAGCACGCCCTGCTCAAAACGTTCCGGCCCCTGACAATGTGTCACCAGCTTCAGGGCTTTCTGTCCACGAAACAGCGAGGTCTTAGCCGGCTTCTCTGTAAAAATGATGCGCAGGGGCGGAAATGCACAGATCTGCGGCATGCGCCGCGTCATGCCGCGCGTGGTCAGAGCAATGGGAAGCGTTTCGGGCGAAGCGCCTTCGACCTTTAAGACACCGGGCACCGGCGCGGCATCAGGCTTGCGCGATATCTCGCCGATCGGGCCCGACAAAGTGAGGTCGAGCACCGTGTCGTCGTCGAATAGTGGCCGGTGATCTTTGGCCACTGCGGCGGGAATCGCAGACACAAGCAGGACGGCCGTAATCAGCATGACGTTCAGACGCATCATTTGCTCCCGGGTTGTTGGTGACGGTTATGGCCTTTGTGAAGATCTTTCGGCTGAGTGGGCGGTGGGCGTGCCGTTGGCGATCTCCAGATAGGAGAGGCGGCCGCCATAGACGTTGGAGATGCCGGTATCGATGCGCGCGAGCCTGCCGCCATCGGAGATCACGATGCCCGATAGGCTAGGGGTGTGGGCGATGACGATACGCTGGGCGCCGAAGTCCAAGAGCAGCGCCGTCAGCTGATCGGCCACCGGTGGTTCGGGCGGGGCGGTATCGTCGGGGGCGCCACCTTCACCATTCGGCGCCGCCAGCCCGCGATACCAGAGCGGGCCCAAGGGATCGTTGATGATAGACTTAGGATCGGTGGAGCGCACCAGCAGCGCCGCGCTGACCTGGCGGTTGATTTCATCCAGCGGCATATGGGCGTAAGCCGGGCTGATGCCGCCATGGACGAACAAAGTGCCGTCGACTAACGCCACCGCCGGATTGTTCACGACCCAGCGGCCGATCGCGCCCTTGGGCGACCAGGCGAGCTGATGTTCGATGCTCCCGAGCGGGGTTGCGGCAAGCCAGGCCTGTTTGATCTGGTCGCCCGACATGGCCGGGTCGCGGTGGTGATAGGCCTCGGCGATGGCTTTCTGGTTTGTGTCATAGATCACAGCGCGGCGGTATCCGGATTCACGGTCGGCATAAGCGGCATAGTCGGCGGCCGAGACATAGCGGAAATCGCCGGTGACGTTCATTGCCTCGTGATTGCCGACAAGCGAGATCAGCTGGCCGCCGGCGAACTGGGCCTCATGCTGCAGGCGCATGAGCTCCTCGACGATCTTGCGCGAATCCGGCCCGCGGTCCACCGCATCGCCGGTCTGCACCAGCACGGTGTCCTTGCCCGCCCAGTTGCCATCGGTATCTACCAGGCCGGCGGCGCGAGCAATGTCACGCCAGGCGGCGAAGTCACCATGCAGATCGCCGACAGCGATGATGCGGCGCACAGAAGCGGTGGCCGGCACCGCCATAAGGGCGGCCAAGCCAAGAGTCGCGATCATTCCGCCACGGCGCGTCCACAGATACCGCAAGGCGCGAGCCCCCTTTGCTCATGACGATGTTGTCTGACCGGGTGGCAGTATGCAACCATTGCGCGCAGCCGCTTCGGCACCCGGGATCGAAAGCAGAGTTTGCCGTGTCCAAGATCATGATCATCCGCCATGCGGAAAAGCACCAGCATGGCCTTGACGGTCATGCCGTCGATGAAGAGGGCAAACACGCGGCCCATGAGCTGACGGTCAAGGGCTGGCAGCGCGCAGGCGCGCTGGTGTCGTATTTCTCCCGTCCCGTTGTCGCAGGAAGCGGGATCGAACCGCCCAGGGCGATCTTCGCATCCGATGCCACCAGGCACAGTCCTTCCCTGCGCGCGCTGCATACCGCTGCCCCGCTGGCCGAGGAGCTCGGCATAGTCGTCAATCACCACTTTCCCGCAGGCGGGGAAGAGGCACTGGCCGATGCCGTGCTGGCGGCGCCGTCGCCGGTTCTAGTCGTGTGGCATCACAATCATATCTATTCCCTGGCGCGCGCTATCGCAGGCGCGGCTATCGGCTGTCCGCGCCACTGGCCGGAAGACCGGTTCGACGTCGTGTGGATATTGGAGCGCAAGACGCCGCAGGATGGCTGGTCGTTCCGGCAGGTCGCGCAATGCCTATTGCCGGGCGATTGCCCGGATGTTTTCTAGCGGACAGGGCGATGGCGGGCGGCAGCAAACAATGGCTTGGCGACGGCACCAGGGCGGTTAGCAACCGCGACATCAACCCGTCGGGCGAGCTGGCGCATGCCCATCCCGAACTCGCCTGCCTAATCCACAACAAGAAAATCTCGCAGGTCTTTGCCCATTATGAAAGCCTGGCGCTGGGCTGGAAACGCTTCTATACGCTGTTCGGGCGGCTGTCGCTGATCGCGGTACTGCTCGCCATGATGAGCTTCGACTATCAGATCACCTTAAAGGGGCTGTACGGCTCGCCCGCCGTTCTCGCCAACATCGCGGCGGTGTTCGCCGCCACGGGTCTAGTGTCGCAGGCGCTCCTTGGTTTCACCCATGCCAAGGACCGTTGGCTGTCGGCGCGCTTTGCCGCCGAAAGGCTGCGCTGCTTCAAGTTTCAGCTGTTTTCCGCCATCGAGGAAGTGAGCAATGCCCACGAGCTGTCGGCACGGGTGGCGCAGCGTACCAGTGAAGGCCTGGCGGCGCTGCAGCAGGAGATGATGGGCGGGCGTTCGGCGATCGTGGAATTTTCGCCCTTCGATGTGCTGTCGCCGGCCGGGGCGAGAACCAGGCATGTCAACGAGGCGCTGCTGGCGTCGGCGGTGCCCCTGTATGAAGCGCTGCGCTTTTCGGTGCAGGCCCAGCATTTCGAGGAACAGTTTCGTGCCCACGATCAGGATACCAAATTCCCTTCGCTGGTGAGCGAGTTTAGCTTCATGGCGGGCGCGGTCCTGGCTTGCATCGGCATCTTGACCGCGCTTTTGCCGCCGGGCACGCCGCTGTTCCGGCTGTTCACCGAGCATGGCATCAGCGAATGGCTGGATTTCTTGACCTGGATGCTGTTCGTGATCAGCGCTGTGGTGGCAATCTATGAACGCGGCAGCAGCCATCAGCAGAATGCCGAGCGCTATGTCACCTATGGCCGCGAGATCCGGCGCATCCGCGGCGGCGCGGCGGCGCACATGCCCGCAAGTTTTTTCCAGGCGGTGCATGAGATGGAACATCTGATGCTGCGCGAGATCCAGGATTTCTGCCGCGATGTCAAACATTCCAACTATATTTTTTGATGACGCTCCCAATGCTCGTATTATAGCGGGCATGCTTTTCAATCCGACAGCAAAGGCATTTAGCAACTTACGGTTGCTCACCAGCTGGAAATCGTTGATGGTGTCCCTGATTGCGGAACTGTGTGGTATTGGGGAGCCGAATGGCTGGCGAGATTTTCATCAGCTACCGACGTTCGGACGAGGCATGGGCGCGGCTTCTCCACGCCCTGCTCCAGGCCGAGGGTGTCGAAGCCTGGTATGACGCGCAGGTCGGGGCTGGCCAAGATTGGCGCAAGGCAACCGCAAGGGCGCTCGAAGACAGCCAAATTTTCGTCTTGCTGTTTACCTCCAATGCCGCCGAATCCAACGACATCGCCAAGGAATTGGCCGCCGCCACCCTGGAGAAAAAACTGATCATCCCGGTTCGGCTAGAGGACATCGCCCCCAAGGGCGCATTCCTCTACGAGCTTGCCTCCCGGAATTGGATCAACGCCTTCGAAAACACCGAGGCAAAACTGGCCGAACTCGCGAAGGGTCTGGCTCACTTGGTACGGACCGGTGCGCGCGACGAAAGCGTGCTCCCCTTCGATCGTTCAGAGGACGCGCAGATTCGGCGTAAATCGCTGCGCAAGCCGCTGCTTGTCGCCGCGGGGGCGCTCGCCATTGTTGTGGCGTCTGTCGCCACCGCTTGGCTGCTGTGGCCGGAGAAACGCTGGACGGTGGAAAGCAGTCGCCCTTTTATCTCGACCCTGGCGCTTGAAGACTCTCCTGCCTTCTCGCCGAATGGCGCGATGCTGGCCTATACGTCAGGTCCTGACGGCGGCCAGCGGCAGATCTATGTGCGCAATCTCACCGCCGGTGAGGGCCTAAAGATCGCCGGCGATGCCTATGACGATACATCGCCGACCTGGTCGTCGGACGGCGCCCGCCTTGCCTATGTGGCGCAAAAGCCTGGCGAGCCCTGTCACATCATGGTGGCGACCGTCCCGGCCGGTGAGGCGCACGAGGCCGGCCGCTGCGCCTATGCGCAAGCCAGTTCGATCGCCTGGCAGCCGGGCACACCCTTCGTCTATTCGGTTGAGCGTGGCGGATCGAAAGGCGACGCCATCTTTCGTCTCAATCTCGATACCGGCCAGCGCGAGATTATCGTCGCAAAATCCGCGTTGCGCGATATCATCTCGAGCGTGCGGTGCTCTCCCGACGGCAAATGGCTCGCCTATCTGATCGGCGGCCGGCAGATCATCGTCCGCGAACTGGCAAGCGGAAGCGAGAAAACACTGAGTAATGTTTCCGAGCAAGGCAACTGGAATACATCGCTCGCCTGGTCCGAGGATTCCGGCTCGGTGCTAACGGGTACGTCCGGCACCGTCGGCGGCAGCGAAATTACCGCTCATCCGCTGAGCGGCGCAGCGCCTTACAGCGTTTATTCCACGGCGACGATAATAGGAAATTTTGCCACGGGCGGCGGATTGCTGGCGCTGGAAACAGACATCAGCCGCAGCAGCCTCGCGCGCGCAAGCACTTCGCCGACTGCGCAGCCCGATATCATCGATCCGGCCAATGGCCTCACATGGTCCCCCAGCTTCGCGCCAGATGGCACGCTCGCTTTCCTGTCCAACCGTTCCGGCACCAATGCAATCTGGTTGATGAAACCGGGTGCCGCACCCGTCATGCTGTATGACGGCGGGATTTCGGGGATGCACCGCGTACGGTTTTCGCCCGATGGAACAAAACTGGCAATCGCCAGTGAAACAACCCAAAGCGTGACTGTGAAAATCATGACGCGGGCAGGCGCCAACCTGTCCTCGTTCAACATGCCCTCATTGGGTCTTGGCCTTCCAGGCTGGACGCCGGACGGCAAGGCGGTGCTGGTGTTCGACCGGCGTGTCCTGCGCACCATGCTCATTCCTATCGACAGTGGCGCCCAACCTCGCCCCTTCGCGCCGCCGCATTGGGTCGGGATCAACATCCGCAAGGATGGCACCTTCGCGACACGGGCAGACAAGCGGGGAATATGGCGGATCGACGGGACAATAAAGCAGATCAACACCGTTTACCCGGGCACGGTCGGCTTTTATGAGCCGCCGCTCGCCTTTCGCGGCAATGACGTATTGGTGCCTGAATACAATCAGGGCAGCACGCCGCGTATCCAGGCGCAGCCGCTGACCGGAGGTCCTAGCCGGGCAATTGCCTACGCGCCAGGCGCGGTGAACCGGGAGGGCTTTAAGTCCGACTTCGCTGTTAACCCGGTGACCGACGAGATCGTCTATACCGCCCAAGTCTCGCGCGACACCAATATCGATTTGCTTACCCTTGCAAGGCGCTAGCGCGAGGTGTCTCTCGCCGAAAGTCATCTTGTCTGCGCACGCTATGGAGTTGCCCGTCATTGGGAAATCGTTGATGCTGGCTGCTGCCGCGGGATCCCGCGGCATCGGGGAGCCTTATGGCAGGCGAGATTTTCATCAGCTATCGGCGCTCGGATGTGGCGTGGGCAATGCTGCTCCACGCCCAGCTTCGGGCCGAAGGGGTGGAAGCCTGGTACGATGCACAGATCGGCGCTGGCCAAGATTGGCGGACCGCCACGGCCAAGGCTCTCCAGACCTCGCACATTTTCGTGCTGCTGTTTTCGAAAGCCGCCGCGGAATCAGAAGACATCGCCAAGGAGCTGGCGGCAGCGATCTTCTCCAAGAAGCTTGTGGTGCCGGTGCGGATCGAGAACATCGAACCGACGGGCGCGTTTCTTTACGAACTGGCATCACGCAATTGGGTCAATGCGTTTGATAACACCGAGGCGAAACTCGCCGAACTGGCGCACAGCCTCGCCAAGCTGGTCAAGGACGGCATCGCTGATGAAAGCATTATCCCGTTCGACCGCAATGCTGGCGGCAACGCAAAACCGGCATGGTTGGTGCGCAACCGATTCACTCTTGCCGGCGCGGCGCTTGTTGTTATTGCGGCTGGGGCGGGTGCATTCTGGATGTTGTCGCACAAGCCCGCGCCGGCGGCCCAGGCTCAGGCGGCGGCCTTGCGGATCGCGGTGCTGCCGTTCGAAGTGTTGAGCGACGATGCGGGGCTGCGCCAATTCGCCGGTGGGCTGAAAGCCGAGCTTGTCGCGCAACTCAGCCAAAAACAGATACCCGTCGTCTCAGACCAGGACAGTGCAGACCTCAAGGGGCAGGATCTGGCCGCCGCCTTCGCAAAACTGCATGTCGCCTATGTCTTCGCCGGAACGATCGAGCGCAGCGGCAAGCAATTGCTGGTGCGCGCGCATTTGGACGACACGCGTCAGAATATCGCCGTCTGGTCGCAGGACTTTACCGGCGATTCGGGCGATCCGCGCGCCCTGCAGGATGAGATTTCCACGCAAGCCTTTGTGATGGGCTCAGTTGCTGTCGATTACGATAAGATGGCGAATGGCAATACCGATACCATGCAGTTGTTCATCAAGTCCGTCCAATACAGCCTCAACGTCATGCCGGGGAACACGGAAGCCAGGTGGGACAACGCCAAGAAGCTTTCCGACAGGTTCCCCGACAATGCGGAGTTCGAAGCCTATTTGGCGGGCGTCAGTATATCTCTGGCGTTTGAATCGACGCCCGAGCGCGCGGCGGAGCTGCGGGCCGCCGCCAAAACGGAGGTGCAACATGCGCTCGCTCGTGATCCCCATAACCCTTACATCTATGGCGCGGAATTGTCGTTTTTCCCGTCCGTGGGTCACTGGGCGGAGCGCGAAAAGATTCTTCTCGAGGCCCCGGTTGTGCCGAAGGACGGCCTGGCCAAGTCCGAAAGCGATTTCCTGCGCGAGGTCGGGCGGCTCGACGACGCGGTCGCATATGGACGGCAGGCGCAGACCGCCCATCCAGGGATCGCAGATCCCACGCTGATTCTGGCGCTCGGCGCTGCGGGCAACAGCTTTGAAGCGGGCCCGCTCGCCGAATCCGCAGCAAAGTCCTTTCCGTCAAACCCCGCCGTATGGACCGCCCGTTTTGAATTAGCGATCTTCAATTCCCAGTGGGATGACGCGCTTGCCCTGCTCGCGCCCGGCGGCTATGTGCCGCTTCCGGGGCCGGTCGCGGACGCGTGGCGCAGCGCGCTCAAGGCGGCCAAGTCGGGGATCCCTGGGGCAAAACGCGATGCTGTTCGTCTTATTATCGGACGGCTCGATACGGCTGCGATCCGGCCCGCGTCTTCGCCCGATGATCCCATGGCGTCCGACGAAGCGATGACGCCCGGCGGCACCATCGCGATGCTGGCGATTCTCGGCGACAAGGACGCCGCGTTCGCGCAGGCGAAGGTTTATCTGAAGCGCGACAGTTACGCCGACACCTCGTTTCTGTTCTGGCCGAACCTTGCGGATTTCCGGCGCGATCCGCGATTCATGCCTCTGGCGGTGCAAATTGGCCTGGTCGACTATTGGCGCGCGAGCGGCAAATGGCCGGACTTCTGCACTCGCCAGACTTTGCCCTACGACTGCCAGGCGGCGGCAAATACGCTCAAAGTCGCTAAGTGACTGGTTGCTTAGGGTGGGTACTGAGGCACGGCGGCCTAATCCCTAACCGGCCGCTGGTCAATCCGCATGTCGCACCGCGACATCGCATCGGGCTGGACTTCGGGTGCGAACGGAGCGTGGTTCGGGGGTATTGGCGCAGAGCGGTCATTGGGTTGATCGGGGACGAGTGACTGCTCCTGACCCAAAGCGGACCTTCAGTTTGTCGCCATCGCTGGGCGGGTTTTGCTATCGCGTCGCCAGCCGGGCTCCGGGCACGACGCGGTAACCGCCCAAGGCCCTGAAATCCGTTCCGTTTTGTACCCGTTGCTAGTTAGGGCACGCTCTGGCTCAATGGCCAAGACAGGGCTTTGGGAGCCATATGGCGGGGGAAATCTTCATCAGTTACCGGCGGGCCGATATGGCCTGGGCCAAGCTGCTGCACGACCAGCTCAAGGCTGAAGGCGTCGAAGCCTGGTACGATACCCAGATTGGCGCCGGGCAGGACTGGCGAGTGGCCACGGCCAACGCGCTGGAAGCCAGCCAGATATTCGTGCTGCTGTTTACCGCCAATGCGGCCATGTCCAAAGACATCGCCAAGGAGCTGGCGGCCGCCACGCTGGAGAACAAGCTGATCATTCCGGTGCGGCTGGAGAATATCGCGCCGAAGGGCGCCTTTCTTTACGAGCTGGCGTCGCGCAACTGGATCAACGCCTTCGAGGACACCGAGGCGAAACTGGAGGAACTGGCCAGGGGGCTGGCGCAATTGGTGCGGACGGGCACCCGTGACGAGAGCGTGTTGCCGTTCGAGCGGTCGGTCGGCGCCAAACCCGCGCCGCCGGTGCGCAAGCGCAAAACCATTCCCGCCCTCATCGCCGGCGCGGCGCTTGTCGTGGCCTTGGCGGCGGGCGGCCTGTTATGGCAACACGCCAGGCCGGCAGCCGCCCCGCCCCAGCCGACGGCGTCGCGCGTCGCGGTCCTGCCCTTCGAGATGCTGGGCGGCAACGGCGAAGCACGCACCTTTGCCGATACGATCTCCGAACAGGTTGTTGCGACCCTCAACGACACCCAGGTGCAAGCCGTTTCGCGCGAGGATGCCAAGACGCTCTCCGGCACAGACCGCGATGGCGCCGCGGCGAAGCTGGGCGTCGAGTTTATCGTGAATGGCTCCGTGGAAAGCGGCGACAAGGGCCTGCACGTAACAATCCATCTGGATCACGTCTTGACGCATGCCACGGTTTGGACGGCCAGTTACGACCAGGACGGGCTGGCGGCATCGGAGTTCCAGGCGAAGATCGCGGCCAAGGCGGCCAGTGTCGCCGGCAACGCCATCCAGGCAAGGCGGGACGATCCTGCGGAAATGGATGACACCGCTCTAGGGCTGCTTCTCAAAAATACCGCAAGCGACTGGACCAACACGCAGGAAAGCTTCCTGGAGCAACGCGACCTCCTTCGCGCAATTATTGCCCGCGCGCCCAAATACGCCCCGGCCTATTTAGACCTGTCCCAAGGCTCCAGCGAGATGATGAAATTCGCTTCCCCTGACGAGATCGGGCAATTGCGCGCCGACGCGGCAAAGGCCGCCTCCCAGGGACTGGCCCTCGCTCCCACCAACGGCGGCGCCTATGTTGCCTTGGCGATGCAGGTTCCCAACGGACGATGGGCGGATCGGGAGGCGTTGTATCGCCGGGGTATCGCAGCCGATCCGGACCTCGCGATGGTGCAAGCTTACCTCGCCGATGAACTTTCCGCAGAAGGACGGCTGAGGGAGGCGCTGGCATTCTATACCAGGTCGCATGCACTTATCCCCACGAATGCGCCAACAACCGCAAACCTGGCACTGGCGCAGGTGGAAACGGGCCATGTTGCCGAAGGACTGTCCCTCATCAATGGCGCTGCCATGATTGAGCCGTCAAACATCGTGATATGGCAGGCCCGTTTTTACATCCTGGCCAATTTTGGGCATGTGGACGAAGCCCGCGCGATGCTGGATGCCACGCAAAACATTCCCGCAAGCCTGGAGGGCGGGTCCACGGCCCGCCGCGCCTATCTGGATGCGCTGAAGCCAGGGACCCCCGCCGCAAAGGCGGCTGCCGCCAAGGCCATCCATTCCGCCATGGCGGCGGGAGACATCCCCGTCAACGAGGGCCTGCAGATGATCGCCAAGCTGGGCGATCTCGATGGCGCTTTCACCCTTGCCGGCACGCTGCTCCGGCCAAACGACCCCCGCCAGGGGCTGACCATCACGCGGAAGTTTCTGTTCCGGTCATCCGCGGCCGGCATGCGGCGCGACGCGCGCTTCATGCCATTGGCGGCGAAGGTCGGGCTGGTGAATTACTGGGAGAAGACGGGGAATTGGCCAGATTTCTGCGCAGAGCCTGGTCTGCCGTATGATTGCCGCGCGGCTGCAAAGGCGTTGGCGTCACCTGGTCGCTGATCGGACGTACAGGCCGCTGGCAACGAACGACCCCGGCCTGAGATATTGGACCCCGAGGAATGTCCGCTATTGGCTGCAAAGCAGACATTGGATTGACCGAGGCG
>Ga0182024_10010875_pt1 | contig 18429 bp, 16 predicted proteins | sample P32metaG_FD_120480 | JGI IMG/M metagenome (GOLD analysis project Ga0182024, IMG submission 120480) | Permafrost microbial communities from Stordalen Mire, Sweden - P3-2 metaG (Illumina Assembly) | ecosystem: Environmental > Terrestrial > Soil > Wetlands > Permafrost | place: Sweden: Stordalen... | reverse complement strand
GGCGGGCAGGATCAGTCCGAGCGCCAGCAGAAATTTGTGGAGTTGCTGGCGAAGATCGAGAAATAGTAGTCAGTAGGACAGGCTTCAGCCTGTCTTCTTTTGATTTTTGCTAACTGGAGAAAAATTCAAAGGCAGACAGGCTGAAGCCTGTCCTACTGGCAGCCTCACGCCCAGAACCAGCAGCCCTGAAGCGACCGAGCACGCAGAAAGAAACAGCAGGCTCGAGCTGAAGCCTCCGGTTTTATCCCGCAAATATCCGATTACATACGGGCCTACAAATCCGCCCAGGCTTCCGAACGTGTTGATGAGGCCGATACTAGTTGCCGCAGCCGCGCGGCCAAGCAGCATGTTGGGAATTGGCCAGAAGCCCGCGTGCGAGCTATAAAATCCCGCAGCCGCAATCGACAACGCGAAGACGCTGATCCAGATATAATTCGTGGAATAAATGCATGCCGCCAACGCCACACCTGCAACCACGCGCGGAATTGCCGCGTGCCATCTTCTCTCACCGCTGCGATCCGAACTCCAACCAGCGAGCCACATCACCGGAAGCGCGAACAGATATGGAATGGCGGCAATCAGACTGACTTTCGATACATCGAACGAAGAAACTTTCTCCACAATTTTAGGCATCCACAAACTGACACCATAAGTTGCGGTAAGGCCCAAAAATAAAGTGACGCTAAGCAGCAGGACGCGCGGATTGCCGAGAGCATGCCAGGCCGGAACGTGCGATGCGTGTGCTTGGCGCTCGCGTTCGAGTTCGCCCACCAGCCACTCGCGTTCGTCTTTTTGCAGCCACTGCGCCTCTTCCGGCCGCTCCGTCAAATAGGACAGCGTCATGAATCCTAAAATAATCGCGGGAATTCCTTCGAGGAGCAGCAGCCAGCGCCAGCCGTTGTAACCGAGCCAGTGAATTTTCAAAAAGATGGCGGACAGCGGCCCGCCGATCACTTGCGCGGCGGGATTGGACGCCATAAATATCGCGATGGCTTTTCCTCGATCTTCAGGCCGGTACCAGTGGCTGATGTAGACCAGAATCGCGGGAAGAAATCCTGCCTCGGCCAGTCCGAGAAAAAAACGCAGCCAGTAGAATTCTTTGGTGGTGTGAATCAGGCCCGTGGCGGAAGCCAGAAACCCCCACGTCAGCAGGATGCGCGCAATCCATTTCCGCGCGCTCCACACTTCGGCCAGCACGCCTCCCGGAATTTCCAGCAGCATGTAGCCGAGATAGAAAATTCCGCCGCCCAAACCGAAAACAGCATTGGAAAATCCCAGCTCGCGCGTCATCTGCAGTCCCGCGGACCCAATGTTCACACGGTCGAGATACGCTACGACGTAGAGAAGGACGAGATAGGGCAGCAAGCGCCGGTTGACGTGGCGAACCGTGCGCTCCGCAACGTTCGCGCGCGATGTGATGGCGATGTCCAAGACCCGAGAAGTCTAGCACGGCAAATTCAACACCTTCACCTGGATGACTTTTCAATGCCGCAAAAAGCAAAACGCCCCAGCTCACCGGGGCGTTTTGGTTATGGTGCAAAATGTTTCGAGTTGACGGCGACCACGGGCCTCGATGGGAAATTTGCGGTCACGCCCAATTTCGCCGATGCTTCAGCACAATTTAAGAATGCAAATGATCCGCAGGGGCGTGCGGATGGGGATTTTCGCCATGTTCGTAAATAGCTTTGGCCGAACCGACGACACGGGCATCGGGCGCAGTGACGACATCCTTGTCCTTGCCAGCGTAAGGAATTGTATGGAGGATATGCTTGATCGCGTTGAGACGTGCGCGTTTCTTGTCATCGGACCGCACGATCGTCCACGGCGCATCCGCAGTGTCTGTGTAAAAAAGCATCGCTTCCTTGGCTTTGGTATAGGATTCCCAGCGGCCCAGGGATTCCACATCCATCGGGCTGAGTTTCCATTGCTTGAGGGGATCTTTCGCCCGGCCGAGGAACCGACGCAGTTGTTCTTCGCGGCTGACGGAAAACCAGAATTTATAGAGTCGAATTCCGCTGCGCACCATCATCCGCTCAAATTCCGGCGTCTGGCGCATGAATTCCAGATATTCGTGTGGCGTGCAAAATCCCATCACATGTTCGACACCTGCGCGGTTGTACCAGGACCGGTCAAAAAAGACGATTTCACCCTTCGTAGGCAGCCTTTCGATGTAACGCTGAAAATACCACTGGCCGCGCTCCGTGTCCGAAGGTTTGGCGAGGGCCACGACTTTGGCGCCGCGGGGATTGAGGTTTTCCGTGAACCGTTGGATCGTTCCTCCCTTACCCGCGGCATCGCGCCCTTCAAAGAGCAGCACAACGCGTTCGCCAACTTCCTTAACCCAGGCCTGCATCTTCACCAGTTGAATTTGCAGCAGTTCGATCTCTTCCAGATACTCAGCATTCTTCATTTGTTTCGGATAAGGATAGTTGGTGCTGATGATGTGCTTTTTGCCCTTGGCTTTCTTTACTTTGGCAACCAGCTCCTCGGGAATGCTGGTGCGCACCTGCTCGGCAATCAGCTCGACCATGGGGAAAGCGCTGGCCTGCGCTTTGATGGAGCTCTTTTTCTCTTTTAATTTGTCTTTAATCTTCCCAGCATTTAGCTCTGCTTTCTTTTCGGCCTTGGCTTTTTTCTTTTCTTTTTTCTTTTCTTTCTTCTTGGCCTCTTTTTCCAGCGCAATCAATCCTTCCGCAACGCCGGTTCGCACCGGTTCCTCGACCAGCTTGACCATGGGAAAAGCCGCAGCCCGCACCGTGCCGGGGCTTGATTTCTGCACGAAACGATCCTTGAGTTTCTTTTTGTTGGACTTCTTTTGGGTTTTCATTTTTGCCTCTTTTTGCTGACAAATAGCATATGGCAAAGCCTAGAAAATGGCCGAAAAATATTCCGGTGAGGCAATTGCAAAGGTATTTTGCGTCTCTTCGAGGAGGGCAAATCGGAGCTACAGCGGACTTAATACACCTATTCCGTGAAATGATCCATCTTGTCCGCTCATCCCGGGCCAGGTTTCGGTCAGGATGAGCGAACAAAATGTTGCATCGGGATGTGGAACTAAGCCTTTGGAACGCTGTTAATCGTCTTCAGAATCTGGGAAACGATCTGGTAAGGATCGCCTTCGGAGTTCGGACGGCGATCTTCGAGGTAGCCCTTGTAGCCATCCTTAATAAAGTTGATAGGCATACGGATAGATGCGCCACGATCCGATAAACCATAACTGAATTTGTCGATGGCTTGCGTTTCGTGCAGACCTGTCAAACGCAGATGGTTATCCGGGCCATAGACAGCGATGTGCGCGGCGATGTTCGCCTCGAACGCCTTCATGAGGGATTCAAAATAAACCTTGCCGCCAACTTCGCGCATATATTTCGTCGAGAAGTTACAGTGCATGCCCGATCCATTCCAGTCACCCTTGATTGGTTTGCAATGCAATACCATATCCACTTCGTATTTCTCGCAGAGGCGCATCATTAAATAGCGGGCGGTCCAGGTGTCGTCGGCGGCTTTTGCGGAACCTTTCGCGAAGATCTGGAATTCCCACTGACCTTTGGCAACTTCCGCATTAATGCCTTCATGATTGATACCCGCGGCATGACAGGCTTCCAAGTGTTCTTCAACGATTGTGCGGGCCAAGCTGCCCATGTATTTGTAGCCAACGCCGCAATAGTATGGGCCTTGGGGGATATTCGGATGGCCGTCTTTCGGGAAGCCGAGAGGACGCCCATCTTTATAGAGGAAGTATTCCTGCTCAAGACCAACCCACAAATCCGGGTCGTTCTCGATTGTAGCGCGCGCATTGGTGGAATGCGCGGTGCCATCCGCGTGCATGACTTCGCTCAGAACGACATAAGCGTCTTTGCGGCTTGAATCAGGATACAGAGCCACAGGTTTTAGCACGCAGTCTGAGCTTTTGCCCTCGGCCTGCATGGTGGAACTGCCGTCAAAACCCCACTTGGGCAGATCGGCAAGGGTTGGTGCTTTCTCAAATGTTTTGATTAAAGTTTTGCCGCGCAGGTCGGGAACGGGCTTTTTGCCATCTAGCCAGATATATTCGAGTTTATATTTCGTCATGGTGATTAGTGGATCTCCTTAATGAAATCAAAAGATAGACTGTCAGAGACAGCCCTGAGCCGGTAAATCCGCCTATCAGCGAACCCGCAGAATATCGCTCCACGTCCATCTCGTCAAATCAAAGAAATCTTTCGATTGGTTCAATATTTATAATATCTTAATGTCTCTTTAATGGGTGGACCCCGCAGTTCCCGCGTGAGCAGATACCCCTGTTTCTATGTTCCGCCAATTGGTGTAAGCTTTTTGGCTCAACTACCGAGGCCATGATGAACCGTGTAACAGCCATATTACCCGCGGCTGGATTAGGCACGCGAATGGGTGCCGAGACGCCCAAACAGTTTCTCGCGCTCGACGGCGTGCCCGTGCTTCTGTTCACGCTGAGGCGGCTTGCGGCCTGCCCGGCCATTACGGATTTTATTATCGCGACACGCGCGGAAGAAATCGATTCGCTGACGGCGACCGTATCCAAGGAACAATTTGCGAGGCCTTTTCGCGTGGTTCGTGGCGGCGATTCGCGCCAGGATTCCGTTGCCAACGCTTTGCCCCACGTACCTTCAGAGACGGACCTGATCCTGGTACACGATGCGGTACGCCCGCTTGTGACGGTCAGCCAGATCGAGCGCGTCATCGCCGAAGCAGCTGCATGTGGGGCGGCCATTCTTGGAATTCCAGCCATGGATACGGTGAAAGAAGTAAAACGCGCAAGCCTGCCCAACGATGTGGCGTTGATAACGGCTACGATTCCGCGGGAGCGCGTAGTGTTGGCGCAGACTCCGCAAGTGTTCCGCGCCGTATTGCTGATTCAAGCCTTTGCCCAAGCGCGCCAGGATGGAGTTACCGCGTCGGACGAAGCGGGCCTTGTCGAACGCACTGGTCACGATGTCCATGTAGTTGTGGGTTCCGAGCGCAATTTAAAAATTACTCGTCCGGGCGATATGGAACTTGCTGAATTTTATCTGCGACAAGAGCGTGCAGGACGATGACCCACTGTGGGATTGGTTACGATCTGCATCGCTTGGCCGAAGGACGGAAGTTAATTCTCGGCGGAATCGAACTCGCGTTTCCCAAGGGACCGGTCGGCCACTCGGATGGAGACGCGCTCGTCCACGCCATGTGCGACGCCCTTTTGGGCGCAGCCGGAATGGGCGATATCGGCACTCATTTTCCGGACACCGATCCCAAGTGGAAGGATGCGCAAAGCCTGCGGTTTCTGGAGCACATCCGCGATTTGCTGGCCGACCATAAATTTCGCATCGTGCATATCGATGCGACGGTCATAACCGAAAAGCCGAAACTCGGGCCGCACTTTCCGGCTATGCGCGAGGCGCTGGCAAAATCTTTGGGCATCGATCCCTCCATGATTAATTTGAAGGCAAAGACGAACGAAACCGTCGACGCAATTGGCCGCGGCGAAGCGATTGCAGCACAGGCCATCGCGACGCTCGATCGCTGAGTCTACGGCGACCTTCCCCTTTGACGATTTTAAAATTGTTATTTGGGTTCGCATGATCGAAATTAATATTTCGCCCATATTTTATTTTTTTTCTGCTCGACACTTTGAGGAGTACCTTTCGTTATGGATCGTCTTACAGGAATCCACGCGGTTCGCGAAGCACTGGAAGCAAATCGGCCGCTCGATTCTCTTCTGATCTCTAAAGGCACGCACGGCAATCGCATGGAAGAATTGGTGCGGCTGGCACGGAAAATGGATGTGCCGGTGCGCTTTGAGGAGCGCGCTCAGGTGGATCGCGCGGCAGGGACTCGCGAGCATCAGGGCGTGGTTGCATTCGTCGCCTCTTCGCCCGTGATGAATTTTTACGATCTTTTGAAACCGCGCGCGGAAGGCAGCGCACCCGGGTTATTAGTTTTGCTGGATGGTGTAGAAGATCCGCAAAACCTTGGCGCTGTGATTCGCACTTCGCTCGCTGCCGGCGCGCAAGGCGTTGTAATTCCTGAGCGGCGCGCGGCGGGGCTTACAGAAGCCGTAACCCGCGCATCCGCCGGAGCCTTGGCGCACTTGCCCGTGGCGCGTGTTACAAATCTTTCTCGCGCGATGGAAGAAATGAAGGAAGCAGGCTACTGGTTGGTCGGGCTGGATGAGCGCGCCGAACAACTTCATACTGACGTGGACTTCAAGGTTCCCATGGGAATTGTGTTGGGCGGCGAAGGCAAAGGTTTACATGCTCTTGTGCGAGAACGCTGCGATTTCCTGGTTTCGATTCCGACTACTGGCCCCGTGCGGGCGCTCAACGTATCCGTCGCCGCCGGAGTTGTCCTGTTCGAAGTGGTCCGCCAGCGCGGCAAAACCGGGAAGCAACCACAGATGCACCCAGATAAAAGCTAAAACCGATAAAAGTAAAAAACTGAAATCAGGCAAACAATTGATGCAAATCCCTTCGCCTCTATTTCAAATCTGAAATGGTTTCTATTTTTATCAATCTTTATCTTTATCGGCTTTTATCTGTGTTCATCCGTGCCCAACTGTGGTTCCAAAGCAGTTGCACTTACTTGTCGTACTGGATCATGGTGAAGACGTCGATGCCAGGCAATTTTGCGCGGCCGTTCAGGAACGTAAGTTCGACGGCGAAAGATGCGCCGACCACTTTGCCGCCCAGCTTGCGCACGAGTTCCACGGTCGCGGCAGCAGTGCCGCCGGTGGCAAGCAAATCGTCACTGAGCAGCACGGTTTGGCCGGGTTTGATCGCGTCTTCATGAATTTCAAGCGTATCGGAGCCGTATTCGAGCTGATAGGTCACGGCTACGGCCTTCGAAGGAAGCTTTTTGGGCTTGCGGACGGGAACGAATCCAGCATTAAGGCGGTAGGCCAGCGCAGGCGCCAAAATAAATCCACGCGCTTCGATGCCAACAACCGCATCCACTTTTTGGCCCGCGTAATGTTCGCAAAGCTCATCGACAAGGCTATGAAATGCCTCCGGATTTTTCAGCAGCGTTGTCAGATCGTAAAAAAGGATTCCCGGCTTTGGATAATCCGGAACTTCCCGAATAAATTCCTTCAAGTGATTCATTCCGCTTGCTCCGCCTTTCGCAATGACTTGCTATTCCCGAATGATTTCTGTGCCTGACATTCAGCGTTGCTACGCAATTTCATTCATCGTTTTCGATGGAGAAACCATTTGCATGTTCGCGTAGAAAATCCGCATCGAGATCTTCGACGCTTTCCACGGAAGCCGTGCGCGGGCCGCGTTGCAGCGCATTTCGAAGTGCGGCCAATTGTTCAGCGTTGCCAATGACGTAAACCTCCACGCGCCCGTCAAATAGATTTCTCGCATATCCGTTCACACCAAGGCTGGCCGCTGTTCGCTCAACAAAAAAGCGAAAGCCAACTCCCTGCACCGCACCCGACACGAAAAATCGTTTGGCCAGCGTTTCCACGGCAACACACTTCACACATCAACTTTTGCAGACGCGCGATTGTAGCAAAGGTCCACCACTCGCGGAATGAAAACTGCGAGCTATTTGAAATTAGAGTGCTGCGTTTGGCAGCGGCGCACAGTAGGACAGGCTTAAGCATGTCTGGGTTTGACTTCCTTTGCCGCTAGCAAAATTCAGAACAAGAAAGGCTGAAGCCTGTCCTACTGGAACCCGTCGCGATACACTATTTCAGGGGTAGGAAGCATAATCCCGAGCAATTGCATCACAACAATGAAAACAGCTTCCATGATGATTAGATCAAACATTCTGTTGGCGCTCTGCGCCATCGCCATGCTCCTGGCTGCGACGCCTGGTGCGCTGCACGCGCAAGGCAGCGGGCCCATGCACCCACCGGACTCGACGAAATTTCCGACACCGCCTCCTCCCAGCAAGCCCGATACTCCAGCACTGCCTCCCGAGGAAATCATCCGCCGGTTCGCCGCGAAGGAAGACGAAATGATGCGCGCGATTCACGGTTACACATTTCAAAAAAGCGTTCGCGTCGAAGAGATAGGGCTGGGTAATAAGCCTGCGGGACAACTGGAAGTCGTCACTCAGCAAAGAATTTCTCCGGATGGAAAATTGTTTGAGAAACCTGTCAGCCGCCAGGCATCGACCTTGCAGTATCTGGACCTGCAACGAGGAGACTCGGACCTTGTGGCCCAAACGCCCATGTTTCCGCTGAGTACGGCAATGCTTCCGAAATACGAAATTACATATGGCGGAAAGCAGCAGCTTGACGATTTAAGCGTCTACTATTTCACAATAAAACCGCGTGCGTTGGAGCGCGCGCATGCCTACTTTTCCGGCGTCGTTTGGGTGGATGAACAGGATTTCGTGATCGTGAAAAGCATGGGCAAGTGGGTGACGGAAACCGGAGACGTCACTTCCTCTAATCTTCCCTTCACCGTTTTTGAAACGTACCGCCAGCAGGTTGGCAAAAATTTATGGTTCCCCGCATATTCCCGGTCGGATGAAACTTTTCAGTCCGGCGATGTGAGCGTCCCCATCCGCATCATTATCAAGTGGACTGATTTCATTCCGCAGGCAAGCGTCCCTGCCTCGGATTCGCCGGCGTTGACCACGCCGCCCGCTCCCCAGTCAAATCCATAGTTAAGATCGCAAGCGCTTAACGCCAATCATCCATGACGAAAACGTCGCGCCGGTTATAACCTACGTCGCCATTTCGTTCCATCGCAACGCCCTGCACGTTCGTCCGAAAGCCAGACTGGAGCATTTCGCGATACGCGTCGATGCGCGCAAGATTCACGCCAGCGACCAATGTATTCGCCCCACGCGAGTAGGCAAATTCGCGGCATGCATCGAGCAGGCGGCGAAATAGCAGCGCGGCGTCCAGTCCGCTTTGCACCGCGCCGAACTTGATATAGCATTTTCCGCTGCCTGCTTCGGTCCCGGCGCCCACGTGGCAAACTGCAAATCCGGCAAGCTTGCCGCCGTCCCACGTCAGGAGGGTGTCTCCCAACTTTTGATTGTCCACCGCGCGAATTTCCCGGTCCAAACCAAGTCCGTCATAAATGGAGTTCGTAAGTTCCCGGCAAGCTTGCATGCATTCATCCTTCTCACTCTCGGAAAGATCGCTGAAACGCAGCCATTTTCGCCGACCGGCAGGCGGCTTTTCTTCTACCGAAAGACTCATGAGTGAAGTAAGAAACCGCGGCCAGAAACCAAATTTCTGATACAGATTTACGTGTTTCGTGCTGGATGCAAATGTAAAAAGGCCCGCATGCGTGACACCCCACGCATCGAATAAATCCATGGTTGGCGCCATTAATTTTTGCGCGATGCCGCGATCCCAAAGATCCGGTCGAATAGTGAGCGGACCAAAAAAACCGAAGCTGCCCCAGCGCGTCGCAAAATTTGTACCGACCAATTCCCCGTATAAATCCGCGCCGAAAACGGCGGAAGGATCCACCAGCCAGCGGGTCCGCACATAGTCGGCGTCGCCCATAAATTTCAATGGGTCGGGCAATCCCAGGAAAGTGCCGAATGCGAGCCGCATAATCCGGTCCGCGACAGGAAGATCTTCCTCCCGAAGCGATCGGATGTGAACCTCCGGCGATTTTTCAAGTGACGGTTGCGGTGCAGAATTCATTTACGCTCCCCCTTAGTCAACTCCCGCCGCTGCGACGTAGCGTGGGCCTTTCCGGTTCTTCAGGCGTTTGTTCTTTAGGCTTCTCGCCAGGAGGGGGAGCGGGAGCTTTTGGTGGTTGAATGATCCACTTAAAACCTTCATCGTAATCGACCATCGCCATTGTAAGTTTGGTCTCCAGTGAAGTCACGGCTGGAAATGCGGACTTCATGAAATTCACGAGACTCGCGGCGTCGGCTTTTTGACTCTGGCCTTCTGTGGCCAGGATCACGGACTTTGATTGAATTTCATTCGCCGCGCGGAATTTTATGAGCCGCGCATCGTTCTGCTGCAGGAGATCGAGAAATTCCGGCTCACCTGAAGCACGGTTTTCCGGTGGATAGCGAATTTCCATAAACGTTTTGGGCTTGCCCTTTTCAGGAGGATAGAGCTGGTTGTAGGTAGGCCTCAGAACGCGCGTGCGCCAAATATCATTCCCCAATAAATCCTGTCGAATACGGTAATCGATCATCCATGCCTCTGGGCCGTAATCGCGCACATAACCTGCAAGAACAATCCGAATCAAAGGTTCGTCATCCCCGAGATTCACTTTGTGATGCAGGAGTTCGGCTACTTGTCGAATCCGTTCGAGGAGAGCGACGCCCACGACCTCAATGTCATTGCTTGCGTCCGCGTCTTTTGGCCGGCCGGAAGTGTTAAAAGCGGCCGCAATAATGTGGCGAAACTCGTTGTCGAGCCTTATCGCACTGTCTTTGGAATCCGGCTGCTCCCACTCGACTGCTCCGAGCATTACGCCCATGCGCTCCGCGGAAAGTATTTCAATCGCCGGCGGGAGCGAATTCGCCTCACCACGCGTATTCATTGCCGCCAAAATAATCCCGTCTTTGGCCGCGCAAATCACGACCCGCCCTTCCGCAAGATTCACGGCCACTTCCTGATCGCGCGCCTCCTGAGCGAACGCAACCGGAGAGTGGAACCACAGATGCACACAGATAAACACAGATAAAAGAAGAAACAAATGAGGGCGGGGAAAAATATTCTCGCGAAGTTTTAATGCCATAGTCAAATTCCAGAATCGAAAATTACCAATTTTTTGTACTAGTTTTAAATTATTTATTCGCTTTTATCAGCCTTTATCTTTTATCCGTGTTTATCTGTGTACATCCGTGGTTTCAACGTTTTTTTCCTTCCGCGCAATGGCCTGCAGCGCGGTAAGAGCCACGACGTTGACGATATCCTCCGCCGAACATCCCCGCGAGAGATCGTTTGCGGGCTTGTCCAGTCCTTGCAAAATCGGACCGATGGCTTGCGCTCCGCCCAGGCGTTCCACAAGTTTGTAGGCAATGTTGCCGGAATCGAGGTCCGGAAAAATCAGCACGTTCGCGTGGCCAGCCACGGCCGAGCCCGGCGCTTTTGAATTCGCCACTTTCGCCACGAGTGCCGCGTCGGCCTGGAGTTCTCCGTCCGCAGCAATCTGTGGCGCTCGCGCCTTCAGAATGCGCAGCGCCTCTTTAATTCTTTCCACGCGCGGGTGGTTTGCCGAACTCTTGGTGGAAAACGAAAGGAGTGCCACGCGCGGCTCGGCATCCAGGATCGTTCGGGCGTTTTCCGCAGTAACGCGCGCAATTTCGGCAAGTTCCTCGGCATTCGGATCGGGCACAACCGCGCAATCCGCGAAGAGAAGTGCGCCACCAGTGGACATATCCAAGCCCGGCCGCTCCGGAACAATCATGACGAAAAAACTGGAAACAAGCTTCGCATCGGGAGCGAGGCCGATGGCATGCAGCGCCGCACGCACCGTTTCTCCCGTCGTGTTTGCCGCTCCTCCCACCGACCCGTCCGCATCGCCCGCGGCAACGCTCAATGCGGCAAAGTAAAGCGGCCGCCGCGCAATCTGCCTCGATTCGTCCAGGGACGCGCCCTTTGCTCGCCTTCGCTCATAATATATCTGCGCATAGGCTTCCGCGCGGTCACTCACTGCGGGGTCCACAATCGTTACGTTAGACAAATCCGCATGCGTATCGGCAGCAATCGCGGCAATCACTTGTTTCCGTCCGAGCAAGATAATTTTTGCGAAGTTTTGCTGGCTGATCGTTGCCGCCGCAGCAATGACGCGCGGGTCTTCGCCTTCCGGCAACACAATTCGCTGCGGGCGTGAGCGCGCGTGATTCCTGAGCTTTTCCATCAGTGTCATGACATGCCCAAGTTAACACAGGTTTAACCAAGATCAGCAGCGAGTCATTCCCAATCGTTTTTCAGAAGCAATTCCTCAATCCGGTACGCATGAAACATGTCATGCATCGCCAAGTGGCGGAACATAATGAAAACTGAATAGTGCGTGTACTCGCCGTGCTCGGCACTACGTTCCCAATCCGCGGGTGAAAGCGTCTTCAATCGTTCGACGAGCCTTTGGCGATCCCGAGTAAATCTCTGCAGCGCTTCGTCCAGATTTGTCTTGAGCAAGGCATCTTCCCCATCGTCAACGTGAGGAAGGTACGGCCTTATGCGTGGCGTTGGCTCTGCGAGCATCAAATCCAGGCGCGATGACATCAGCGGATGTACGGCGGCAAGGTGGCAGGCATGTTCATGAGCGGACCATTTTTCCGGCTTCGGCCGTCGCTTTAGGATTTCTTCCGGGACTTCACGGACAAGCGAAAGAATTATTTCCGGAGAGCGCTCCAAAGCGGAGATAATAGCAATAAAGTTTTCCATTCGACCTCGCTCGCGAATGTTCGCTTTCAATTTGCTCATCTCACGGATTCCAGTAGAATACTAGAGCAAACCATAACAACCGCGCGACGGCAAGCTATTCGCACTGTAGTGGAACGATGCAACAATGCCTAGGAAGGCGGACACCATTCGACACAAAGGCAAGAAGCTAGAGGACATCCTGGTAGCGCACGAAAAATTTCATAAAGGACATCCGGGCGGCGAACGCGCCGACCTATCCGGCGCGAATCTATCCGGCCAGGATTTAAAGAAGCGCGATTTGACCGGCGCAAATCTGGTGGGATGCAACCTTCAGAAAGCCGACTTGCGCGGCAGCAAACTGAGTTTTGCGGATTTGAGCAAAGCCGATCTGCGCAAGGCCGACCTGCGAAATTGCGATTTCACGGAAACGAAACTCGAGGGCGCGGATTTAAGCGAAGCCAACCTGAGCGGAACGGAATTGTTTCGCGGCGATTTGCGTTCCGCAAAATTGCACAAAACGATCCTGCGCGGCACCGTCCTGCGCCAGGCAAACCTGCGCGGCGCCGATTTTACGGGTTCGGACATGGCGCTGGCCAGCTTCCGCGAAATCGATTTGACCGACGTAAAAATGGATGGCGTGGATTTGAAGGACGCCGTAGTCCGCGATAATCGCAAATCCTAATGTAGCGCCCGCCTTCAGGCGGGCACGCCGTAGATGCCACCACAGATGCCCGCCTAAAGGCGGACGCTGCAGGCTCATCTTCCAGTGGCCGAAGCAGATGACTCTGAGGCGTTGCGCGTAGTTCCACGGCGACGCACATCAATCCCAAGCCGTTTAATTTTTTGATTCAAAGTGGACAGTGGAATCTGAAAACTTTCCGCCGCTTCCGTTTGATTCCAATCCGTGCGCTCGAGCATGTCGACAATCACGCGGCGCTCAATCTCGTCCATAATTTGAAATAAGGAATTTTTCGCGCTGTCGGCTCCCGAGCGCGAACCGCGTTCGCCCGGCAAGGGCGGCGCGAATTCGGAAAGTTGCAGGCGGATTCCGCCTAGAAGTTCCTTGGTGCGCACGCTCTCGGGTAACAAGTCAACATCCATCTGTTCCTGAGAGGAAAGCACGACTGCACGCTCGACGACATTTTCGAGTTCGCGCACATTCCCCGGCCAATCGTAATCCATCAGCAGGCGCAAAGATGGTTGAGTGAAGTGTCCGACCGGGCGTCCATTTTCCTTCGCAAAAATATTCAGAAAATGATCGAGCAGCAGAGGAACGTCTTCCTTCCGTTCGCGAAGTGGCGGCAGAGGAACGGCGATCACGTTTAAGCGATGATACAAATCTTCGCGGAAACGGCCCTCGCGCACGAGATTGAGCAATTGCACGTTGCAGGCGGCAATAATGCGCACATCGACCTTGATGGTTTCCGTGCCGCCCAGGCGCATAAATTCGCGTTCCTGAATGACGCGCAAAAGTTTTGCCTGCGTCTCCGGTCCGATCGTGGAAATTTCATCGAAAAAAATAGTTCCCTGATCGGCGACTTCAAAGAGCCCTTTTTTTGAGGTGACAGCGCTGGTAAACGCCCCCTTCACGTGACCGAACAGCTGCGACTCAAGAAGGTCCACAGGAATGGAGCCCGTATTGATCGGTACAAAAGCCTTGTCCGCGCGTGTAGAGGCCAAATGAATCGCCTTGGCGATCAGTTCTTTGCCTGTTCCACTTTCGCCGTGAATTAAAATTGTCGAGCGTGAAGGCGCAACCTGACTAACAAGATCCAGCACGGCCAGCATCTTCTCGCTTTTCCCAATGATATTAGGAAAATTGTAGCGTTGCTTCAGAGCGCGCTTTAACTGGAGATTTTCTTCGCGCAGCCGCTGGCCTTCCACGGCCTGCGCCACCTGCACAAGCAATTCATCATTGGACCACGGCTTGGTAATGTAGTCCTGTGCGCCGCTTTTAAACGCGGCCCGCGCCATGTCAATCGATCCGTATGCGGTGATCAGAACCACTGCAAGTCCCGGACTGCGCCGCTGAATTTCACGCAGCACGTCGAGACCGTTGCGATCGGGCAGGCTTACATCCAGCAGCACGAGGTCGAAGGGTTTTTCATCGAGCATGGCAAGGCCCGCCTCGGCAGTTTCCGCGCTCGAGGTCGAGTACCCTTCCATGTTGAGGAGAAGTTCCAAGCCTTCGCGAATCTCGGATTCGTCGTCGACCACAAGGATGGAGCCCTTAGACATGAACCGCTTTCCGCGCGACCGGAAATTCCAATCGGAACGATGTGCCCTTGCCGGGAGTCGAGCGCACATCAACTTTTCCCGCGTGCTCCTTGACGATGCCATAGCTCACGGAAAGGCCCAACCCGGTGCCGCGCCCCGATGATTTCGTGGTGAAGAACGGATCGAAAATTCGGTTGAGATTTTCACGAGGAATTCCGGCTCCGCTATCGATAATTTCCACTTCGACCGACCCGTTATGCGCCGCGGTCCGAATTTCCACGATGCCGCCGGACGGCATGGCGTCTCGCGCATTCAAAAATAAATTCAGAAAAACCTGCTGCAATTTATTATTTGAACCTAGAACGGCAGGCAATTCCTGCTGGAGATTTTTGGTGACTTGCACTTGCGCCGTGCGGAATGGATGCGCGAGCAGGGTCAGCACTTCTTCCACCACGGCATTCAGATTCACTTCGGTAAATTCCGCCGCGCCTGTGCGCGAAAAATTCAGCAGGTTGTTGACAATCTCGCTCGCGCGAAATGTCTGCTTCACCACTTTTTCAATTAGCTGTTGACGCGGATCGCCCACCGGAAGCTGCTTGGCCAGCATTTGAATATAATTGGAGATGACGGCGAGAGGCGTATTTACTTCGTGCGCAACGCCCGCGGCCAGCAATCCGAGCGAAGTAAGTTTCTCGTTCTGAAATACCTGTTCCTCAAGCCGCATGCGCTGCGTGACATCATCGAAAAGAATAAGCCGGCCAATGCGATTCCCCGATTTTCCCACCAGCGGCGCAATCGAAACATTGACCACGAGGTTTCGCCCGTCCCGGCTGCGCATTGGAAATTTATACAGACTGGAGACACGCTCATCGGTGGACCGCGCCGCGATTTCCGCCATTAAATCCGAGGGCAGCACATCTTCCAGCTTGCGCCCCACGGCTTCCTGCCGCGGAACGCCGACCAAGCCTTCCAGTTGCGTGTTCCAGGATTCCACCGCGCCGCTGAAATCCACAGCGAGCACGCCGACATTCATGGACTCAACTATATTTTCCGAGAAATCCTTGAGCCGCTCGATTTGCGCGGCCTTTTGTTCCAAGGAGCTGTAAAGCTGTGCGTTGTCGAGCGCGATGGCCAGGTATCCTGCAATCGTGTGCAATAGCTCGACATCTTCGCTGGATAAAAAATCTCCGTCCACAGTCTTACCCAAGCCCAGCACGGCAATCGCGTGATCGCGTATCTGGCATGGAATAAAGTAATTTAAATCAAGCTGCTCGAGCGTGTAGCGAACAGACGGAGACGATTCTCGCGCGGCACGCGCCGATTCGTAAAAAAGAATTCCCTGCGCGAACGGTTTGCTCTCCTCATCCAGGAAACTCATATCCAGCGCGCCCGAATAACGCACGCCCATGGATCGCGCGATTCGATAGGCGCCGGGGTGGGTTTCGTCCTCGATAAAAATGGCCAATCGATCCACCAAAAGCGCCTGTGAAATTCGGTCCATCACAGATACGAGCATGGGATCGAGGCGCACTTCCGAGGTGAGCGTGCGGCCGAATTCAATTAGCGTGCGGCGGTAATCCAGCCGGTCTCGATAAAAAAATCGGTCGAGGCGCGCTTGAATATAGTCGCGGAAAGGCTGGAACAAAAACGCCGCCACCACAATCGCGATGACGCCGCCCATCGTTCCCGAAGGCCAAGCGGTATGAAACAGCGCACCGATAAGCGCCACGATGGCAATGTACACGGCCACAACGCCGCCGCTCGCCGCCGTATAGGCAAGCCCGCGCTTGAAGATGATGTCCACATCCATCAAGCGGTAACGTATGATGGCGTATCCAAAACTCAGTGGGATCAGCACCAAAGAAACTGTTGAAAAATTCATCCACGGCCGCGGAACCACGCCGAGAAAAAACGGAACGATGTAAAGCAGAAGGAACGGAACAATGCCGGCGAGCGCTCCGCCCGTGACCCACTTTAACTGCTGGCGCAGAATCCCCGAAGATGCGCGTCGATAGCTCGTGACGAAAACAAGCGCGGCAAGCAAAAAATAAATTCCGAGGTACGCCAGATCGAGCCGGTCAAGAGTGTTCCGCGCTTCCACCGACGGCATAAAACCCAGCTGACGAAGACCAACTAGAATTCGCACCAGCAGCAGAATTCCTGGAACTCCGTAGATCGCGCCAAGGATCGCCCCACGACCTTGGGCGGCAGGACGACGTTCCGGAAATACCATTGCAAAATGAAGCAGCAGCGCCGGTTGCAGGAGCCTGGCAACTATGGCTGCCCAATAAATTTCCCAATCGAATGTGGTGAGCTTGCCAGTGTACTGAAATGTGTAAAGAACGAAAGACACCAAGCAAAAAATGTAAAAGTGCACGGCGCGCGTTGCATTCCAGCGGCGGGCAAAAATGAAGAGGCCGATAAAGAGATACAACACGCCCACAACGCTCAAATAATTTTCAATCGAGGAGGGACGAGCGGTCGGCTGAACTACAATCTGCACTTCAAACTGCTTGCCGCCCCGCACAATCTGGTAATGGGCAATCGACCACAAACCAATTCGCCATAAACGCTTGGTCACATCAATGGGGCCTTGGATTGGCACATCGTTGATGGCAAGAACCTGATCGCCCGTGCGTAGTCCGGCAATCGCTGCGGGAGATTTTGGCGCGACATGCCAGGCGACTACGCCCGAGGGGTTTGCGATCCAGGACACCCCATCATCCGGTGCCGTAAAAAGTGTCCGTTGTTGAAAATTGATGATGCCGAAGACGATGGCCGCGAGGGTCGCCAGCGCAAGGATTGCCGCTCCCAACCGAACTCGAAGACTATCGTTAAATGGGGCGCTCAACGGTTATTCCCACAAACAGCGTATGGAACAAGTAGCGTGCAACCTAGCTTCCAAATTATATAGGTTTTTTCAAATTTTCAACTATATGAAAATAAATACAATGCATGCCAATTTGGCATAGAAAGACACTTAAACAATCTTAGCCTACGATTAATGGAATATATGTTCCTGTTTCTAATAGCCTTCTGGGACTAAAACTGGAAGCTCACGCCACCCCGGAATGATCGCAACATGGGAGCCAGTATCATTCGGGGGTCCTGCCCATTCACGCTGACATAACCCTGCGCCAGAAGATTGCTGAAGTCAGCCAGCGCTTCCCAACGGCCATTCATGCCGGGCAACGGCTGCCGGATGGAAATGTGCAGGTTCGGATCCATTTGGTAAGCCGCTTCGCCAAATTGGTCCATTCGAGAAAGTGCAGTGCCGGAAACCCATTTATAGCTTGCGGAAAACTGCGTCCCGGATTGCGGAATCTTGCCGGTAATACGCGCCGCGAGACTGTGATGATTGCTGGTCGTAAAATCATTGCGCATGGCGGAAGTCAAAAGGTCTGAGGACGCTCCAGGAGAAAGAGCGCCCGCCCAGGAATAAATCGTGGCGACTTCCCAGCCATTGGATATCTTTTGCCGGTAAGCTACGCGGGTGCCCCATGAACTGGAATTGCCGCCGTCGTAAAGGAACGCGCTGGAGAATTCGTCCTGGACAAATTCAGGGCTTACAGATCCCCCTGTCCCAAATATCGCTTGATCCCGGGAAGAGTCGTGGAACGCAGCAACTTCAATCGTGGATTGCTTGCCTACCTGGCGTTTGGCGGATAATTCCTGGTGCCAACCAGCTTCCAAAACAGGACTCCCGTTGTGAAAGAGAACGGGCGGGAGACTGTTAAGCTCATCGATCGCCGATTCCAGCATGCCGGAACGTCCCCATTGCTCTGAGGGAGGATTCGAAGCAACAATCAGAGAAAGCGTCAAGTCCGGTGAAACGGCGGCAGTTAATTGCGCGTGAGGGCGAAGAGAAGAGGTCGCGGAAATGATTCCAGCACGCAGATATTCCGCGC
>Ga0182024_10010874_pt1 | contig 18430 bp, 18 predicted proteins | sample P32metaG_FD_120480 | JGI IMG/M metagenome (GOLD analysis project Ga0182024, IMG submission 120480) | Permafrost microbial communities from Stordalen Mire, Sweden - P3-2 metaG (Illumina Assembly) | ecosystem: Environmental > Terrestrial > Soil > Wetlands > Permafrost | place: Sweden: Stordalen... | reverse complement strand
GGCGGTGAACGAGGCGTTCAAGGCGGCCGCGACGAGCGGGCCGCTTGCCGGGGTGCTGGAATACTCGGACGAGCCGCTGGTGCAGCGGGATATCATTGGGAATCCGCATTCGTGCATTTTTGACAGCGAGCTGACGCTGATATTGGGCGACAATTTTCTGAAGGTGGTCGGCTGGTACGACAACGAGTGGGGCTACAGCAATCGCTGCGTGCAGATGCTCGAGATGCTCGGTAAATAGAAAGAAGACCTCCGTGAAACTATCCGTCCGGGACCTCGACGTGTCTGGGAAACGCGTGCTCGTGCGTGTGGATTTCAATGTGCCCACCGAGGAGAAGGAAGGGCGGATTGAAATCACCGACGATACGCGCATCCGGGAGTCTCTCCCGACGATTGAGCTGCTGATGGAGAAAGGAGCGAAGGTGATCCTGATGGCGCACTTCGGGCGGCCAAAGGGGAAACCGGCGCCGAAGTATTCGCTGAGGCCCGTCGCGGAGCATCTATCCACGATCATCGGGAAACCGGTTGCGTTTAGCCCCGAAGTGATCGGGACGGTGCCGCGGGAGATAATCAATCATATGAAGGGGGGCGACGTGTGCCTGCTGGAAAATGTGCGATTTCACGCGGAGGAGGAGGATAACGCGGAAGGATTCGGGCAAGAGCTGGCGAAGCTCGGGGATGTTTATGTGAACGACGCGTTCGGCGCGGCGCATCGGGCGCACGCGTCGACGGCGGGGATCGCGAGGTTTGTGCCGCAGGCGGCGATGGGGCTCCTGATGGAGAAGGAGCTGAAATACCTTGTGGACGAGCTGGCGAATCCGGCGCGGCCTTTCCTCGTGATCCTGGGGGGATCGAAGGTTTCGTCGAAGATCACGGTGATCAAATCGCTGATGGCGAAGGCAGACACGATCCTCATCGGTGGGGCGATGGCGTACACGTTCTTCCTCGCGCGGGGGATCAAGGTGGGGAAGAGCCTCGTCGAGCCGGACAAGGTGGAGCTTGCGACGGAAATCCTGGAGATGGCGGCGGCGAAAGGTGTGAAGTTTCTGCTGCCTGTCGATACGCTGGAGGCGAATGAGGTAAAGGCGGGCGCGACAGCGCGCGACACGCCAATACTGACGCCGGAGAATGGCGTGACGGATGGCTGGGAGGGGGTGGATATCGGGGCGGAGTCGATCAGGCTGTTCGAGCAGGAGATTGCCGGGGCGAAGACCATTCTCTGGAATGGGCCGGTGGGGATTTTTGAAATACCGGATTTTTCACGCGGGACGCGTGCGATAGGCGAAGCGATTGCAAAGTCCGGGGCGAAGTCGATCGTGGGCGGCGGGGACTCAGTGACGGCGGTCAAGCAATTCGGGCTGGCGGAGAAGATGACGTTTATCTCGACCGGGGGTGGGGCGTCGCTGGAATTGCTGGAAGGGCGCGAGCTGCCCGGCGTGGCGGCGTTGACGGACAAGAAGAGTTGAGCGGCCGGGCCGTAGAATTTCCTCCCTAATTTATGCGTAAAAAAATCATCGCTGCGAACTGGAAGATGAACATGACCTGCGAGGAGGCGGCGGGGTACATTGAGATCCTGCTGCGGGAGCTGGGCCAGGACGACAAGGTGGAGGTGGTGATAGTGCCGCCGTTCACGGCGATCGCGAAGGTGAGCGAGCTGCTGAGCCATTCGCAGCAGGTGAAGGTGGGGGCGCAGAACATGTATTTCGAGAAATCCGGAGCGTTCACGGGCGAGGTATCGGCGGCGATGCTGCGGGAGCTGTTTGTGCGCTACGTGGTGCTGGGGCACAGCGAGCGGCGGACGATTTTTGGCGAGACCGACGAGGTGGTAAACCGGAAGGCGCGGGCGGCGCACGAGGCGGTGCTCAAGCCGATCGTCTGCATAGGCGAGACGCTTGCGGAGCGGGACGCCGGGAAGGTTGAGGAGGTGCTGAACCGGCAGATTCGCGGGAGCCTGGCCGGCTTCGGGGTCAAGGAGATGACGGAGACGGTGCTGGCGTATGAACCGATATGGGCGATCGGGACGGGGCGGACGGCGACGCCGCCGCAAGCCCAGGATGCGCATGCCTTTATCCGCAAGACAGTTGCGACGATTTGGGACGAGGCGACGGCGGAAAAGGTGCGGATCCAGTATGGGGGAAGCGTGAAGCCGGAAAACGCGGCGGCGTTGATGGGGCAGGCGGATATCGACGGGGCGCTGGTGGGCGGGGCGAGCCTGGATCCGAGGGCGTTTGCGCAGATTGTGAAGTCGAGCGGGGAGGAGTAGGCGGCGGGGCCGGCGGAAATTCGAAATCAGAAGAGCGAATTCATAGCCGCGGGATATGGGGATTATAGGGGAGCGGAGGGCCATTTTTGACGGTATACGGGGCAATATTCGCGGAGTTGAGATTATTTGGGATGGTTAAAGCGGGCGTTTTTTCGCCTTTGCGAATCTATGAGCGGGGATTTTCCCTTGATCTGGAGAGGGTGAATCTGTGTCAAGGGGAGAATTGTTACAATCAGTTGACAAAACACGTGGTATGGTATATGCACTGGTTTTAAGACATGACGATACTGTCCCTACTCTTCGTACTGGTGGTGATGCCGGCCGTAGCTGGGTATTACCTGTACCTCGACATGCTCGCGGAGGATCGGAATCCGTTGTCGCTTGGCTTCTGGCGCCATAGCATCCGGTCGCTGTTCCACAGCGGGCTGGAGCCGGGAGATTTTCTCATATATCGGAAGGCGAAAACTTCCGCGGCGCCTGGGCCGCGCGCCCGCAATGTGCATCCAGCGGAGACGGGGGAGGGATTTCTCTATGAAGTGGAGAAATTCTGGAGGGTTGCCGATGTGCTCGACGATGGGCGGCTGGTGGCGGCAACGAGGACCGGGAAACGGGTATTTTTGATGCCTCAGGATGAGAGTGTTCGCAAGGCGCGGTTGATCGAGCGGGTTGTTTACCATCGGCGGTTTCCGACGGTGTAATTGGCCCGCCTGAGGCGGGAGAACTCCGTTCGAGGCGGGTAAATTCGAGCCGTGGCTATAAGAGGCTGATGCGATGCGGTTGGCAGGAGGGGATGAACGTGCGAAAGGGGACATACGTAATATGGCGAGGTTGTGGCATTTTTTATGCTTGTTTTGAGGTGTTGGGCGAAGAGCCCTTCTGAACCGATGTCCTCCTCCATTCTCCGCAAAGCGTTTACCCCGAGCCGGCTGGTTGCGCTGCTGAGTTTGCTGACGGTGGGCTGCGCGGTGCTGATCGCGAGTTTTTCTTATGATTCCGGCAGGACGGGGCCGGGGTATGCGCTGCGGGCGCAACGGCTGGCGTTTGTGCATGAGACGGTGGACGCCGCGGATAAGGCGAAGGCGGCATTGCGCGATTATGAGGTGACACAACGGGCGGAGCAGAAGACGGCGTTTCTGAAGGCGGTGGATGTGATGGCTGCGAAAGTAAGCGGGCTGCGGATGGCGGAGCACATGTCCGAGGAGGAGTCCGACCAGATCGTGGATCTTTGTGTATCGATCCGGCAGCAACTGAACAAGCTGGGAGCATCGCCGGAGGATCGGATGGCCGAGGCGGGGACGCTGCTGGACCGGGTCCGGAAGGTGGTGCTGGGATTTGGGATGCAAGAATTGCGTGTGCAGGATGAGAAGCTGGAGGAGCAGACGAAGGCGGCGGCATTGAACCGGAACATGACGATCGGGATGGCGATGATTGAGATAATCCTGGTGGCTGGGATTGCCTTTCTGGTGGTGCGGCTGACGCGGCTGGAGCAGCTTGTGACGGTCTGCGCATGGTCGCACCGGCTGCTGTACGAGGGCCAATGGGTGAGTCTGGAGCGTTATCTCGAGCAGCGATTTGGGATAAAGGCGAGCGAGGGGATAAGCACCGAGCAGGCGGCGAAGCTGATGGAGGAGGGCGAAGTGAACGGCCAGGAGCTGTTGCGGCTGGTGGAGTTTGAGAAGGCGGCCGGGGCGCGCGCGACGGAGGCGAATCGGGCGATCCATGCGGTGCGCAATCATCTTACGGCGGTTTTGTGTTACTCGGAGATGGCCGGGCAGGGGGATGCGGAGGCGCAGCGGGAGATGGCCGGGCGGGTGTTGAACCACGCGAGCACGATTTCGGGACAGGTGGACATTCTGCACAAGGCGGTGCGGTCGTTTAATCCGGGACCGCCGGATTTGCGGGTGGTGCCGAAGCCGGAAGAGGTTAGTTCGGCGGCTTGAGGTTCTGGCATGCCTTGAGAGATGGGAGTGGGTTTCGGGGGTGATTGCCGAGGGCCGTTTTAGGGTTTGAGAATCGGCGGGGCAGGGGATTAGAGTGGGCGGCGTCAGGGGAGTCTTTATCCGGGACCAATGACGCCACGAAAGACCAATGATATGAGCGCACAGTTTGGGAATCCCAATTGCACCAATGAGGCTGTGATCTCGTGGGTTGAAAAGATGGCGAAAATCTGCGGGCCGGAGCGTCTGTTTTGGTGCGATGGATCGGCGGCGGAGCGGGAGTGCCTGACGCAGCGGGCGGTGGAGGAGAAGATATTGCTGCCGCTGGATGGGGAGAAGTGGCCGGGGTGCCACTATCATCGGTCGAAGTCGAATGATGTGGCGCGCGTGGAGGAGCTGACGTTTATCTGCACGCCGAGCCAGGACCAGGCGGGGCCGACGAACAACTGGGCTCTGCCATCGGAGATGTACGCGAAGCTGTATGGGATGTGCGGCGGAGGGATGCACGGGCGGACGATGTATGTGGTGCCGTACCTGATGGGGCCGGCGGGATCGCCGTTGTCGAAGGTGGGGTTTGAGCTGACGGACTCGCTTTATGTGGTGCTGAGCATGGGCGTGATGACGCGGATGGGGAGGGTGGCGATGGAGCACCTGGGGGAGAGCGGGGATTTTAACCGGGGGCTGCATTGCATGCTGGATGTGGACCCGGCGCGGCGGTACATCGCGCATTTTCCGCAGGACAACACGATCATCTCTGTGGGATCGAATTACGGCGGGAACGCGCTGCTGGGGAAGAAATGCCTTGCGCTGCGGATCGGGTCGTACCTTGCGCGGCAGGAGGGGTGGCTCGCGGAGCATATGCTGATCCTGGGGGTGGAATCGCCGGAGGGAGAGAAGACGTTTGTGGCGGCGGCGTTCCCGAGCGCGTGTGGGAAGACGAATTTTGCGATGATGATCCCGCCGGAGCGGTATAAGGATTGGAAGATATGGACGGTGGGGGATGACATCGCGTGGATGAAACCGGGGACGGATGGGCGGCTGTATGCGATCAATCCGGAGGCGGGTTACTTTGGGGTGGTGCCGGGGACGAATTACAAATCGAACCCGAACGCGATGCGGTCGATGTCGCGGGATACGATTTTTACCAATGTGGCGCTGCTGGCGGATGGAGATATCTGGTGGGAAGGGAAGGATGGGCCGCCGCCGGCGGAGGCGCTGGATTGGCAGGGGCGCCCGTGGACGCCGGAGTCGAAGGAGAAGGCGGCGCATCCGAACAGCAGGTTCGCGGCGCCGGTAAGGAATAATCCGGCGCTGGCGCCGGAAGCGGACGATCCGGCGGGGGTGCCGATATCGGCGATAATATTTGGGGGACGCCGCGCGACGACGATGCCGCTGGTGTACCAGGCGTTCAACTGGATCCACGGGGTTTACATGGGGGCGACGATGGGCTCCGAGATGACGGCGGCGGCGGCTGGGACGGTGGGGCAGGTGCGGCGGGATCCGATGGCGATGCTGCCGTTCTGCGGGTATAACATGGGAGAATATTTCCTGCACTGGCTGCGGATGCGGAAGCTGATCAAACGGCCGCCGAAGATGTTTCACGTGAACTGGTTTTTGAAGGGGACCGACGGGGAGTTTTTGTGGCCCGGGTACGGGGAGAATATGCGGGTGCTGAAGTGGATAGTGGACCGGTGCCGCGGGCGAGTTTACGCGGAGGAGACGCCGTTGGGCTGGATGCCGACGGCGAAGGATATTGATATCGAGGGGTTGCCGAATTACAGCATGGCCAAGCTGGAACAGGCGCTGAAGATAGACGTGGAGAACTGGAAGCGGGAGGTGCTGCTGCAGGATGAGTTGTTTATAAAATTGTACGGGGATTTGCCGAAGGAGCTGCTGTTTCAGAGGGAGTTGCTGATCTCGCGGCTGTGAGGCGAAGTTTTGAAGGATGAAAGGGGGAAGCGGGGATTGATTATTGCAGGTCTGAGATTGATTTGTTGGCGTAGCACGAATGTTGGGGCGGTCTCAATGTTGGGTGTGTCTGGAAATTGATTATTTTAAGAATTTTTAGCCTTGATTTGGTTTGAATTGGTTTGAATAGGTTTGAATAGGTTTGAGCGGCTGCTGGGAATGGGCTTGGGGAATTGGGGGTATTGTAGCGAGTAAAACGAGTGATGAGCGGGTTGGTGAGAGTGGTCGATACGGGGATATTCGCTTCAAGCTGGATACGGGTGGGGTAGGATATATTTGGCTGCGGCATATGGGATTCACTTCGGGGACAATAGCATAACATTATGCATTCGGAAACATAAAATGGAGACAATGTGTCATTCAATGCGGATACCGATTCCGAGCGGGCGACGCAGGAAAGGTTTTCAGCGCCTGGGAACTCGACGCAGATAGGTCCGGCCATGGCCAGGGGTTGCGTCGACGGGTTAGAGATGTCAGGAATCAAGAGTTGACCCCTGCCTTCCAAATACTCTAGTTGAATGCACCAAATAACGCTCATCTGTCACCGGAAACTTAACCGATTGAAATTCGCGTTGGATAAATTTAGTATCCGCGGAAAGCTTTGAAATCAATTTTACGCCGCACAATCACGATCAGCGTTGCCCTGGCAATTGCAATGGCCGCATTGCCGAGCGCCAGTGCGCAGGCGGCCGTCGATCCCATTATCGCCCGAGCCAAGGGCTTTGAAATCCGGCAACACGATTTGGATCAGGTTCTTGCCACCGCCGCCGCAAATGACCCGCGCGGCGAGCTTCCGCCTGACGCCGGCGTGCGCTCCTTGACACACCTGATTGAAATCCAACTCGTCTTGACGCATGCCACTGAAGCGGAGAAGGCCGACGGCAAAAAAAACGCCGATTCGCGCGTGGCATATATTCTCCAGACCCTGGGCTCATCGGAGATGCAGGTTCGTTTGAACCGCACCCAAATGACTGAGGACGATTTGCGCCTCTCGCTGAGCCGGGAAATGAGCGCCGAGGAGTCATTGACGCGGCAACTCGGAATCCATGTAACCGATGCGGATGCGAAGAAAATCTTTGATGCCAACCCCGGCGGGTACGACACGCCCGGAGTCGCCCGGATCCGCGAGATACTCCTGTTGACGACGTCTGACTATTCCACCTCAGCGGCTCCGCCGCTGCCCGCGGCCACAGTCCAAGCCAAACGCACACTGATCGATAATCTGCTCGAGCGGATTCGCGCGGGCGAGGATTTTGCAACACTGGCCACCAAATACAACGAAGACCCGATCTCGAAAGAGGCCGGAGGCATCCTCGCATTCACGAAGGACCAGATGGAGTTTGGTGATCTCGCCCTTTCCATGAAACCGGGCCAGATCAGCGGCGTTCTGACAAATCAGGATGGGTTCCGGATTTTCCAGTTGATCGAAATCATTCCGCCAAAAAAAGGAGAGTTCTCCGCGGTCGCCGCACAAATCAAACGCGGGTTGATAGCCGATGAAACCAAAACTCTGGCCCCGGCATATATCAAGGGGTTGTGGAAGGAAATGGGCGTCGAGATTATGGACCCAAAACTGAAAGCGCAACTGGCGGCCAACGAGGCGGAGAATGAGGCGAGCGCCCAAAGAGCCGCAGAGGCCGATGCAAAAGCCAGAGCCGAAGCCGATAGCCCGGCCCAGAAAGCAGCCGAGGCCAAGGTCTTTGGCGCGGCGGCGAGCGCCTCCCCAGCAGCCCAATAGATGGCATGTTTAAAAAATTCTGTAGCCGCCGCTATGTGGCGGCGAGGGCCGTTGCGCCCGGTTTTGGGCTTGGCCAGTATGTCTTCCATACAGGCGCTGCGCCCAAAGCCCGGTCGCACCAACCCTAGAGCGGTTTCGGTTCAATCTGACGCATGCTCTGGGGCGGCGTGAGGCGTTGCGTGGGCTTTCGAGCTTGGCCGGTATTGATAAAATACCGGCGTTGCGCTCAAAAGCCCACGCACCACCCCACGACGTTCCCATAATCATTGCGTCACATTAAACCGAAAGCGCTCTAGGCGCTCCCAAATCAGCGGCTACATAATTTTTTAAAATGCTCGAGCCCGCGGCTACGGCGTGTTCCGCTGGAGGAGTTGCGCCTTTACGCCAGCCGGGAGCACATCGCTGCCGGCGATCCATCGGGAGGCGGCGGCGGCGTCTGCCGTGAGCCATTGCTTGCAAATCGATGCCAGCGTATCACCGCGAGCCGCGGGGTCGGAGATCGAGGCCGCCAGGGCAGCGGCATCCCGCGGATCGCCGGCCGCGGTCCCGGCCGCATAGGCCTCGATGGCGGCATCGCGCGAGGATCCTTGCGGAAGCTGTTGCGCCCACATTCCCGCCGCGGCGGCATCAGTACTCAGCCATGATGTAACCACCTGCCCAATGGCCTGTGCCCGCGCCTGCCCCTCGGGGAGCGCGGCGGCCCAATTTGCGGCTCCGGCCGGATCGCGCATGCTCCACTGGGTCGCGATCGAGCCCGCGGCCCGCGCCTGGTCTTCCTCCGGCAAAGTGAGAATCCACGCCTCCGCCTCTCCGGCATCCGACGGCAGCCAATGGAGCAGGACCGTATTGATCGCCGATGTCCGGTCCTTACCCGCTGGAAATTGAGCGACCCATTTGGCGGCGTCCGAGGGATCGCTCTGGGACCAGGTTTCCGCGATATTGAGGGCGGCCTCCTCCGTGGCGGGATCAGAGTTGCCCAATCCGGTGATCCACGCCGCGGCCTGGCTTGGGTCTGTCAGCGCGTATGATTGCGCGGCGGCGGAGATCAACTGCTCCCTCATGCCTGGGTCCGCCACAGTTTGTAACCAGTTGTATGCGGCGTTGGGGTCCGTGCCGATCCAGTTGCAGACCGCCGTCCGCAACAAGGCTGTCTGGGCATCGCCAAGGTCCATTTCTCCCGCCAGTTTAATCGCCTCCGCGGGGTCCGTCGCCGCGGCCCTGTTGCCCGCTTCCTGCAGGAGGTTCTGCTTCCACGCCGCATCTGGCAGATGGTTGAGATAGCTTTGAAATCCTTCTTCATTTCCAGACCACCATTGGGCGACGGCTCCGGCCTCGTCTTCTGTCGCATCGTTGCGACCGGCAAACCAATTCGATGCCTCGATCGGATTCGCGTTCATCCAATGGCGAAGCGCCTCAAACCCGAATGGAGTATTCATTTCCGCGGGCGAGAGGGATTTGATGATCGGGCCCGCGTTCTCATCCGTCAGCAACCCCATGAGCGCTTGCATGACCAGGGATTCCCGGTCTTCCGCGCCGTCCCTCCTCGCCTGCAGCCATTCGCTTAATTTTTTGTGGATCAGATCCACAATCGGATCGCTGGATTTTGCCGCCGCGCCGGCAGTTTCGGCGCGCGGCCCGCCCGCCGCGCCGGCGGGAACGGCGCCGCCAGCAGAACCGCCGGCGGATTGGAGCCGGGCCGGGATCGTGGAGCCGGGGATCGAGGGCCATAGCAAAAGGAATCCAATAACGGCGAGGATCGCCACCACTAGGAATCGCAGGAAGACCCTCATTTTAAACACGGAAGCGGCCGGAAAAAGTTCCGGCCGCTTCGTGGAGAAAACCATCTTAGCAGACGCTTGCGGCGCCGCAAATCGGTTTAGTTCGAGGTGATCAACTGCAACTGGATGCCAGTGTTATAGGAAGTGCTGCCCCAGATATAATTCTCCGAAGGGCGCTGGCCTGCCTCGTTGTAATCAAACCCGTCATAGGTCACCATGCACCAGTCGCCGCCCGCGTTGCACTCGTCCTGAAGCCACGGGCCGATCTTTTGGCCGCCCTCACCAACCCCGGTCGTCTCGTAATGGAAACAATCGAAGCGCGTGCCCACGTGCAGCCCGTTCGGCACCCATCCGTAACCCAGGTCCGTATTGCGGTTGAAATCCTGCATATTCACCCAGGTCGTGACGCTGTTCTGGCCGGTGAGCATTTCCGTGAGGGTAATGGGATATGCGGGATTGCATTGCGCAGCCGAGCGCACCTTGAATTGGATATGAGTCGAATACTGATTGTCCGGTTTCGGCCAATAGGATTCGATGTTATAGTCCGTGCTCCCTGGGATCAGCATGTTCGCGCTGGTGATGGTCTTGCCCTTTGCGGGAGTGAGGTCGAATTCGAAATAATCCGCCTGCTCGTTTGGCAACTCAGAGGAATAGCCGATTTGATAATTGGAACTGGTGCGATGGCCCGTGCTGTTCCAGTCGCCGCTGGTGATTGCGGTTAGATTATAAGTATGCCCGGAGGCCCAGCTATGGCCGGCTCCGGCGATTAGTACAGCCGCGAGGCCGCAAATGAGTTTCTGTTTCATTGGTGTTCTGATAGTATTGGGGTGAATTCGGAGTAATGGTGCATTCCTGCGATTGAATTCGCATCGTCCGTCTCCGTTGCCGTCGATTGAAAACGTCCCAGGGGTGAGACGGTTTATTGGAAAGCCCGCTGATGGTGGATTGCACCTTTTAAAAGTCAATCGGGAATTTTACGGATAGCCCGATTCTTTTGGATCCACCCTCCGTCTTATTAGCTCAAAAGGCTGCAATCCGGCATATTGCCGGAAACACTCCGATCAATAAGATTCAGATAGTGAATGACAAAGAAAATGCAATGGTACTACCGGATGAAGGAGGGCTACTTCGGATATTAGAGCAGTTTAAAAAATTCTGTAGCCGCCGCTCTGTGGCGGCGAGGGCCGTTGCGCCCGGTTTTGGGCTTGGCCAGTATGTTTACATACAGGCACCGCGCCCAAAGCCCGGCCGCACCAACCCTCGGCGCTGCCAGATCAGCGGCTACATAATTTTTTAAAATGCTCTAGCTTAGAATACCATAAGTTTTTTCCAGGATGCCGGGAGAATTTTTAAAGAGTGAGATGGGTCCCATCTGAACGGCAGTTAGTTAAGCCTTTGAGGATTTGCGGTATTTGGGGCCGAAACGGCTATTGGCATAATATCGGTTTTGGTGCTGAATTTCGTGGAACTTATGCCTGCGATGCATCAGGCGCGGGTAGGGGAAGAAACAGGGGGCACATCTGAATGGGCTGTTGTCCAAATGGCGTGTTTTTCTGATTCGGAGGAAATGTACGGTTTTCAGATATTTAAAACACCCTCGGAGAAAATAAAAAGGCTTTATAGGTCATTTATGAGAGCCGTTTTTCGAGAAATTCACTGCGAGTGCTTTGGACAACAGCCCGTTAACATTTAACATGCGGCGTTCCAGTTTCTGCATTTCTGCTTTCATGATTTGGTTTCCTTTCATTTTCGATTCAAAGCGCTTGAGAGCCATTGCCACTGCGGCGTAATCGGTGGGGCCGGCTTCGGCTCCCAATTGGGCAAGGGGCAATCCAGCATGGCGGCGGGCGAGCCACCAGACCACTTCGCGGCTCGGGTCGCCGATGAGGTCTTTTGACTCCTGCCAGGATTTGCCCCGGTGACGCTCAACGACGACCACAAGGGGAGGAATGAAGGGGGTGCGGAGGGACGAACGACGTATTGCGGGGGCTGGGGCGGTGCAGAAGGAGTGTTTCTGGAATTTCAATGAATTTGGGTACCAGGTGCCGCCGATGTGAGGGAAATTACGTAACGCGAGGGGCTGGTGTGATGGCGAGGATTAGGGGCAGGGCGATTAGCCAGAGGAGGGCGGTGAAGAGGGTTAGTTGGGCGTGGTAGAAGGAGAAGGGGAGGCCGGAGAAGATGGGGAGATCGAAGGTGCGGGAGGATGGGAAATGGTCCATGATGAGGCCGCCGACGATGGGGCCGAGGGCGCCGAGCAGACCGACGAAGGACCAGTGGACGGCCAGGGACATCATGCGGCCGCGGGGTGGGAAGAGTTCGGCGGCGAGGCGGAATTGGCAGAGGAGGATGGCGGCGGAGATGGCGCCGCTGACGATGCCCGAGAGGCAGAGGAGGGCGATGGATTGGGGGAAGGAAAAGGGACCGATCGCGAGGATGGAATGGTCAACCCAGAGCCAGGGGGTGAGGGCAAGCGGGGTGGCGAAGAGGAGCATGGCGCCGAGGAGGCGGGCGCCGATGCGATCCATGATGTCGCCGAAGGCGTAGCCGGTGATGACGGCGCCGAGGGCGGCGGCGATGGTGAGGGATGCAAGCTGGGAGTAGGTGACGCCGAAGTCGCGCTTGAGATAGACGAGCGCGAAGGCGGTGGTCATTGAAAGGCCAAAATTCCAGGCGCCAAGGGAGAGTGTGAGGAGGCGGAAGTCGCGATTGGCGAACGGGGCGAAGATGCGGCGGTGAACGGCATCGTCGGCGGGAGAGGCGGTGGTGCGGGGCTCGCGGACGAAGTGATGGACGACGATATCCGCAACGCCGAGGGATGCGGCGATGGCGAAGACGATGGCGAAGCCGCGGGGCCGGGCGTCGCCGGTGAGGGGGTCGCGGGTGGCGTCGAGGATCTGGCCGGCGAGGAGGAGGCTGGCGAGTGAGAAGACTGTGGAGACGCTCTGGCGAATGCCCCAGAAGCGGCCGGCGATGGGGAGGGGAATGAGGTCCGTCATCCAACTGAGCCACGGGGCGGTGGAGGCGTTGCCGAGGGCTTCGCTGGCGCCGACAACGGCGACGATGGCGAGGGGTAGCCACCACTTGGAGGGGGCGCAGAGAAAGGCGAGGGCGGCGATGATGAACCAGAGGAAACGATGGACGAGGGCGAAGCGGGACCAGAAGGGCTTGCGCGAGATGAGATTCTCCGAGGCGAGGGCGGCGGGGATTTGAGCGGAGACAGTCAGCAGCCGAATGGTGCCGACCGAGCCGATGACGACGCCGCTGGCGCCGATGGCTTGCATGAACATGATGAGGGGCATCGTGAAGGTCATGGCGGTCCAGACGGAGCCGAAGGATGCAGCCAACGTGTTGACGCCCATGGCGACGAAAAGATCGCGGCGGGTGATGGGCCGGCCTTGGGAGTCGAAGAGGTCCTCGGGGGGTGACATGGGTGGGCGGGGAGGCGGAAATTCGAAAAATCGAAATCAGAAATCAGAAATTCGAAAATGCGGAGGGGCAGGATTCGCGGCTGATATCTGGGAGGGTCATTTGAATTGGAGGATCCCCCGAGGAAGAGGAAGAACTACGTTTGGCCACTGCTTTTTGCGATCTTTGCGTTCCTTGCGGTTAAATTCTGATTATTTAACCACAGAGAACGCAAAGATCACAAAGCCAGATGCGCGACCGATTGATCCTGTTGAACAAGCCATTCAATGTGCTCTGCCAGTTTACGGACGAGACGGGGCGGAAGCGGACGCTGGGGGATTTTGTGCCGGTGAAGGATGTCTATCCGGCCGGGCGGCTTGATTATGACAGCGAGGGGCTGGTGGTGCTGACGAATGCGGGCTGGTTGCAGCATCGGATCGCGAATCCGGGGTTAAAGGAGCCGAAGACGTATTGGGTGCAGGTGGAGGGGGCGCCGGAGGATGCGGCGCTCGAGAGGCTGGCGGGCGGGGTGGTTTTGAATGATGGGCTGACGCTGCCGGCGACGGTGACACGGCTGGAGCCGGCGCCGGAGGTGTGGGAGCGGCATCCGCCGATCCGGGAGCGTCGGAATATCCCGACGGCCTGGATAGCGATGATATTGCGGGAGGGCCGGAACCGGCAGGTGCGGCGGATGACGGCGGCTGTGGGGCATCCGGCGCTGAGGCTGATCCGGGTGCGGGTTGGGGATTGGGAGTTGGGGGGATTGAAGCCAGGGGAGTGGCGGGATGCGCAGGCGCCCCGGAAATAGTGGGCAAGCCGGGAGGAAACGGGATAATGTCTGGCTAGAGACCTGCTCTTTCCCCTGATTCCCGCGAATTTGTGAAAACCCTGCTCAACCGGATAATTCCCCTTCTGCTCAGTATCGCGGCCGGCAGTGTGATCAGCTGGGTTTCGATATACTCGTTTTGGTTCGCGGTGTGGACGTTTCACTCGCTGCCGGTGGCGCGTGCGGCGGATGCGGTGGGGAGTTTCATACTGTATCCGGGGCGGTGGGTCTTTGAGGCGGTGGGCGGGGATCAGAGCACGATTTTTTACGATGCGATTCCGTTTGCGGGGACGAATGGGCTGATCCTGGGGATTTTGCTTTATTGCGTTTACCGTGCGGTGGCGAAGGGGCGGGCGGGGCGGAAGGCTGTTGCGGTTGAGAGGCGGGAGGAGCGGAGGGTGGAGGCGAGGGTGGGGAATTGATAATTGCTAATGTGAAATTGATAATTGGGGGAGGCGTCTCTTATATTTCTAAGATACTTGGGTTGTTCAAGTTAAGGTTTAGGTGTAAGGGAGGTTCAAGTTTAGGTGCAAGTGGGTGGACTTTTGCGCTGTATCTGCCGTCCAACGTGTCTATGGGTTGATGACGGATGGCGGGTGAGTGGGTGGAAAGAATATCCGGGCTTGGGCGGGGGTTACGGGGGCGAAGTCCTGCCAGTCGGGGGCGACGAAGTGCCACCACTCGCTACGCATTCCATTGAAGCCGGCTGCGCCCATGGCGTGGATGAGGAGATTGAGGTCGCGGCTGACGGTTTGATCGCCGCCCTGATAATGGAGGGCGGCGGCCGGGGAGAAGGAGTCGAAGTCGCTGGGCATGGGAAGCTCGCGGCCGCGGGAGTCAACCAGGGTGGCATCGACCGCGGCGCCCCAGGTGTGGAGGGCGTGGCCGTTTTCGGGATCGGCGACGAAACGGGTGCTGCGGGCGAAGGCCCATAGGGCGCCCTGGGCATTGAAGGGGCGGAAGGCATCCCATATCTTGAGGCGGTAGCCGCGGGCCTGCAGATACGCCTCGGCGACCTTGAGGCGATCCGCAACGCTCTGGCGGACGACGGCGCGCGCGCCGGGGGGATAGATGGGGTGGCCGAAGAGATTGCGGGAGGTGGCGTAGCGGAGGTCTATGACGATGGTGGGATCGACTGCGTGGATCTCGACCAGGGGCTCCGAGGAGCGGGAGCCGGGGGTGGCGGCGAGCGCTGGATGGGCGATGACGAGCAGGCTGGCCAGGAGGCGCAGTTTCATGCCTGCGCGGAGTATTTAACCAGGGCGATTACTTCGTCATCGGTGACTTGATTGAAGTGCTCGTAGAACTCGCCGACGGCGAAGAAGGCGTCGGGAGAGTGGAGGACGACGAGATCATCGGCATCGAGCGCGATGCGGGCGACGGAATCGGCGGCGGCAACCGGGGTGGCGAAGATGAGGCGGGCGGGAATGCGGAGGCGGATGGATTGGAGCGCGGCGCGGGCGGTCATGCCGGTGGCGACGCCGTCATCGATGAGGATGACGTATTTGCCAACGATCTCGGCGGCCGGACGGGAGCCGCGGTAGAGGAGGGCGCGGCGCTGAAGCTCCTGCTGCTGATGATTGGCTTCCTTGCGAAGATAGGAGAATGGGATGCGCATCGTGTGGGTGACCTGCTCATCGACGCACGGCGGGCCGGTGTCGGCGATTGCGCCGATGGCGAACTCGGGGTTGTCCGGAGCGCCGATTTTGTGAGCGAAGCAAAGATCGAGAGGGGCGCCAAGGATGCGGGCGACCTCCGCGGCCACGGGGACGCCACCGCGGGGAAGCGCGAGGACGAGGAGATCGTCGCGTCCGCAGACCGTTGGAGAGAGGGCGGCGGCCAGGGTCTGGCCGGCGTCTATGCGATCCTTGAATTTCATGCGGTTAGGCCGGCGAGGGCATCAGTGCAAGCAGCCAGCCCGATAACGGCGATCGTGGGCATTACGTAGGATACCCGCGCAGCATGTAGCGCGCCACGAATTTACGCCGGAGAGTGGGTATTCGAGCGATTTCGAACCTTAATGCCGGGGACTAATCCGCCCTGGCGGCCCGGACATCGTCGATGAGCTTTGAGATGGCGTAGATGAATGTGACGGGCTTGACGACGAGGAAGAGGAGCTTGACGAGCGCGACGAGCATCCAGCGCAAGGGGAGCTGGGCGAGGAGGAAGCCGGCGCCCATGGCGACGAGGGCGGTCTTGGTGGGATTTTCGCGGACGTATTCTTCGCCGTCGGCGTAGCAGCGCTGGATATTTTCCTGGAGCCCGTGGGTGCTTGTGAGTTCGGCAGTGTGTTCCATAAGAGTCACTTGTTAATCGGCGAGTGAAGCCCAAGTGCGCTTTTCCCTTTGGAAAGGAGCGGCGTCAAGCCCGTAGTGGGGGGAGACGTGCGGAGCGGCGCTTTTTTTAACCGCAGCCTTCGACAGGCTCAGGCCCTTGTGGGATTTACACAGATTAACGCAGATTATCGAGGGAGCTGGTTAATGGGTTTCGAGGGGAGACTGCGGGAGGGTTAACCGACTGCACTAGTGGAGGGCCACTGTTTTGTACTTTTTGAAGGCGGCGATGGCTTTGTCTTCCTGGCCGGAGTTTTGGTAGGCGATGGCGAGATTGTTCCATGCCTCGGCGAATGAGGGGTCGTCCTTGACGGCGGCCTCGTATGCGTTGATGGCATCTGCCCAGCGGCCCTCCTGGAGGCAGAAGTTGCCAAGGGTGTATGCGTCCGCTACTTTCTCGGTTTGAGCGGTGGGTAGATTGGTAGGGAGTGGCGGGGTGGCTGAGGGCGGCGGGGCCGGAGGAGCCGGGAGGGCGACCAGTTCGGGTTTCCTTGCCATTGCCTCAGAGAGGGATTGGCCGGGAGGGACATGCTTTATGTATGCGCAGCCGGGAAGAAGGCAGCCGGCCGCCAAAGCGGACAGTAGAGGGAGTGCGGCGCGGATATTCATTCTCAAAACAGGTGGAAACCATCAGAGCAGGTTCCCTGCCGGACGTTCCACACAGGGCAAACTGGAGCGCGGGTGCGCAAAGAGGCTCACTGAGGAGGCATCGGGCCAGTAGATTCTGTCGGCGGGGTGGTATCCGTCACCGGAGGCACAACCGCGGGTTCCTCAGTCGTGGTGGTACTGGGAGCGAAGGCGGGTGGGGTGTGGAGATTTTTATCCCGGCGGACGGTATAGATGCGCCTGTCGTGCGTCTGGCATGCAACGCATGCGACGATGGCAACGACGGCGAGGGAGGAACGAAGTGCGTGATGCATAAATGTGCGCTGATGATAACGGGCCGGACGCGGTGTGCAAGACGCGGGAGCGGGAAATCCTGATGGAATGAAACAAGGGTGCGGATGAGCGGAGGAGATGCCGGGCTTGCGGGCGGGGCTGCATCCTGCGAGGAATCAGCGGCCCGCGGCGCTCCCGAGCATGCGTCAAATTAAACCGAAACAACTCTAATGAAGCAGGCCGCAGGGAAAGCAAAGCCATGGAAACGGGTGGCGATCATAATCGTCCAGGGCGCTCTGGCGCTGGGGGTGCTGGCATTTATTTTCCAGGACCGTGAGCGGCGCCGGGAGATGGAGGAGGCGGTGCGCCACGCGCGGGTGTCGTGGATGGTGGCGGGAGTGTTATGCTATGGGGTGGTGGAGTTGCTGGGAGGACTGCGCTGGTATCTGCTGCTGCGGGTGCAGGGTTTCCGACTTTCGTGGCGAAGGGCGACGTCGATTTTTTTGATCGGCCTGTTTTTTCTGACATTTACGCCGGGATTGATTGGCGGGGATGCGGCGCGGGCGCTGTATGTGATCCGGGAGACGCCGGAGAGAAAGGCGGAGGCGGTGCTGGTGGTGGCGATGGACCGGCTGATGGGGCTGATCTCGCTGATCCTGCTGGCGGCGCTGGTGGTGCTGTGCCGCTATCAATGGCTGGCGAAGACGCCTGCGACGAGCGGGCTGGAATATGTGACGCTGCTGATCCTGGCCGGGGCGACGGGGGTGCTGATTCTCTCGGGGCTTGCGGCGCGGCTGCCGTGGCTCTCGATGCTGGAGCGGCACCCGGCAACCGGAGAGAAACTGCGGGAGATAGCGCAGACGTTCCGGGCTTACCGGCGGCACTGGCCGCGGATGATCCAGGCGCTGGTCAATACGGTGGTGGCGCACATGTTTTACTTCCTGACGTTTTACTGCGCGGCGCGCGCGCTGGGTGCGTTTGATAGCGCGGGGGCGAGGCCGTGGCGCGGGCTGTGGGATGTGTTCAGCATCATGCCGATCGTGAATACGCTGACGGGGTTGCCGATCAGTTTCGCGGGGATCGGGATACGCGAATCGCTATTCCAGGTATTGCTGAAGGATCTGTGCAACATCGTGCCCGGCGTAGGGGCGGCGATTGGGTCGCTGGGATTCGCAATGCGAGCGGTATGGGGAGTGCCGGGAGGGATCCTGCTGCTGCGGTACCGGGCGTCCGGGAAGGGGCGGAGGGGTGCGGGATAGGGCCTGTTAATATAAGGCGGTGTTACTTCTTCATGCCCTTGATC
>Ga0182024_10010873_pt1 | contig 18432 bp, 14 predicted proteins | sample P32metaG_FD_120480 | JGI IMG/M metagenome (GOLD analysis project Ga0182024, IMG submission 120480) | Permafrost microbial communities from Stordalen Mire, Sweden - P3-2 metaG (Illumina Assembly) | ecosystem: Environmental > Terrestrial > Soil > Wetlands > Permafrost | place: Sweden: Stordalen... | reverse complement strand
GGCGTAGTCAGCGGCGCCCGCGGCACTGAAGCCGGCCGCGCCGCGGTCGGTGCCGAGCTTGGCCGCCAGCCGGTCCTTCGCGCTCATCCCGTCCCCGGCGCGGGCTGCGCGCGAAGGACCGCGCCGGGCCTGGCCCTGGCCCTGGCCCGCGTCCCGGGCCGCGCGGCGGCTGCCCCCCGCCAGACGGCCCTGGTCCGCGCCGGCCTGATTAGCACGGGCCTGATCAGCACGGGCCTGGTCTTCCCAGCCCTGGCCGGCCCGGCCCTCGTTGGCCCAGGCCTGGCCGGCACCGCGCTGGCCGGCCCGGCCCTGATCCACGCGGCTGCCGCCATTGCGGCCACCCGCTGCCCGGGCGCTGTCACCACGGGCGCTGTCCCGGCGGCCGCGGTCCGCACGGGGTGAGCCCGGGTCCGCCCCGGCACCGCGGTCCCACTCGTAGTCCCGCTCCCGGTAGCCCGGGTTCCCCGCGTCGCGGGTGCCGCGCGCCCGGCGGCCGTCGCCGGGGCGCTCCCCGCGCTGGCCGGCACGGGCGCCGCCCCAGCGGCCAGGCTCAGCGGGATCCGGGGGGTAGGAGCCGGAGAAGTCTGGGTTACTCACGCGTCCTCGCTGGTTGGGTGAGGCAGTCGTGGGCGAGCACTGGGCCGACCGCCGGGCCTCACGGTATCCGGTGGCGCGAGCCATCCGGCGCAGGTTAGGAATTCGTCACATCTGCATGGCGCGCGCTTGGCTCTCCGGGCCGTTGATGCCTGAATGGCCGGCTCAGTGGTGGCTCAGCCGTCCGCCCTGGGGGGGCGGCGGCTTCTTGCCCCGCCGTTATTCGCTGGCTCGGGCCCGCCTGCTGCGCCGGGCGCGGGGCTCACCCGTGCCGAGAACGTAGGACGAGGCAAGGTGGTTCCAGGCACAACTTTGGCAGACCTCGACCACATATACCCGGAACTCGCCGTATTCGGAGGCCATCTCGGCCAGTTCCGGGCCCTGCTTAACCCGTCCCGCATATTGGCCGAGTTCGTCCCCGTATACGTAGGTGACATGGGTCAGCTTGGCCCGGCGGCAGATGGGGCAGGCCGTGTCGGTGGCCTCACCATGAAACTTGGCCGCCCGGAGCAGGTAAGGATGCGCGTCGCAGACGTCCGAGACCGTCGTGTGCCCAGCCAGCACGGAGGCGAGCGTTGCCCGCCGGGCAAGCCCGTAATCCACGACCGATCGCCGAACTCCCATCCCCGACAGCGTACGACGGACGGCTCAGCGCTCCGAGCCCCGGCTGGGCTCCTCTGCCGGGGGTTCGCGGCTGGTGCGGTGGACGAGGCATGTGCCACAGACGCGGCGTGTGCCGCGGACGCGGCACAGTGCCCGGGAAACGTCCGGTGAACGGGGAGTTGCGTAGTCTTCGCCCGGCGCATATCTTGGCGATGTATCGGTTCGATACATCGCTTTGGCACAATGCGGGCATACTGTCCTCGCGGCCCGCGCTTCGCGGCGCGGGCGGGCAGTTCGAGCTCGCAGCACGGGCCACGCGGACGGGAGGTGCGGCAGGCATGGTCGGCCAACGGTCACGCGTGCTGGAGCTCGCGGTGCTGGGGCTGCTGCACGAGACGCCCATGCACGGATACGAGCTGCGCAAGCGGCTCAATTCCATGCTCGGCGCGTTCCGCGCGTTCGGGTACGGGTCGCTGTACCCCTGCCTGAAGCTCCTCCTGGCCCAGGGGCTCATCGCGGAGGATGTCCCCGAAGGCCCGGCCAAGGCGCTGGCCGGGCGCCGGTCGAAGATCGTCTACCGGCTCACCGCGGACGGCAAGGAGCGGCTCCAGCAGCTGCTCACCGAGTCCGGCCCGGCGGCCTGGGACGACGACGGGTTCGGCGTGCACTTCGCGTTCTTCGGCCAGACCCAGGCCGACATCCGGTTGCGGATTCTCGAAGGGCGCCGCAGCCGGCTGGAAGAGCGGCTGGACGGAGTGCGCGGGGCCATGGCCCGGACCCGGGAGCGGATGGACAGCTACACGCTCGAACTGCACCGGCATGGCCTGGAATCGGTCGAGCGGGAGGTCCGCTGGCTGAACGAGCTGATCGCCTCCGAGCGGCAGGCGGACACGGGCCAGACCGGTCCCGCCCGGACGGACGGAACTGACACAGCTGACTGACCACGGCTGACTGAAAGAGAAATCTGACGCCACCATCGTGCGGCGAGAGAAGGAGCGTGTCCCCATGGGTTCGGTTCGGGTGGCCATCGTTGGCGTGGGTAACTGTGCCAGCTCCCTGATCCAGGGCGTGGAGTACTACAAGGATGCCGACCCCCAGGTCCGGGTGCCTGGGCTGATGCATGTGACCTTCGGGCCTTACCACGTGCGGGACGTGGAGTTCGTCGCCGCCTTCGACGTGGACGCGAAGAAGGTGGGCCGCGATCTCGCCGAGGCCATCCTGGCCAGCGAGAACAACACCATCAAGATCTGTGACGTGGCGCCGACCGGGATCACCGTGCAGCGCGGCCCCACCCTGGACGGGCTGGGCGAGTACTACCAGGAGATGATCTCCGAGTCGGCCGACCCGGCGGTGAACGTGGTGCAGGCCCTCCGCGACTCCCAGGCGGACGTCCTGGTGTCCTACCTGCCGGTCGGGTCCGAGGAGGCCGACCGCTTCTACGCCCAGTGCGCCATCGACGCCGGGGTGGCGTTCGTGAACGCGCTGCCGGTCTTCATCGCGTCCGACCCCGTGTGGGCCGAGAAGTTCACCGCGGCGGGTGTGCCCATCATCGGGGACGACATCAAGTCCCAGGTCGGGGCGACCATTACGCACCGGGTGCTGGCGAAGCTCTTCGAGGACCGTGGCGTCGAGCTGCTGCGCACGTACCAGCTCAACTTCGGCGGGAACATGGACTTCATGAACATGCTGGAGCGCAAGCGCCTGGTGTCCAAGAAGGTGTCCAAGACCCAGTCGGTCACCTCCCAGATCCCGCACGAGATGGAGAAGGCCGCCGTGCACATCGGCCCGTCCGACCACGTGCCCTGGCTGGACGACCGGAAGTGGGCCTACATCCGGCTCGAGGGACGGGCCTTCGGCGATGTCCCGCTGAACCTGGAGTACAAGCTGGAGGTCTGGGACTCGCCGAACTCCGCGGGCGTGATCATCGACGCGATCCGGGCGGCGAAGATCGCCACGGACCGCGGCATCGGCGGCCCCATCCTGTCCGCGGCGTCGTACTTCATGAAGTCTCCCCCGGAGCAGTACGGCGACGAGACCGCCCGCGACCTCGTGGAGCAGTTCATCCGGGGCGACATCGAGCGCTGAGCCACCCGGGCCCCCGATCGGCACGTGTCCCGCCCGCGGGCGGGGCACGTGCCGTTTTCATGCCGCGGTCATGCGGAAACATTGCCTATCGCGCCATTGACGGGGGTTACCCGGAGGATCGCCGCCCGTAGTCTGTGCGGGTGACCGTCCTGGCCGCCGTCAAGGCGATGCTGCGCGGCCGGCGAGCCGGCTCGTCCTTCGTCACTGAACTGCGGAGTGTCCTGCAGGAGCGGGATTTCCGGCGGCTGTTCGCGACCCGGCTGATCTCGCAGACCGGCGACGGCGTGTTCACCGCCGGGCTGGGCTCCTACGTCTTCTTCAACAGCACGACCTTCCCCAACCCGGCTTCGGCGGCGGGCGCGTTCGCGGTGCTGTACCTGCCGTACTCGCTGATCGGCCCGTTCGCGGGCGTGTTCATCGACCGCTGGTCGCGCCGCCAGATCCTGGTCTGGTCGGCGCTGCTGAGAACGGCGTTCGTGGTACTGACCGCCGCGCTGGTCACCTCGGGGAACCTGGGCGCCCCGCTGTACGTCGGCGTCCTGCTGGTCCTGGGTGTCAACCGATTCTTCCTTTCCTCGCTCTCCGCCGCGCTGCCGCACGTGGTCGCGGAGGACAAGCTGATTATGGCCAATTCGGTATCGCCGACCGCGGGCGGCATCATGGCCTCGGTCGGCGGGATCGCCGGCTTGGGCGTGCACGTGGCAACCGGCGGTGGCCGGACCGGCTCGGCGGTCACCCTGCTGGTGGCGGGCGGCTGCTACCTGCTGGCCAGCCTGGTCGCCAGGACCATGCCGCGCCCGCTGCTCGGTCCCTTGCGGGCGCCGGGTGAGCGGCCGCCGGGCCGGCTGGCGGGCGAGTTCGCGATGGTGCTCGCGGGGCTGGCCGAGGGGGCCCGGTACGTGCTGCGCCGCCGCGGGCCGGCTGCGGCCCTGGGCGCCACCGGCGGCAACCGGTTCCTCTACGGGATCTTGTTCCTGATGTCGATCCTGCTGTACCGGAACTATTTCTACCGCTCATCGGGAGCCAACGCGGCGCTCAGCCACTACACGGTGCTCGTCATCGCCTCCGCGCTCGGCTACGCCTGCGCGGCGCTGATCACCCCGCGGGTGACCAAGACCCTCAGCAAGCCAGCCTGGATCACGGTCCTGCTCGCGGCGGCCGCCCTCATCAGCGGCCCCCTCGGTGAGACCTTCAATCAGGTCGCATTCCTGATCATCGGGTTCGGCCTGAACCTGGCCGGGCAGGGGGTCGCGATCTGCTCGACCACCATCATGCAGGAGGAGGTGGACGACCACTACCGGGGCCGTGTCTTCTCCTTCTACGACATGACGTTCAACGTCACGTTCGTGGCCGGTGCCGCGCTGAGCGCGGCATTCATGCCGGACACCGGCCGGTCAGCCACCATCATCGGCCTGGTCGCTGCGGGGTATGCGGTCACCGCGGGAGCGTACTGGCTGGCTACCCAGCTGCACTCGCCGGAGGGCGGGGGCGGTCAGCCGCCGCCGTCCGGCGCGGGAGGCGCCCCGAGTCCCTCGACCTCCGCCCAGCGCCGCAGCGCCTGAGTGGCCCGCTCCTTGCCCAGCGGGCCATGCTCCATCCGCAGTTCCAGCAGGTGCTGGTAGGCCCGGCCGACCTCCCGGCCGGGCGCCAGGCCCAGGATGGCCATGATCTCGTTCCCGTCCAGGTCGGGCCGGATCTTCTTGAGTTCCTCCTGGGCGCTGAGCGTCATGATGCGCTCCTCCAGGCCGTCCTGGGCCCGGGCCAGGCGGGCGGCCTTGGCCTTGTTCCGGGTGGTGCAGTCGGCCCGGGTGAGCACGTGCAGCCGGGTCAGCAGCGGCCCCGCGTCCCGCACGTACCGGCGGACCGCCGAGTCTGTCCACTCTCCCGGCCCGTACCCGTGGAACCGCAGGTGCAGCGCGATGAGGGTGGTCACGTCGGCCACGACTGAGGACGGGAAGCGCAGCGCCTTGAGCCGGGACCGGGCCATGGCCGCGCCGACCGCCTCGTGATGGTGGAAGGCCACCCGCCCGTCCGGGAGCTTCGACCGCGTCTTGGGCTTGCCGATGTCGTGCAGCAGCGCCGCCAGCCGGACCCTCAGGTCCGGCCCCAGGCCGTAGCGCTCCTCCAGTTCGATGGACTGCTCCAGCACGGTCAGCGAATGCTGGTACACGTCCTTGTGCCGCATGTGCTCATCGGTTTCCAGCCGGAGCCTGGGCACCTCGGGCAGGACCACGTCCGCCACCCCGGTGTCCACCATCAGCTCGATCCCGCGGACCGGGCCGCGGGCGCCCGGGGCGAGCATCAGCTTGGTGAGCTCATCGCGGATCCGCTCGGCGGACACGACCGCCAGCCGGGGGGCCAGCTGCCGCATGGCCACGGCCACCTCCGGGATCACGGTAAAACCGAGCTGCGCGGTGAACCGGGCCGCGCGCATTATCCGCAGCGGGTCGTCGCTGAAGGACTCCTCAGGGCTCCCCGGCGTGCGCAGCACCTTGTCCCGCAGGTCGCGCAGGCCGCCGAACGGGTCCACCAGTTCCATGGACGGCAGCCGGGCGGCCATGGCGTTCACGGTGAAGTCACGCCGCCGCAGGTCCGCCTCCAGGGAGGTGCCGTACCTGACACCGGCGGGCTTGCGCGAGCCCGGCTCGTAGGTCTCGCTCCGATAAGTCGTTATTTCAAAGATTTTGCCGCCCTTGCGCAGGCCGACCGTGCCGAACGCGATGCCGGTTTCCCAGATGCTGTCCGCCCAGTCCCGCACGAGGGCCAGCACCTGCGGCGGCGTGGCGTCCGTGGCCAGGTCCAGGTCGCTGTGGGTCCGGCCGAGGAAGACGTCCCGGACGGGGCCGCCCACCAGGGCAAGCGCGTGCCCGTTCCGGGAAAAAATGCGGCCAAGTTCCTCGACGGGCGCAGCCGTGGTGCGCAGCAGCGCCGCGGCAGCCTTCTGCTGCTCCGGGCTGATGGGCGTGGTATCCGGCACGGGCATTGAGGGTAGGGGGTAGTGGCAGGCCGGGGGAAATCAAGGGAACCCCGGACTCATCTTGGAAGAGCACTCAGGGAACGGCAATAGCATTTCCCGCATGCCGCGTCAGTGCCCAACGCAGCGCGACCAGAGGCCTGCCAGAAGGGCGTGGCCCAGCCTGGCCCGGCGCTGGGTTCTGGCCTGCGCGTTCGCCGGTCTCCTGGCCGCGGGGCCCGTCCTGGCCGGGGGCAGCGCGGCCACCGCGGCTACGTCGGGCCGGGCCACGGTCACCGCACACCCGGCCACGGCCGGTATGTCGCGGACCGGCAGCTCACAGGCGGCTGCCGCGGCAGCGCAGCAGGTGGCGGTCGGCATCACCTCGGTGAGCCCGCAAATCGCCGGGCCCGGGCGGCCCGTGACCGTCCAGGGCACGGTCAGCAACCCGACCAGGGCCGCGGTGTCCGGGCTGACCATCCAGATCCTGTCGTCCAGCATTCGGCTGACCAGCCGCGGCGCGCTCAGCGAGTACGCCGCGGGGAATCTGGCGGCGGACTTCCCGGTGGCCGGCGCGGTGGCCCAGCTGCCCGGGACCCTGGCGCCCGGAGCGGTCCGGCAGTGGTCGGTCAGGATCCCCGCCAGCCGCCTGGGCCTGACCTCGTTCGGCGTGTACCCGCTCGCGGCGGAGGCAGTGGCAGGCGGCGCAACGCTGAGTACCGACCACACGTTCCTGCCGTTCTGGCCCGGGTCCAAGGCGGCGGCCGGGATGAGCCAGCGGATGAAGATCGCCTGGGTCTGGCCGGTGTTCAGCGCGCCGGAGCAGGCCGCGTGCCCGGCCCTGCTCAACAATGACCTGGCCAGGAGCCTGGACGGCGGGCGCCTGTCGCGGCTGCTCGCCGCGGGCAGCACGCCGGAAGCCGTCCGCGCCGGCCTGACCTGGGCTATCGACCCCAGCGTGCTGGCCAGCGCCGGCGTCATGCGCGGCAGCTACCAGGTGGGCGGGACGCCCACCTGTTCTGGTGCGGTCGCCAAGCGGGCCAGCCCGGCCGCCCGCACCTGGCTGTCCCAGCTGCGATCGGTCACCGCGCAGCAGGACTACTTCGTCACCCCGTACGCGGACGTGGACGTGTCCGCGCTCACGCACGCCGCCATGCGGACCGACCTGAAGCGGGCGCAGGCCAAGGGGTACAGCGTGGCGCGCCGGTACCTGGGGGGCATCCAGCGGCCGGCCGTGGCGGGCTTCGGCGCGATCGCCTGGCCGGCCGGCGGCTTCGCCGACTACGGGGTCCTCGGCAACCTCGGGCCGGCTGGCTGGCGCACGGTGATCCTGAACAGCTCCGTGATGCCGCCCTCGGCGCCGGCGGCGTACACGCCCAGCGCCATCACCAGCGCCCTCGACGGGGTGGACGGCCGCCTGCACGTCGCCCTGGCGGACAGCACCCTCACCCAGGTCCTGGCCGACGGCCCGACGGCCACCCAGGCCCGCGCCGGCGGATCCTCATCCGCCCGCCAGTCCGGCAGCAGCGAGCCGGCCAGCATCGCGGCGGCCAGCACGGCGGCCGGCTCGTTCGCGACCGAGCAGCGGTTCCTGGCCGAGACGGCGATGATCGTCGCGGAGGCGCCGGCCACCCCGCGCTCCGTGGTCGTCACCCCGCCCCGCCAGTGGAATCCCGCCCCCGGCCTGGCCCAGGCGCTGCTGACCGAGAGCGACGATGCTCCCTGGCTGCGCCCGGCCACCCTGGCCGACCTGGTCAGCGCCAACTCATCCGCCGGGCAGGTGCCGCGGACGCCGCTGCCCGTGGACAAGTTCGCCCCCGGGGAACTGCGGCGGTCCCTGCTCCGCAAGGTCAAGGGGCTGGAGGACGCCATCCGGCTGCAGGCCAGCATGTTCGGCCTGCAGCCGTCCACCTACCTGGCCGGCGCGGTGGCCGCGGTCGAATCGTCAGCCTGGCGGGGCAACCAGGCGCAGGCCCGGGCCCTGGTCGCCTCGGTGTCCGACTACCTGACCACGCAGGACCGGCAGGTGCGCATCATCGATACCGGCCAGGACACCCTGACCGGGAAATCCGGCCCTGTCCCGGTGTCGATCAACAACCGGCTCGGCCGGAAGGTCACCGTGCTGCTGCTGGTGCACGCGCCATCCGGCCGGATGACCGTGCACCCCGCCGTGACCACCGTCACCATCGGGCCGCACCAGCAGCGGACCGTGGTCATCAAGGTCCGGTCCGCGGCGGCCGGCTCCACGGTGCTCAGGCTGAGCCTGGCCGCACCGAACGGGACCCCGCTGCCCGGGACCGAGGCCCAGCTCACCGTGGACGCGACCCACTTCGGCAGCACGGCCATGGTCATCGTCGCCATCGCCATCGCCGTGTTCGTGGTGACGGCGATCGCCCGGGCGATCCGCCGCGGCGGCGGCCTCAGCGGCGCGTTCCTGCCGTCTCACCAGAGACCGGGCCCAGGTCAGGACGCGAACGGTGCGGAACCGACCGGATCGCCCGGCGAAACGGATACCGTCGTCACCGAGCCTGCCCGTGATCACCGCACACCCGAGGAGCCGGATGAATACGCCAGCGCCCCAGGCCGGGTGGACCGCCCCTGACGGCGGCCGGGGGCACCGTCGTGCCCCCGGCCGGCATCAGGGCGCGGCCCACGCGGGCGGCGGGGGCGGCGTGATCCAGGACGGCGACCGCGGCAGCCCGGGAGACCCCGGCGGGGCACTGCCCGGCGACGCCGGGCGGCACGCGTCCGCCAGCGGGCCGGGCCAGGCGCCTCCCGACCGGCCGGGCCCTGGCCCCGCCACCCCGGACCGGGCCGCTCCCGGGCCGGAGGGCGGCAGCCTGCTCCGCTCCAGCTCGGTGATGGCCGTGGGCACGCTCGCCTCGCGCGGCACCGGATTCCTGCGCACGCTCATGCTGGTCTACGCGCTGGGCGTGGTCGGCGTGGCCAACGCGTACAACAACGCGAACACGCTGCCCAACGCGGTGTACGACCTCATGCTCGGCGGCATCCTGACCAGCGTGGTGGTCCCGCTGCTGGTCAGCGCGGCCAAGCGGGACGCTGACGGCGGCGAGGCCTACGACCAGCGGATGTTCACCCTGGCCACCGCCGCGCTGCTGGCCCTTACCGTAGTGGCCACGCTGGCCGCGAGCCTGCTGGTGGACCTGTACGCCCACGCGCTCACCCCGCAGACCCGGCACCTGACGGTGATCTTCGCCTACTTCTTCATCCCGCAGATCTTCTTCTACGGGGTGACCTCCCTGGCCGGCGGCATCCTCAACGCGCGCGGCCGCTTCGCCGCGCCCATGTGGACCCCGGTCATCAACAACGTCGTGGTGATCCTGGTCCTGCTGCTGTTCATCGCGACCGGCGGGATCGGGGTGTCGCCCGGCAACATCTCGGCCAGCCAGGTCCAGCTGCTCGGCTTCGGCACCACGCTGGGCATCGTCGCGCAGACCGCGGCGCTGATCCCGTTCCTGCGGCGGGCGGGGTTCCGCTGGAGGCCGCGGTTCGACTTCCGGCGGGCCGAGGTCACCGAGATCCGCCGCATGGCCGCCCCGCTGTTCGGCTACGTGCTGACCACCCAGGCGTCCTTCCTGGTCGTGCAGAACGTGGCCAACGCCGCATCCACCAGGCCGGGCGCGACGTTCGACTCGTTCTCCACCTACAGCTACGCCTGGCAGCTGTTCCAGATGCCGTACGCGATCATCGGGGTCTCGGTGATCACCGCCCTGCTGCCCCGGATGAGCGCGCACGCCGCGGAACGCCGCTACCCCCTGGTCCGGGACGACTTCTCCACCGGGGTCCGGCTGTCCTCAGTCATCGTGGTCCCGGCCGCGCTGCTGCTCATCGTGCTCGGCGCGCCGCTGACCGAGTTCCTGTTCGCCATCGGCCACGGCAGCACGACAGTGGCGGAGGCCCGTTACATCGGCGAAGTGTTCGGGATCTTCTCCCTCGGCCTGGTGCCCTACATGATGTTCCAGTTGCTGCTGCGGGTCTTCTATGCGCTGCACGACAGCCGGACCCCGATGTTCATCGGCGTCGCGGTCATGGCGGCCAACATCGCGATCAGCCTGCTCGCGCTCAACGTGCTGCCCGCCGGCCACGTAGTGGAAGGCCTGGGCGTCTCGTTCGGCGTGTCCAACGTGGTGGGCACGGTGGTGTCCTGGCTGATCCTCACCCGGCGCCTCGGCGGCCTGGCCGGCCACCAGATCGCGGACAGCCTCGGGCGGATGCACGCCGCCGCCGTACCGGCCCTCCTCTTCGCCTGGGCGGTCACCTTCATGGTCGGCGTGCTCATCTCCCCCGGGCCGGTCTACGGATTCGTCACCGTGTTCCTGGGCGGCAGCGGCGGTCTCCTCCTCTACCTGCTGTTTTCCCGTGCGCTCGGGATCAGCGAAGTGGCCGCGCTGACGTCCACCGTGAAGACCCGGCTGCACCGGTGAACGGGGCCGCGGGGACGCGGCCGGGTAACGCCGGTCACACCTGTACCGATGGCCTCAGGCAGGGCTATCCGGAGGCGAAGCTGGTGTCTCTCCCATGTAACGGTTTTCGGTGGCGGGGCATGCGGAACGCATCCCGCCACCCCCCGCGGCTTAACATGGTGTCCAGCACCACGAATACGCGCTCGTCAGCGTCCGCAGATCCGGGGGCTCGGAAGGAGGGTCGAGGGCCTGCCCCGCTCTTGACTTCAGGCCTATGAGCACCTTCATCTCGGAACCTGGGACCCGGCTCGGCGGCCGGTACCGGCTTGAGGACCGGGTCAGCGACGCCAGTGGCTGGGTTGCGTGGAAGGCCATCGACGAAACCCTGGCCCGGGCGGTGGCCGTGCTGACGTTCGCCCCGGGCTTCCCCCGGATCAGCGAGGTGCTCACCGCTGCCCGCGCGGCCAGCAGGCTCACCGACGCGCGGCTCGCCCAGGTCTTCGATGTGGAGGACGACTGGGACCAGGCGTACGTGGTCATGGAGTGGGTCGCCGGGGACTCGCTGGACGACCTGCTCGCCGACGGCCCCCTCGATCCCGCCCGGGGGGCCGAGATCGTGGCCGAGGCCGCCGAGGCACTCGCCGCCGCGCACCGCACCGGGGTGCCCCACCTCTGCCTGACCCCGCAGTCACTGCGCTGGACACCGGGCGGCGGGGTGAAGGTGCTGGGCACCGGCATCGACGCCGCCCTGTCCGACACGTCCGCCGACGATCCGGCCCTGGCGGACACGCGCGGTCTGGCCATGCTGCTGTATGCGGCGCTGACCCGCTACTGGCCCGGTCCCGGGATGGGCACGCTGCCCCCCGCCCCGCTGGCCGACGGCAGGCCATGCAGCCCCCGCCAAGTCTGCGCGGGCGTGCCCGCGTCCATCGACGAGGTGACCACGCAGGCGCTGTTCCAGCGTGACCGGCGGCACGGCCCGCCGCTGACCACCCCGGCGCTGTTCGCCGACGCGCTGGCCGAGGTGATCCCGGCCCCGCTCGCCCCGCCGCCCGCGGCACCGCCGGCCCCGGGCCCCCGCACGGGCGGCTTCGCCCGCACCGGGGAGTACGGGCCAGCCGCGTACTCGCCCTACTCGCCAGACCCGCCGTCGGGGTACCCGGATACCGCGGGCTGGACGCCGTCCCGTGGCGGGGGCGGCTACTCACCGCCCCGGCGGGGCGGGAACAGGCCGGTGTCCGCCCGGCTGGCCATCGTCGCGGTGGTGCTGCTCGTGCTCGCGGCCATCGGGACCGGGGTATACAGCCTGACCCGGCAGCACGGCGGCAGCGGCGCGGCCAAGTCGGGCGGCGGCTCAGCCTCCCCGTCGGTGGCGGCCAGCACCGTACTCACCCCGGCAAGCGCCGAGGGATACGACGCGCTCGGCCTGGCCAACGACCCGGGCGACGAGGACAACGGCGGGGCCAAGCTGGCCATCGACGGCAATCCCTCGACGGCCTGGCACACCCAGTTCTACGACGGCAGCCCGATCTTCGGCAACCTGAAGAAGGGCACCGGGCTGCTCCTGGACATGGGCAAGACGGTGAGCCTGCATTCGGTGCAGGTCACCTTCGGCCCCGAGGCCGGGGCTAACGTGGCCATCATGGTCGGCAGCAACAACGCCATCTCCCCCTCCGGGCTCGCCTCGTTTACCCAGGTGGCCAAGCGCAAGCACCTCGGCGGGGGTGCCCAGACCTTCCAGACCAGCAGCTCGGCGAAAGGCCGATACGTGCTGATCTGGTTCACCAAGCTGCCCCCGCAGCCCGGCAGCACCAGCGTCTTCCAGGCCTTCATCTACAACGTCGTCGTGCGGGGATCGGGCTGAGCCGTGCCGGGGCAGCCCGGGCAGGCCTGGCCTGACCCCAGCGGGATGCCGCAGGCCGAGCCCTCCGACCGCGACCTGCTGCGACAGCACGTCCAGGGCGACAGCGAGGCGTTCGGCGTGCTGTTCCTGCGGCACCGCGAACGGCTATGGGCCGTGGCCCTGCGCACGCTGGGCGATCAGGAAGAGGCCGCGGACGCGCTCCAGGATGCGATGATCTCCGCGTTCCGGCGGGCCGCGGATTTCCGCGGCGAGTCGGCCGTGACCACCTGGCTGCACCGCATCGTGGTCAACGCCTGCCTGGACCGGATCCGCCGCCGGGCCGCCCGCCCCGCGGCCAGCGGCATGGACGAGCAGACGCTGGACGTGCTGGCCCAGGGGTCGGCGCTGGCCGACCCGGGGATCGACAAGGACACCGCGCTGGACGTGCTGGCCGCGCTGCGGACGCTGGCCCCGCAGCAGCGGGCCGCGCTGGTCCTGGTGGACATGCTCGGCTACCCGGTGGCCGACACCGCCGCGATCCTGGGCATTTCCGAGGGCACGGTGAAAAGCCGCTGCGCCCGCGGGCGGGCCCGGCTGCTGCCCTTGCTGGCGCACCTGCGCGGGGCCGGAGCGGCCACCGGGCACCCGACCCCGGCCAGCCCGGCGGCGGCCGGGCGGAACCAGCCAGCCGCACCGCGCGTCTCACCACCCGAGGGAACGGGTGAGAACCAGCCATGAGAGGGCACGTGGACGCTGAGTCCCTGGCGCTGTGCGCCGAGGGGCTGCTGAGCAGGCGCCGGAGCGAGCGGATCCGCTCCCACCTGGCCAGCTGCCCCGAGTGCGCCGCCGCGCAGGCCCGGCTGACCGAGGTGCCGGCGCTGCTGGCCCAGGTCCCCCTGCCTCCGCTGCCGCCGGGAATCGCGGCCCGGCTGGACGCCGCCCTGAGCGCGGAGGTGGCCAGCCGCGCTGCCCCGGATCGGGAGACCGTTCCGGAGCAGGCGGCACCAGCCCCGCCGGGGACCGCCTCGCGGCGCTCCGGGGGGCGGCCACGCGGGCCGCGGCTGCGCATGCCGGTCGCGGCGCGCGTCCTGGCCATAGCGGGCGTGCTGGTGGTCGCGGGCGGGGTCGGCTATGCCGTGAGCCAGTCCTCACCCTCCTCGTCCTCAGCCGGTTCGGCGGCGGTGCCGAGCGCCGTGGCCGGACCGGATTCCCGCTCGGCAGCGAGCGGGGCCCCGCCTGCGGCGGCCCTGGGAGGCAGCGTGCACTTCACCGTGCACCACAGCGGGACGCTGTACCGCAAGAGCACGCTCGCCGCCCAGGCCGCGGCGCTGCTGGTCACGCCCTCGGCGGGCGTGAACCACCCGGAGAAGATCACCGGTGGCCTGTCCCGGCGGGCCCCCAGCCCGGCCCAGGCCGGGTGCGTGGACAACGTCGCGGGCCTGGCCGCGGTACGCGCGGGTGAGGTCAAGCTGGTGGACCAGGCGCAGTACCAGGGGCAGCCGGCCACGGTCATCGTGGTGCAGGCCACCCCCGCCCAGCGCGGCACGGTCTATGTGGCCGGCGCCCGCTGTTCCGCCTCCCGGGCCGACATCCTGGACACGGCCCCATTCGCGCCGTCCCGCTGACGGCCGGGCGTCGCGTCCCGGCGCTCCTGGATCCGCACGTCGGGAACATGCGAGCCCTAGGATCAGTTGAGGGCGTAGCAAGTTCAGCGAAGGGCAAGCAGACGTGACCGACGTTCGGGATGTCATCATTATCGGCTCGGGTCCTGCCGGGTACACGGCAGCGGTCTATGCGGCGCGGGCACGGCTCGCGCCCCTGGTGTTCGAGGGATCGGTCACCGCGGGTGGTGCGCTGATGCAGACCACCGAGGTGGAGAACTTCCCCGGGTTCCCCGACGGCGTCCTCGGCCCGGACCTGATGGACTCGATGCGCAAGCAGGCCGAGCGGTTCGGCGCCGAACTGGTGGCCGACGACGTGATCGAGGTCGACCTGAAGGCCACCCCCAAGGTGGTCAAGACGCACAGCGAGACCTACCAGGCCCGCACCGTGATCGTGGCCACCGGGTCCCGGTACCGCGAGCTGGACACCGAGGGCGAGAAGCGGCTGTCTGGCCACGGTGTCTCCTGGTGTGCCACCTGTGACGGGTTCTTCTTCCGCGAGCTCGACATCGCGGTGATCGGCGGCGGCGACTCGGCCATGGAAGAGGCCACGTTCCTGACCAGGTTCGCCAAGTCGGTCACCGTGGTCCACCGCCGGGACCAGCTGCGCGCCTCCAGGATCATGCAGGACCGTGCCTTCGCCAACCCCAAGATCAGCTTCCGCTGGGACAGCGAGGTGGCCGAGGTCCTCGGCGAGGGCAAGGTCACCGGCCTGCGGCTGCAGAACACCAGGACCGGTGCCGAGGACATCCTCCCGGTCGACGGCGTGTTCGTGGCCATCGGCCACGACCCTCGGAGTGAGCTGTTCACCGGCCAGCTGGCGACGGACAGCGAGGGGTACCTGATCGTTGACCACCCGTCCACCCGCACGGCCCTCGAGGGCGTGTTCGCCTGCGGTGACGTGGTCGACCACACCTACCGCCAGGCGGTGACCGCAGCGGGCACCGGATGTGCCGCCGCTATCGACGCCGAGCGGTGGCTGGCGGACCAGGACCAGGCGGAACAAGACAAAGCGGACCACAAGTCCTGAACCTCAACCTAACCCGAACAGCGGAAGGAGCACCCACGGTGGGCGCAACCAAGGTCGTGACCGACGCGAACTTCGACAGCGAGGTCGTCAAGAACGACAAGCCGGTCATCGTCGACTACTGGGCCGAGTGGTGTGGCCCGTGCCGTCAGGTCGCCCCGGTGCTCGAGGAGATCGCCCAGGAGCACGGCGACAAGGTCGACGTGGTCAAGCTGAACATCGAGGAGAACCCGCAGACCGCGCAGAAGTACGGGATCATGCTGATCCCGACGCTGAACGTGTTCTCCGGCGGCGAGGTCGTCAAGCAGGTGGTGGGGGCCAAGTCGAAGTCCGCGCTGCTCAAGGAGCTCGCTGACTTCATCTGACCCGCCACTTTCCCGGGCCCGCCAGCCCCGTGCCTGTTCACCCGGCGCACCCCGCGGGCCCGGGATTCTCATGCGGGGGGCGGGCCGGGACGCCAGCCGAGGGGAACCGGCCCAGCCATGAGTCACGACGGGGAACCCGATATCCGCACGGTCACGTCGAGCGTGATCTACGAGGATGCGTGGATGTCGCTGCGCTGCGACGAAATCGAGCGCCGGGACGGCAGCCGCGGCTTCTACGCGGTGGTCGATAAGCCAGATTTCGCCCTGGTCATCCCGGCCGACTCGGACCGGTTCTGCCTGGTCGAGGAGTACCGCTACCCGGTGCGCCGCCGGGCCTGGGCCTTCCCGCAGGGCGGCTGGCCCGGTGGGCGCACCGGGGAGCCGGAAGACCTGGCCCGGCTCGAACTGGCCCAGGAGACGGGGCTCCGCGCCCGCGACCTGACCCTGCTCGGCTTCCTGCACAGCTCCCACGGCACGTCCAGCCAGGGCTTCCACGTGTACCTGGCCACCGGGCTGACCGAGGGAGATCCCGACCGGGAACCCGAGGAACAGGACATGCAGCAACGCTGGGTGCCGCGGGACGAATTCAAGACCATGATCCGCAACGGGACCATCACCGACGACTCGACGGTGGCCGCGTACTCACTCCTGATACTGCACGAGGAATCGCCCCGCAGTCCCTCGCGAGTGGCTCCGTAGCCGCCACTGGCGGCCTGCGGCCGCTCAGGCGAGGCGGAGTGACCGCTCCGGGCTTACCGAGCCCAGCAGGCGTTCCAGCGCTACTTCCACGTCCTCGCGCCAGGACACCGCGGTCTTGAGCTCAAGCCGCAGCCGTGGGTAGTGCAGGTGCGGCCGGACCGTCTTGAACCCGACCGCCAGCAGGTAGTCGGCGGGCAGCACGCAGGACAGGCCCTCGGAGCGCAGGTCGCCGAACGCCTCGATCGCCTTGACCCCGCGCCGGGTCAGGTCCTTCGCGACGGACTGGACCAGCATCCGCCCGAGCCCGCCGCCGCTGAACTCGCTGAGGATGTTCGCGGTCATCAGCAGGACCGCGTCCGCGCTGACCGGGCTGGTCGGAAAGGCCAGCGACCGCGGCACGTACATGGGCGGCGCGTACAGCACGTAGCCGGCCGGCACCCCGTCCACGTAGACGATCTTCCCGCAGCTACCCCAGTCCAGCAGCGTCGAGGAGATCCAGGCTTCCTTCTCCAGGGCGGGATCGCCGACCTCCTGGGCCCGGGCGTGACCCACCGGGTCGAGTTCCCAGAACACGCATTTCCGGCACCTGTTCGGCAGATCGGCCAGGTTATCCAGGGTGACACTGGCGACTCGGCGCGGCACGGGCACCCCTGGGTTGAGAAACGCTATGGCTGCCGGGCACCGGGCCCGCACGCAGACATCGTACCCATGGACTCCCCGGCGGCGGGCGGGAGCTTCCAACACCATTTCCCGGTGACGGCGGGCGGGTCCGGTGATCTTTCCGCGGCAAAATAAACGCCGCGGGAAGTTCACCCGGCCCCCGCCCGCCTCCCGCTCCAGTTCGTTACTCTCTGCCGGCATTAGCGCTACAACCTGCTGTCATAACTGGGTGCCCGCCGCCAAAGCTGAGGTGGGCACGGCCACATGGCTGGTCCGCCCGGACCAGGGCTGCTTGGGGGCACGCGGACTGGACGGGATGGCCCCAGTGGTGAAGAGGCAATCCGGTGGATCCAGCCAGTCTTGGCGAGCCTGCGAGCAAACCGCAACCGGACAAGGAAAGCTGATGCGGAGCGAGGGCGAGCCGAAGGCGCTGCGCAGGGGCAAGACGGAAGCTAAAGCGAAGCGAGGCTGGTGCGCGGCGGGTGCCCCCTATGGACAGGTGGCGGCCTTCGGTCATCTGCTCGCGGCGTTTATGTGGCCGCGAGCAGACGACCGGGCCGCCACCCACCAGCCGGGCACCCCGCCCGGGCAGCGGTGCCCAACCCCGCTACTAGGCTCAGATCCCGTGACTTCACGGAAGAGCTTTGGCAGCGACAACCACGCAGGCGCCCACGAGGCGGTCCTCCGCATGATGGCCCTGGCCAACGACGGACACACGCACGCCTACGGCGACGATCCCTGGACCGACCGCGTCACCAGCGACCTCTGCGACCTCTCCGGCGCCCGCGCCGCCTACTTCGTCTTCAACGGCACCGCCGCGAACGTCCTCGGCCTCAGCCTGCTGCTGCACCCCTACGAGGCCGTCATCTGCGCAGAGACCGCGCACCTGAACGTGGACGAGTGCGGGGCCCCTGAGCGACTGCTGGGCAGCAAGCTTCTCACCGTGCCGGCGCCGGACGGCAAGCTGACTCCCGGCCTGGTGGCTACCCGCCTCGGCGGCCGCCACGATGAGCACCGGGCCCAGCCCCGGGCGGTCTGCATTACCCAGGCTACGGAGCTGGGCACCTGCTACTCACTCGAGGAGCTGCGGGCACTCGGGGAGTTCTGCCGCGGGCACGATCTCCGCTTGTACATCGACGGCGCGCGGCTGGCGAACGCGGTGGCCTCCCTGGACTGCACTGTGGCAGATATCGCGGCCGAGGCTGATGTGCTCAGCTTCGGCGGCACCAAGAACGGTGCGGTAGCCGTCGAGGCGGTCCTGGTGATGGCCGGGGATCTCCTGGATGCCGCGCCCTTCCAGCGCAAGCAGCTCCTGCAGCTCGCTTCGAAGATGCGCTTCCTGGCCGCCCAGTTCGCCGGGCTGCTGGAGGACCAGACCTGGCTGCGCAACGCGGAACAGTCCAATTCCATGGCCCAGCGGCTCGCCGCGGCTCTGCGCGATATCCGCGGCGTTACCCTGCGCCAGGCCGTGCAGTCTAACGCGGTGTTCGCGGACCTCGACCCCCGCATCACCGGGCC